>ERZ780148.781-NODE-781-length-24515-cov-7.550818_pt1 | contig 24515 bp, 20 predicted proteins | sample MGYA00510984_ERZ780148 | MGnify/ENA primary metagenome ERZ780148 (study PRJEB29588, sample SAMEA2160902) | human gut metagenome | biome: human gut; feature: human-associated habitat; material: faeces | place: Denmark | collected 2008/2010 ...
ATAAGGCCTCTTTGTTGGAAGGCGATACTTTTGCCGATTTAACCGGAGGTTTCGGTATTGATTGCAGCTTTATCTCCCGGAATTTCAAGCAGGCTGATTATGTGGAAAGGCAGTCAGGACTTTGTGAGCTGGCTTTGCATAATTTCCCTTTGTTGGGGTTGGGGCACATTCGGATACACAACCGGGACGGGGTATCCTATTTGCAGGAAATGCTTCCGGTAGATTGCTTGTTTTTAGACCCTGCCAGAAGAGACGGACACGGTGGAAAGACGGTTGCCATCTCTGATTGCGAGCCGGATGTTACTGTTTTGGAGCCTTTGCTGGTTGATAAGGCAAAGAAAGTGATGGTGAAATTATCGCCTATGCTGGATCTGTCATTGGCATTGAACGAGTTGAAAACAGTTCGTGCGGTACACATTGTCGCTGTGAATAACGAGTGCAAGGAGTTATTGCTGATACTGCAAAAAGAGTCCGTTTCATCGGAGGTAAGCATCCATTGCGAACATATTGCAGGCAACGGGGAGAGCCGGCATTACACCTTTACCTTGAAGCGGGAAAAAACATCGCCCTGTCTTTTGGCCGATGAAGTCGGAACTTATTTGTATGAACCGAATGCCGCTATATTGAAAGCCGGTGCTTTTCGTTCTCTCACACAAACCTATCCTGTGGCGAAACTTCACCTCAACAGCCATTTATATACCTCTGTTTCTTTGGTTCCGGATTTTCCGGGACGTCGTTTCCGGGTTGAGGCCGTATCGGGTTTTGGAAAAAAGGAATTGAAAGCGTTCTTGATGGATATGGACAAGGCGAATATTACGATCCGCAACTTTCCATTATCGGTTGCGGAACTTCGCAAACGTTTGAAACTGAAAGAGGGAGGAGATGATTATATCTTTGCCACTACCTTGTCCGGCGGGCAGAAAGTCTTGATTAGAGGGAAGAAGTGTTAGTTTATAATCAGTTTGTAACCTATTCCCCTTACATTCACAATCCGTATGCTTTGGTCTTTGGACAGTTTATGGCGTAATTTCGTAATAAATACATGCAGGCTGCGTGAATTGAAGAAGCTGTCATCTCCCCATAGCTCCAACAAGATGCTTTGGCTGTTCACCACTTCATTCCGGTTCTCACACAGGCGTTTTAGGATTTCCGATTCCCGGTGGGAGAGTTCTTGTATGTTCCCTGCAAAATCCAGTTGTTGGGTGACGGAGTTGAACTGATATCCTCCGATGGTGTAGGTATTGGTTATTTCTTTTTCCACAAAAGCTTTGTGCATCAAGGCTTTGAGGCGTACAATAAGCTCCTGCATACCGAATGGTTTTTTCAGATAGTCATTAGCTCCCAGTTCAAATCCTTTTACTACATCATTGATGGCAGACCGGGCGGTGAGGAATAATACCGGGGTTGCTTTATCCGATTGGCGGATGCGGCGTACCATTTCAAAGCCATCCATACGGGGCATCATGACATCGGCTACCAATACGTCCGGTTTCTGTTCGAAAAACTTTCTTAAGCCTTCTTCACCATCTCCGGCGGTAGTAATGATAAAATCCTGTTCTTCCAGTGTGTCCTTGATAATCATGGCAAGAGTCTGTTCATCCTCTACTAATAAAACGTGTATCTTTTCCATTTGCTTATTCGGGAATTTTAAGTGTAAAGGTACTGCCTTTTCCTGTGCTGCTTTCCACGGAAACAGTTCCTTTATGCTGTTCTATCATTGTTTTTACATAATAAAGTCCTAATCCATATCCTTTTACATTATGCAGATTACCGGTCGGAACCCGATAAAACTTATCAAACAGATGTTTTTGTCTGTCGGCAGGAATACCTATTCCTTTGTCTTGTATCTTTAGCATCACATAAGCGTTACGGTCACCGTTGCATGGATTGTTGCAGCGTATTGCAGAAATGTAAATATATGCCTTTTCATCGGAATATTTTATAGCATTGTCTATCAGATTGCTGATCATGTTATACAGGTGCAAGCGGTCTGCACGTAGGGTTATGTTTTCTTCCATAATGAGTTTGAACTCAGTCGGCTTATCAGCTTTCAATCTATGTTGGCTGATCAGATTTTCCAACATAGGCCTCAGTTCGACAGGTTCATAGTTCAGACGGAAGTTCTTCCGTTGCTCCATACTCATGGAAAGGATCTGTTCCACCAGTCCGCTGAGCTGTTTCAGCTGGGTTTGGATAATCTGAAGATAGTTCTGTCGTTTCGTCAGGTTTTCTGCTCCGTTGAAGTTCAGTAATGCATCGTTGGCGGCGTAGGCTACGGCTATCGGAGTTTTCAGTTCGTGAGTAATGTTATGCGTGAAGTCCTCTTTCATTTCTTCTACACTTTTCTGCCTTAAGATGATACGGATAAGAAACCAGAATGATACCCCCAATATAATAATGATAAAGAAAGAGGTATAAAGTATCCCCTTCATTTGTTGCAAGACGATGGTATTTGTCGGTTCCACCCATAACCGGTATGCCATTTTGTTGTACAAGTCATAATTGTAATAGTAGCTCACTGCTTCTTTGCCCGGCCTGTATTTTTGAGGTGAGCTGAGTCCTTGTACGACCGTGCTGTCTTGACGTAAATTCACTATTTCGATGCGGTGAGGCAGGTAGATGATTCCGCGCATGGCAAGTGTCCTTGTAAAAAGGCTGTCGAAAGTGTGCAGGTTGATTTCCGTGAAAAGGTCCAGCTGGCTGTGGATACCCCGTTGGAAGTATTTGGTGAGCAGTTCCAGTGTACCGTTTTTGTCGATGGTAGTAGATACCGGTTCATTGATTTCCAGACCAAATCTTTTTTGCTGTTTGAAAGGCTCGGTTTCTATAACTTTGGTAATCAAAGCACTGCTGTCCAGATTGATACTGGATTCGATATAGCCATTTATGGTTTCGTTGCTTCGTTTCACGGAGTCGCACCGTTCCATCATTTCATTGTAGTCACTCACCTGTAATGTTTCTATCAGGCAATTGTCCATATCCTTCTTCATCGAGGTGTATAATCCTGTCAACCAATATGCCTGATAGGCAAAGACGCCTATCAGCGAAAGGATAATCAATGCGGCTATGGCTTTAAACGGTATCTTCATGGTTTGGCAAAAATAGGTACAAAATAAGTATTCTCTTTCTTTTGATAACACTAAATAAGACTTCATAAGCCGGCGGTAACACATACGGCACATTTTTCACCTTTACTTTGCATGGACATTAAAAATAAAACGATGATGAGGACAGTGATTATCTTTTGTTTATGCTTGTCGGCATTTGCGGCACAAGCGCAGAATGATGTGAATTATACCTATATGGACAGCCTTTTCCAACAATTGCCGGAGGTGTTGGTCAAAGGGGAGCGTCCGGTGGTAAAGGCCGAGCGGGGAAAGCTGGTCTATGACTTACCCCGTATGGTAGAGCGGCTTCCGGTGAATAACGCCTACGAGGCGGTAAAGGAACTGCCCGGCATCGTGGAACAAGATGGCAATCTCACTTTGGGGGGGCGCAGTATTACTTTGGTAGTAAATGGAAAAGTAAGTACACTGGACAAGGACGATTTGAAGTCCGTGCTTCAGAATACCCCTGTCAGTCGTCTGGAGAAAGCGGAAATCATGTATGCTGCTCCGGCACGTTACCGCATTCGTGGAGCCATGGTGAATGTTATTCTAAAATCGAATATCGGGCAGAAGCCTTCTTGGTCCGGTGAAGTGGCGGCTATGTATGAACAGTCCCGCAGGGAAGACATTGCAGGCCGTGGAAATTTGCTTTACACTTCCCGGCGCTTTTCGGCGGATGTGATGTATTCATACGGGTTCAAACATACCACTTTCGGATTGGACAAACAGTCATGGCACACTATGGCGGGGGACGTACACGAGTTGGATTTGAAAACAGAGGCTAAAGGGTATGGCGGCCGGCATAACCTCCGCTTGGGGGCGGATTATGATTTCGGGAAGAAGAACTTGTTGAGTGTGGTTTACAATACACAATACCGCTATGGGCAGGACTGTACAAAAATGCGTGGAACAGCCCACAGTGATAAAACGGATGACGGTGACCGCCAGTTACATAATGTGGCGGCCGATTATCAATCTTCTTTCGGCCTTTCGGCAGGAATGGATTTCCTTTTTTTCTCCAGTCCGTCACAGACCTTCTTACAGAAAGATATGCAAAGTGTCCGTCAGACATTGAATTATGACAGCAACCAACGTATCAACCGCTGGTTATTCTATGCCAACCAGCTTCATTCCTTGCAAGGTGGAACCGAGATAAATTATGGTGTAAAGTACACTGCCACACACGATAACAGCTACCAGTTCTATCGGGATGGTGAAACAGGAGCCTTGATTCCCGATAATTCCGAGAAACTGCTTCGAAAAGAATATACTCTGAATATGTACACCGGCGCTTCACATAGTTTTGGGAAGAAGTTCTCTGCCGAAGTTTCCTTGGCCGCAGAGCTTTATCATGCCGGGGAACGCCATAGCTGGATGCTGTATCCCATTGTAAACACAACTTATACTCCGGCAGATGGACATACCTTGCAAATGTCTTTCACCAGTAATCGTAAATATCCCGCTTACTGGCAGTTGCAACCTATTATACAGTATGTGGACAGCTATACCGAGGCTCATGGAAATCCCGACCTGAAGCCAAGTTCCAATTATTCGCTCGACTTGAATTATCTGTATAAGAATAGATATATGATAGGGGTGAATTACAATTACACACCCGATTACTTTGTGCAGCTCCCTTATCAATTGCCCGACCGTCTGGCGGAGGTGAATCAGTTTGTGAATTATGATTTTCAGAAAAGATGGACCATACAGACTATGGCTTCTTATAAAGTGAGTACATGGTGGAACGGGCGCATTTTTGCTTTCGGCCTGTTCTCTCATGACAAGAACAGCCATTTCCATGATATTGCATTCAACCGGCATAAATTCAGCGTCATTCTGAATACCACAAACACATTCATCTTATCGAAGAAACCGAATATCATAGGTACGTTGGCTGGTTTTTACCAATCACGTGCCATACAAGGGGTGTATAACTTAAGTCCTATTTGTAATGTTTCGACTTCACTTCAGTGGGCTTCTCCGGATGGAAAGACGAAGGTGATATTGAAAGGAAATGATATTCTTAATACATCGAATATGACCACCCGGCTGGCGTGGGGGCAGCAACGGAACCGGACAGAAATGAATTGGGACAATCGTAGCTTTACATTTTCATTCCTCTATAAATTCGGCGGATACAAAGAGAAGAAACGTACCGATGTCGATACCAAGCGGCTGGGACGATGATTTTTTAGTGGTTAGTAATCACTAACCACTAATCACTAGTTCGCCATTTTTGCCTTGAAAGCCAGCGCATACATACGCATCTGTTTTACCATTGCCAGCAAGCCATTGCTGCGGGTGGGCGACAGATGTTCCTTCAAACCTATCTTCTCTATAAAGTATAAATCACTGCTTAATATTTCATCCGGAGTATGTCCGCTGACTACTTTGATAAGCAGGGCAATGATACCTTTTACAATCAAGGCGTCACTTTCCGCCTGGAACACCACTTTGCCGTCTTCCATATCGGCTTGCAGCCATACGCGGCTCTGGCAACCGTCTATCAGGTTTTGTTCTGTTTTATATTCGGGGGCGAGTGGTTCCTGCTCGTTACCCAAATCTATGAGCAATTGATACTTGTCCATCCAGTCATCAAAATCACTGAACTCTTCTATCACTTCGTTCTGAAGTTCGTTTATTGTTTTCATTATTTTATCATTTATTTCTCATTATAAATCACATCCATCACTGTTTGTCCTACCGCTTTCAGCGTGTTACGGTCAATGTTTTCCATCGTATCGTTTACCGTATGCCAGAAAGAGCCGAAAGAACTTTGCGGATTGTCGGCATCATAGTTAATGATGTCCACACACGGGATACGCGCCAACTTGTTGACATAGATATGGTCGTCCACCGTCTCACCGCCGTCTTCTTTTACAAAATATTTGCCATATCCCAGCTCATGTGCCTTTTTCCAGATTTTCTTCATTTCGGAACGGGCGGTGCGGGCCGAGTAACCTTCATAATAGAACGTGGCATCTTTTCCTCCTACCATATCCAGCAAGATTCCATAGCGTGCATTATAGTTCTGAACATGTGGGGTACGTGCCCAGTATTGTGATCCAAGACACCAAGTGTCCTGTTTGTACTTGCCGTCATAAAATTCGGGAATTCCATAATCCTCCGAATCGAAAAATACGATATCTATACCTAGGGCAGGTTGTTCCTTCTGTATCTGACGGGCGATTTCCAGCAGCACCCCCACACCGCTGGCACCATCATTCACTCCCAGTATAGGAGTATGGTGATTCTTCGGGTCGGGATCATTGTCGGCATACGGGCGGCTGTCCCAATGGGCGCAAAGCAGGATACGTTTTTTACTTTCGGGCTTGTAAGCACCGATAATGTTGCGTGATTTCAGTATCGTACCGTCGTATGCTATCAGATCGGCATATTGATTGTATACCTTGGCGCCGAATTTTTCCAATTGTCCTGCCAGATATTCCCCACATTCTTTGTGCGCCTGTGTGTTGGGAACACGGGGACCGAAGTCTGCTTGTACCTGAATGTACTGGTAGGCGCTGTCTGCATCGAACTCGGGAGCCTTGATCACTTCTTTGTCTACGGTTTCTGTCCGGTCGTTTCTGCTTTTACTGTTTCCGCACGAAACGGCTGTCAATACAAGCAGCAAGAACGGGATTACTAAAACATTTCTTATCTTCATACTTATTCTTCTGTTATTTATTTGTGCATTATCCTTTATATAGAAGGGGGCTGCGCCGCAAAGTTACGTTATTTTCTTTGTACTTCTTCCATAACGCGCAGGAAGTTTCCACCCCAAATGAGGCGGATATTTTCTTCACTGTATCTTTCCAACAGCAGCCGGCGTGTAAAGTTTATCAATTCTGATGCCGAAGCGCAGCCTGTGATGCCGCCGTCACCGTCAAAATCGGTTCCTATCCCTACATGTTCTATGCCCATGACATTTACCATGTGGTTCAGATGCTCGATGGCATCCTTGATGGTAGCTTCTCCGTTCTTGCGCAGGAATCCGCCATACATACATACCTGTGCCACCCCCCCCTTGGCTGCCAATGCTTTCAATTGGTCATCCGTCAGATTGCGCGGATGGTCGCAAAGGGCACGGGCCGAAGAATGAGAGGCTACGATCGGTTTGCCGCTGATTGCCAGTGCATCATAGAAACTTTTCTCTCCGGCATGAGAAACATCTACCATCATTCCCACACGGTTCATTTCTTTTATCACCTGTTCACCGAATGTGCTTACGCCCAGTCCTTCCTCATTATAACGGGCAGAGCCGCAGATATCATTATTTCCGTTGTGGCAAAGTGTCATGTACACCACGCCACGATGGCGGAAACGTTCTACATTCGTGATATCCTTGCCAATGGCATATCCGTTTTCAATGCCCAGCATGACAGCCTTTTTCCCTGCTTTTTTCAAACGGCACAGATCAGCGGGAGTATATGCTATATCTACGGCTGTACAGTTCTTGGCAACCATCTCCTCTATTTCGTTCAGGATGCGGTCTGCTTTGGCAGTAGCGGCCGATAAGGCTTCATCGGTACGTTCCAATTGCTTCAGGTAAGCCACCATGATGGTTGCGTCCAGATGTCCTTCCGTCATCTTATGCAGGTCTACCAGGATTTTCTTGTCACGGGTGGCGAAGTTTATTCCTTGATCGAAGAACATGGGAGTGTCGCAATGTGAATCCAGCGTTATCATGCGGCTGTGAAGTTTTTTGGCTTCTCTGAAAGAAGTGGATTCCTGTATAAGCCAGTGGAATACCGGCATCATACAGGTATTGTTTTCCAGAATGAAACATTCCGGATGCCATTGCACTCCCATCATGGACTTGCATTCGGTAGATTCCATCGCTTCAATGACTCCGTCGGATGAGCGGGCAGTTACCCTGAAACCCGGCGCAACCTCCTTTACCGCCTGATGGTGAAACGAATTGACCGGCAATATTTCTGTTTCAAACAATTTATAGAGTAAGGAATCTTTCTCTATCCGGACCGTATGCGAGGCATATCCCCGTCCCAAATCCTGATCGTGTTTGATCCGTTCCCCTTCCATCTGTACGTGGATATCCTGATACAGGCTGCCTCCAAAAGCGGCGTTCATCACCTGTATGCCGCGGCATATTCCCAGAATCGGTATCTGCCGGTCGGCGGCCAGTTTGGCAAGCAATAACTCCTGACGATCCCTCCGGGGATTTATACTGTGTAATTCCTTTATCGGTTCTTCTCCAAGGAACAAGGGATTGATATCCGCACCGCCGGTCAGTAGCAAGCCATCCAATGCATTCAGTGAGTTTATCAAACTGTTAGTTTCGTCAACAGGAGGAATAATGAAAGGAATACCTCCTGCTTTCAGAATGGAAGTGAAATATCCTTCCAGCAAAGTACATGCGCCTTCCTGGAAGTTTCCGGTAAGCCCTATGACTGGAGCATCTTTGTGGCAGGGAAAGGTGCGGTGTATGGCATCGTACTCGGCTGAAATGTCAAATGTTTGAAACGTTTTCATAAGTTAAATTATTCATAGAAACTAAGCAAAGATAGGGATAAATTCAGATTTATTTTTCATATTTGCTAAAAATCTAATGACCATGGAACCTATACAAGACTTCGCCGGCCTGATATGCCGTTTGCGTTCGTTGAAGGAGCGGAAACGTGTGGTGGTTGTTTGCCCCAATGACCCTCATACCGAATACGTTATAACCCGCAGTTTGCACGAAGGCTTTGCCGATTTCTTATTGGTGGCGGATACGCCCCATTTGCTGAACTCGGAATATATCCGCCTTCAATATCCGGATCATGTGAAAGTATACGAGGCGACAAGTCCCGATAAAGCAGCCCAGGAAGCTGTTTCGCTGATACGTGAGGGACATGCGGACGTGTTGATGAAAGGGATTATCAATACGGATAATTTATTGCGGGCCGTGCTTAATAAGGAACATGGTATCCTGCCGAAAGGGAATGTGCTGAGCCATATCACGGTGGCACAGATCCCGATGTACAAGAAATTGCTGTTCTTCTCGGATGCGGCGGTCATTCCCCGTCCTACCTTGGAACAATTCGAGGCGATGCTGCGGTATGATCTGGAGGTATGCCGCCGCATGGGAATAGAAGCTCCCCGTGTGGCCTTGATTCATTGTACGGAAAAAGTAAACGAGAAATTCCCTCATACACTGGATTATGTGACTTTAAAGGAACGTGCCGCCGCCGGTGCTTACGGAAACATGTACTTGGACGGGCCCATGGATGTGAAGACGGCATGTGATGCGCATAGCGGTGAGGTGAAAGGAATCAGCTCGCCGGTGGTGGGACATGCGGATTTGTTGATCTTTCCCAATATCGAGTCGGGAAATACATTCTATAAAACGGTGTCATTGTTTGGTGACGCCAACATGGCAGGTATGTTGCGAGGTACGGCCTCTCCCGTAGTGGTTCCGTCGCGTGCCGATTCCGGTAATTCGAAATATTACAGTCTGGCATTGGCCTGTGTGGCCGGATAAATAATGTGGCAATGTGCCAATTTGCCGGTGTGTCAATTGGCTGTGCTGTGTTGCCGCATGGTTTTGGCTCATTCGCAAATTGATAAATTATTGAAACTATGAAAATATTTGTGATTAATCCGGGCTCTACTTCTACCAAAATAGCCCTTTTCATCGATGAAAAGCCGGTGTGGGCGGCAGGGGCCCATCATACTGCGGATGACTTGTCGGAGTTTCACCACGTCAACGAACAGTATGCGTACCGTAAGGACTTTGTATTGCGATTGCTTGCCGAGGCGGATATTCCGTTGGATTTTGATGCCGTCATTGCCCGTGGCGGTCTGCTGAAGCCTACGCCCGGCGGGGTGTATGCCATTAACGAACAGATGAAACACGATTTGCTCAACGCCCGGATGGAGCACGCCTGTAATTTGGGCGCGCTGATTGCCGATGAAATAGCCCGGGAATGCCATTGTCCCGCCTACATTGCCGATCCCGAAGTGGTAGACGAGCTGCAACCGGCCGCCCGCCTGACGGGAATACCGGAGATAGAGCGCATTTCCATCTTCCATGCCTTGAACAGTAAGGCGGTATCGCGTAAATATGCCGCTTCCATCGGGAAACATTATGAAGAGTTGAATCTGATTGTGGTGCATCTGGGAGGTGGCATATCGGTGGGTGCCCATTGCAAAGGACGGGTGATTGATGTTAACAATGCCTTGAACGGTGAGGGGCCGTTTTCTCCCGAACGTGCGGGAACCATTCCTGCCGACCAGTTGGCGGAATTGTGCTTCAGCGGTAAGTATACGTTAAAGCAGATCAAGAAGATGCTGAATGGCAAAGGGGGGCTGACTGCCCATCTGGGTATGAATGATGTGGTGACTATTGCCCGGAAAGCTTCCGAAGGCGAGGAGCCTTATAAAGGGGTATTGGATGCGATGCTCTATACGGTGGCGAAACAGGCAGGGGCCATGTATGTCACGCTCCGTGGGCAGGTGGATGCCATTATTCTGACGGGAGGCATTGCCCATAGTGATTACTGTGTAGGGATTCTCAAGGAACAGATTGATTATCTGGCGCCGGTTGTGCTGATGCCCGGTGAAGACGAGATGGGCTCGCTGGCTTATAATGCGTTGGGAGCCTTGAAAGGTGAGCTGCCTTTGCAGGTTTACCGGCCGGAATAAGAAGATGGTGGTACATCGGAATTAAAATAAGCGATAAAATTGTTCAAATCCTTCATGGAAGGGTAATGTGTTGATATACAGAAGGCTATTATGAAGGAATCATTATAAATTCCTTCATAATAGCTTCAGGGATGTTTTTACCCGGCCAGTGCTACCAGTTTATACATATTTCCTGTTGTGGTATGCATCCGTTCCGCTCCCAGGGAATTCATGATTCTTCCCATTTTGTTTATCGTGATGCCGCGCATGGCTGCCGGATATCGTTTCAGCAGGATATTGAACAAGCATACTGCCGAGTAAAGTTTGAAGTCTTCCCCTTTCTCCGGCAGTCTGAAACAATGGAGAATCATTTCCGCTTCGGTAGGCAAGGCATAATAGGCCTGGTTGCGCAGTTTCAGCTCGGATTCCTCCGCCGCCGAGAACCAGTAACGCTTTCCCTCGTCCAGTTCTGCTTTCAGCTGGGCGAAAAGCTGTTTGTGCTCCAGTGGCGAGCAGTCTATCTTCTCCTTTACCTCGGCAAAGAAATAACGGCGGCTTCCGCTGGGGTCGGTGAGCAGCGCTTTCCGGTTACTGGTGCCGATGAACGAGGCCATCCGGGGCAGATGGCTGTAGGACGAGCGGTGCGACTTGCGGAAATCCAGTTTTTTCATCTGCATCAGATTTTTCAGCAATGGCAGTTTCTGTGGTGAAAGACGGTCGTACTCATCCAGATTAATCAGTCCGAAGAAAGCCAGCTTCTGCTCGCATCCTGCCTGTCCGGTCAGTTCGAAGCTGTCCGTATAGTAGTCTTTCAACGAATCGGGCATCAGCAATTCGCAGAAAGTGGATTTGCATCTCCCTTGCTCGCTGCTCACCAGCATGGGGGCCACAGCGTTGGCGCACCGGGCCATGCGTCCGCTCCACTGGGCAGTTACGCCCAGCATCCAGCGGTGGAAACTGTTCACCCAGAAATCTTTCGTAGATATGCGTTGTGCCAGCGGAGTCACTCGGTCCTTGCCGTCCCATTCGGGAAGGGTGTTCATATAGGAAAGTAACGGATGATAGTCCGGCATCTGCTCCGAGTTCACGAACCGGCTTACATCCTTGTCCCAGCAGTTGATGTGACGTGCACGTGCTTCCAGGCACAGGCTGTTCAGGGTGCGCTGGCTTATTACCTTATATATAGGTGTGTCAGCGTCTTTTTTGCAACATTCCGTTTGTTCCGTCAGTAGGTTGAAGCGGAAGTGGTAGCGGCTCAGCAAATATTGTTCCAGTTTTTGCTGTACTTGTTCCGTTTCCGGTTTCTTCTGCATTGATAATGAGGTAGATGAACTCTTCACTGTCGGACTTATCACTACATTCGAGGAAGCAAGCTTCTTCATTACTTTGTTCAATAACTTTTTATTCATTATTTGTTGTTTTAGGTTTCCGTTGGAACAAAGATACTGTGTAAAATAGCGTTTTGCAAGTGTTTTTCGTGGGGTTTTAGAGAAAAGTGACTAAGCGTAAACATCCTGAATAACAAGCTGTTTCGTCCGGTTGATTACACGATATCTTCCTTTTGATTCAGTTGTTTCACTTAAGTGATGAAGTTTGAGCACTATAGTGATGAAAGTTCATCACTAAGGTGATATAATATCATCACTTAAGTGAAACAATTTACTTGAAGGGAAGATACAACGACTTCGACCGGATGATACACCTTATTCGTCCGGTTGTTGTCATTTGATGAAATGTGAGTATTTTGCCGGACAGTCATCACCTTGGGATGCGTTTTTGGAGATGGAACGGGGCTGAAGGAATATGAAGTTATTATGAAGAAATCGTAGAAGGATTCTTCATAATAACTTGCTTATAATCAGAAAGTAATGCACTGATGATGGATTTGAAGGAAATAATTTCGGTATTGTATCCTCTATACCGGGGGCTGTCCTCTTTTATAAAGATGGAAATAGAGTCTACTTGAACGGGCTGGCAGGAAAAAGGTTCCCCATCAGACTGTGGTCGGATAATAGAATGGCTACAGTACCCTCCATGCCGCTTTTCATCTTGAAGTAATCCACAGCGTTGTCCAACTTTAAATCTATCCGGAAGTAGTTTTTCCCCTCTTTTTTCAATACCTCTTTATATACTGTTTTCACTTTTCCGTTCAGATGACTATCCGTTCCGGTAGTGTATCCCTCCATTTCTATACTGGCGGGCATTCCTTCTTTTATCCTCGCTATTTCAGTATATGGGATGAAAGCTGTTATCTCTATTTCAGAATGGCTGTTTATGGCAACTTCCACTTTGCCTTTTACATTTTCAGGAAAAGGAATGAAGCAAGCTGCCACTGCCAGTCCTGTTATCAATAAAGCAATAAGAGTGATTCCACTACGTATAAGCAGAGGTGGTATGCGTCCGATGATGTTTCTCACTTTCTCGCTCCGAAGTTCTATTTGTTCATAATTTTTATCCATAATCGTTAGCTCCCTAGTTCCAATTGATTCTTAACTAAATGGTAATATGCACCTTGGCGGTCAATTAATTCCGTATGGGTTCCTGTTTCTATTATCTTGCCTCTTTCTATCACGATGAGTTGGTCGGCGTTCTTTACCGTACTGAGCCGGTGCGCGACGATAACTACCGTTTTCCCTTTATAAAATTCCATCAGGTTCTCTACAATAGCCCGTTCGTTATTGGCATCCAGTGCATTGGTCGCCTCGTCCAGAAATATATAATCAGGATTCTTGTATACGGCACGCGCTATCAGGATTCTTTGTTTCTGTCCCTGGCTCAGTCCGATACCATCCTGCCCTATCAGTGTGTTATATTTTAATGGCAAAGTCTGGATGTAGTTGTCGATGCAAGCAATGCGTGCGGCTTGAAGCAGACGTTCTTTGTCAATCTCGCCGTCATCTACCGCAATGTTGCGGGCGATGCTTTCCGAGAAGATGACTCCGTCCTGCATGACCACTCCGCAATGTTTGCGCCACCATTTCAGGTTATATTTCTGCAAGTCTGTACTGCCGATGGTTATTTCTCCTGCCAACAGGGGGTAATAGCCTAACAAGAGTTTGATCATTGTTGTCTTTCCGCTTCCGCTGGTCCCCACTATGGCGGTTACCTTTCCTTCGGGGATGGTTATGTTGATTCCGTCCAATGTTTTGTTCGGATTGTGTGGGTCGTATTTAAAATCGGCGTTTTTGAAAGAGAGGCTTTTGTCCCGGTCGTGGAATGCGTTTAGTGCTTCCTTGTTGTTTTCCTCGTTCTCCATTTCGTGAATTTCATTGATGCGTTCCAGACTTATTTTCACATCTTGCAATGAGTAGAGGAAGTTCATCAGTTGCTCCACCGGTGCATTGAGTTGTCCGATGATGTATTGCACTGCCAGCATCATTCCCAAGGTCATTTGTCCGTGAATGACGGCTGTTGCTGCCAGCACGGTGATGATGATGTTTTTTACTTCATTGATGAAGATGCTTCCCGCTTCCTGAGTCTGCTGTAATTTCAATGATTTCATGTTGACCTGGAACAGGTCTGCTTGTACATCCTCCCATTCCCAACGGCGCCGTTGTTCGCAGTTTTGCAGTTTTATTTCTTGCATGGAGGTGATGAACTGATAGGTTTTGTTATTGTTCATAGCCTGTTTCTCGAACAGTTCATAATCCAGTAATTTCCTTTTTTTCAAAAATATAGCGATCCATATACCATACAGTATGCTTCCTGTGAGAAAGATCAGGAATATAAAAATGTTGTAGCCGAGCAATACACAGCCAAACACGATGAAACTGAGCAGGGAAAAGGTGACGTTCAGCATTTGTGTGGTAAGGAATTTCTCTACCCGGTTATGGTCGTTCATTCGTTGCATCAGGTCGCCCATCAGTTTGGTGTCGAAGAAAGACATGGGAAGTTTCAGCAGTTTGATGAAGAAGTCGGATACCAGGGAGATATTGATGCGCATGCTGATATGGAGCAATATCCATCGGCGGATAAAATCCACACTGGTGCGGCTTATGGTCAGTATGAGTTGTCCCAGCAGGATCAGGTAAATGATTCCCAAATTCTGATGGGTAATACCTATATCTACGATGGCTTGTGTAAGAAAAGGGAAAATAAGTTGTAGCACACAGCCCACTAAAGCTCCTAATATGATTTGTCCGAAATATCGGCGATATTGCTTTATGTAGCCAAACAAGAAGTTGAAGGAGCGCTTTCTGTTCGTTGTTTCTCCCGAAAGTTCATGGAAAGCGGGTGTGGGCTGGATAAACATGGCTATTCCTTTTTCTTCCCCTTTAGACTGTGTGCTGATCCAGTGGTTTTTGAATTCCTTTTCGGTATAGGTCACAAGCCCCTTTCCCGGATCGGCAATATAGAATTTCTTGTTATTCTTTATTTTGTAGAGGATGACAAAATGGTTCTGGCTCCAATGCAGAATGCAGGGCAGGGGGGCTTGGGGCAGTTGCTCCATGGTTACCCGTCCGCAAATGGTATGCAGCCCCAGCTTGTTTGCCGCTTCGCTGATGCCCAGCATGGATACGCCTTCGGTGGTGGCAAAACAGTAACGGGAAAGAGATTCCAAGGAATACTCTTTTCCGTAGTATTTGCATATCATTTGCAGGCAGGTGATGCCGCACTGCATGCTGTCGTGCTGCTTGTAAAAAGGAAACATGATGATTAAGTTATATCTGTTTCTTTATAAATCCGTCGAATATGGTCGCGTATGATATCAGGCTTGTCTTTCTCTTTAATATAGATGCATTTTTCTTCATTTATCATCTTTAGACGTTTTTGGGTACAAATCATGCATATGGGTAAAATATTGCATTCCAAACACGGCTTAAGCGCATACTTAGCTTTCATTCTTTTTTCATATAACGAGTTGTAGGTGATAACCCCATTAGAATTAAGTATGCCTTCTTTCTTTTCCGGTAGAAAATCATTTGCAGTACATTTATAAATGTCACCATTATAGTTGATGACAATGCAATTCTCTTTATCAGCATAGCATTGAAATATTCCCTTATATTCAGTTGGTTTTGTAAGTCCTTTATTTCTGAGGTATAATAACATTTCCTTTTCTTTATTGTCCAGCTCTGATGAATCCTCCTCTTGCCATATTCTTTGTAATGAGAATACTAAATTCTCTTTTGAATCTATATTTGATAAATCATCTATAGCTTTTTTGAAAGATAATATATTCTTGTCTGTATAGTTACATCTAATAGTAAAAGCAAATCCTTTGCTTGCTGCATATTTTACATTTTGTAGAACTGTATCATAAGTTCCGGTTCCATTGGGATGCTTTTTAATTGAATCGTGAAAGTCCCTATCTCCATCAAAAGGCACTTGGAAATGATATTCTAACTTTGTATTAGCTAAGAGTTCGGTTACATTGGGAGTGAGTAATACAGCATTAGTGGTGAAGCTACATTTTAATTTTACTTTATGAGTTATACAAAGTTCTTTTGTGTATAAAATAAGAGGAAGAACTTGTTTCCTAAAATGCATTAAAGGTTCTCCACCGAAGAAAGATAAACTGAGTGATTTTAAACTCTTATCCTCTATTTCCTTTTTTATGAACGTTTTTATGGCTAAGTCTACATCATTGTGAATAGTGCTACCTTCTCTATGTTTTTCATAGCAGTACCAACATCTTAAATTGCAATCCAATGTTGGATTAATAATGATCCGTAACGAATCATTCGAAGTATCAGTCGCTTTTTGATGTTCTATGAATTGTTTTGCTTCATCAGTTTCGTCCGATACAATGAACTTTTGCGCATCCAGATAATTATATAATTCAGAATGTATTTGCTTAAGCCCATCCATATTATTTTTGTACTCGTTTAATAATGAGTTGATGCCTCCTACGCAAGCCATCAACTCATTAGTTAAACTATTATACAATAAATAATCAGAACCATTTCTAATTATAAAATTATATAAGCTCCATTTCATGATAATGTATTGTTTTGTTATTACTTGTACTAGTATTGTAAATTTAGTCTTAATGGAACTAAATTTTCATCACTATGAATTGCATTTACATGAAAATTTGCAATTGACATTAGCATCTCCGTCTTCATCACTACCTGCATCCCCACTGTTTCCATGACAGTTTTTATTAATGTCTCCGCTCATTTGAACAGACGGTTTTGTGGCTACTTTTTTAAATCCTCCTTTTAATTGATCTGCTTCATTCTTTGAGAGTTTAGGTATTTCACTTGATAGGTTTAAAAAATGTTTTTCTTTCATGATAGTAACGTATTAAATGCTTTCTACTCACTTAAAGGCTTTTCGACTACTCCTTATTATTATTTGCGCAAATAACTATCGCTTGTTGTCTGTATGCTTTTCGCACGTTTTACTTTTACTTTCTTGCCAAAGTCAAACTTATATATAAGGTTTAAGCACGCTCCTTGATAAGGGGTTTTATTATTTTCTTCTATTCTGCTTAGATTGTTATTGGTAATTGTGGTCAGATTTCTTCTTTTATTCAAAATAGCGTAAACTGATAAATTTATGCAGAACTTTTGATCCAGGAAATATTTGTAAAGGCCGGCATTCATATTGTATACACTGTGATATATTGTTTCGCTTCTACGTGTTCTTCTTTCTGCCATAAAGTTAAAACTTCCACCGAAAGTATTTGTGAAACGAAGGCTGTTGTCACAAAAGAATAGGCAATGGAATATATGGTAGGTCTGTTTGGGCGACACTTCTTTAGTGTAGTCGCCATCAAGGGAGGTATTGGTAGTCCACCAGCTGAACAAGGTCTTAGTGAAACCTATTGAAAAAGCATGTCGATAAGACTTTCCTATATTGGTCGGCATAGTATAGGTGATGATCGGATTGTCTTTATCTTGATAGATCAGGGGAAATAAATCATCTTTGCACTTTGCGTAAACGTAGCTTATACTCCAAGTATTTGACAGATTCAACAATAGCCTGATACGATGTTCGGTAGTAGGTACTAAATTCGGATTCCCTTTAGCATAAGAGTATTCAGAGATATAGACAATAGCCGGATTCATGCTCTTATAAGGGATATCTCCCATTCTTTTTGAATAGGATAAAGAGGCTTGGTTCTTTTCAGAGAAAAGGTAACCCACCTTGATGGAGGGGAACAGATTGCGATATGTGCGTTTGTCACCTGCTATGTTATTGGAAATACATTTCACTTCATCCTCTTGTACCCGTATACCGCCATTTAATGTAAATTCCTTCCATTGCCATACATATTCTGCATAGCCTGCATAACCTATACCTTTATAGGTAAATAGCCCGCTTTTATCTTCTTTCTGCCATCCTTCTTCACTCTGATATGCGTAATACATTTGGTTGCCGGTATGGTTATTATAATAGTCGCCACCCCATTTCAACCTGGAATGTTTGTTGAGCAAGAAGATATAATTTATTTCTGCTTTCCATAAATCAGAAACAGTTCCGGTGTTGCTACATTTATTATCCTCTTCGTTTTTCTCCGGATACTGATAAAGATAATGGTGATTCAGTTCTTTCGTTTCATCACTTCTCAAATAATCAAGAACTGTTTGCAAAGTATTCTTTCCGTTTTTTGATTTCCAATTATAGTTCAAACTAGCCTGATATATTTTGTCATTCCCTTTCCCTTTACTATGGTAGGAAGAGGTATATTCCTTTTCTGTTTCTTGTGTTTCGGAAAAAGAAGAAGATTTTAGTGTGCTTCCAGCCTGTTTTACCATACAGTTAAGTCCGATGCTTTGCAGGGTAGTTATATCATATAACATGCTGAATGTTTCATTGATTCTTCTTATATTTTTACGGTCTATATTTTGATTTACAATATGGATATTCTGGTGGCTGTTATGGGTTATATTTTCCGTGATGTAAGGATCTCCTGCATTAGAAAGGACCAGATTGTTGTAAAAGTTCCATTTCCCAAGCCGAAGGCTTAATGGAAGGCCCAAACGTTCCCAATGACTATTTCTTTTTCTCATCTCTCCTAGCAAAGAGGGTGAACCATTGCCTCCGCCATCTGCATTTTTTTTCAAAAGTATATATATGATTCCTCCTTTTGTTGTGGCATTATGTTGTAAATCGGCTTCCGGCAGAATTTCAACATTTTCTATGTCCGTGGCTTGCAGACTTGATAATTCTGTGCGGTCATGAAGTTCTCTGCCGTTTATGTAGATTTTAGATACGGTTCCCCCATTCAGCCTTAGTTCATCGTTGATGTTTATGACACCGGGCAACATTCCCAATGCCTCGTTTATAGTTCTTCCTTTCACTATGGGATTTCCTTTCATATTTACGATTATCCGGTCATACTCGTGCCTGATGAAATTGCTTTTTACTATTACCTCTTCCATGCTGATAATGGAAGGTTCCAGTATGAATGCCATATTGTTTGTAGATTGACCGGTGGCAATGAAGGTGGTTGTGTATTCTATATGAGATGCGCGGACAATGTAATCCTTTTTTTCTTCACATGAAAGTGTGAATTTCCCTTTTTCGTTTGTGATGGTTCCTGCTATTAAAGAAGAGTCATTTGCCGATAAAAGGGATATGGTTACAAACTCAATGGGGTTGTATTCTTTGTCCGTTACTTCTCCTGAAATCATACGATTTTGTGCTTGAGAGATAATCGGAACTATACCGAATATAAATAATAACCATACTTTCATGATTGTTTCTTGATCTCTGAAGGCAAAAATAAAGAAACCTTTTTGCATCATTGTTAATGATGGTGTAATAAGCAAGTAACTAAATAGAACTATTTTGGTTACATTGGGACAAGCAGCATATATCCGTTTCCTCCAATGGTGGAAATAGATATATCGGGATCGGCAGCCAGTATCTTTCGTAATTTTACGATGTAATTGTAAAGGCTGTGTTCATTCATAATAGCATCTTCCCATAGCTCTTCTATTTTTTCATAACTTACAATTTCACCTTTATGACTATATAAAAGTTTGAGTAAGGAAAATTCCAGTTTGCTTAGTCTTTTAAGTTCTTTTGATGCTTGATAAATGGTTCGTGTTTGAATGTTCAACTCCAAAGAGCCTATCTTTATAATGGCATTGGAAACAGGATGAGCATGTCTGTCTACATAAGCAATCAGTTCTTCTACGCTAAAAGGTTTTTTCAAATAGGCTACGGCACCGGATTTTAGTGCTCTTGCTACTTCGTGGCTTTCTGTATGCGACGATATGTATAAAATGGGAGTACCAGGAGCTGCCATTTTTAATTCGGATGCATTGTCAATACTGTCACCTGTTCCTATTTCAACGTCTAATATCATGATGTCAGGTTTGAATTCATTGAGGATGGTGGTGATGCCGGTTAAAGAACTTTGATAGTGTACTTCATACCCTTCGTCTTTAAGTGCTGTCGTTATAATGCTGCTCAGCATTACATCGTCATCAACCAACAGGACTTTAATTGTATCCATAGCTTATGTTTTAAGGCAATGTGTGAAATGTGTTTTGAACAAAGGAAATCATTTAAGGAGAGAATTGCAAATAAGAAACAATCTTTTTTTGAAATACTTTCTATGGAAATACATCCAACTTGTATTTTTATTAGAAATATTATATCTGTCAGCTCCGTATTCTATTTTTCTAGATACAGGTGTAATCAAATTCTTTTTGAATAGTTACTTGATTGTTACGTGATGATTAATGATTTTCTTATGTAATTTCCCTTAATTTGTTATAATTTAGATAGTAAGGAGGTGTTAACATGGAAATTAAAAAGCTTTCAAATTAAGAGTGATTACTTATAAAGAGAGAAATAGATTTGTATTAAAAGTAAATGGTATTAATAATGATTGTTATGAAGAAAAATAGTCTGAAATTAAATGAATTGGTTAGATCTGAATTAGAGCTGACTGAACAAGCGGTCATTAAAGGTGGTGGAGGTAATGATGGTGACGCTCCTCCTCCTGGTGAAACTTGTTATTGTGTTATCGTAACTACTCCGGAAGGAAGAGGGCGTACAACAAATGAAGCCTATAGTAATAAACATGGCGCTCCAACGGCATAAATATATTTAGTTTACAGGGATATTTTTTAATCTTGCAAATTTGAGATATCCCTGTGGTTGTATTGGAAAATATATATAACTTTACATTAAGTCTAAAATATGAAAAATCACGTAGTGCTCATAATCGTATTATTTCTGTTGGTATTGGTTACTGCCAATTGTACTAGTTCAAATAATTCTGAATTGTTGTATATAGACGAGAAGGGAATCATTCATATTGAAATAGAAAAAATATTAGATAATAATGAACTGAAAAGAAAACAGTTTAATTTGTCAGAAATAGCTGATTCAATAACCTATATAAAGCTTGGGAGTATGAATGCGAGTGGGGAGGAAAAATTTCTGAGAGATATCAGGAATGTCGTTTTCACAGATGATAATATTGTAGTGAATGATTTTAATACGGTGCTTTTGTTTGACAAGAAGGGGAACTTTATACGTCAGATTGGGCGTAGGGGACAAGGTCCTGGCGAATATTTATGGGTACATGGAACTGCTGTGGACGGCAATAATAGAAAAATATATATAGGCAATGAAACTAAAGCAGTGGTATATGATTTTGACAACAATTTTATTAATTCATTTCCTGTAAAAGAAGAGTTTAACCGTATGCAGTTTATAGAAAATGGAAAACTGTTGATAAACCGTACTAATATGTATGGAGCTTTAGAAAACAAACTGTCACTTATAGATAGCATGGGAAATATTCTAAAATCATATCCGAACTATTATAATTTTACCCCACAGGCAAATATGGTGATTATGGTAGGGGAAAGTAATGTAAATAAGAATTTTTATACTACGACGGAAGGCATATTATACAAAGGGGAATACAGTGATAGTATTTATTCCTTTGACGAAGATTATAATTTAAAACCAGCTATTCTTCTTCATCTTGGGAAATATACTGTTCCTCTTCATCTCAGGCCCGAATACTTGGCAGATCCGGATAAAATCCAGACGGAATGTAATGACTGCTATAATACATTTATGGCTGGTAATGTTGTGTGCGTTTGGAATTGCAGTGGTAACAGAAATTGTAATTTATAAAAGAAGAAACAGATAAATATTTTATTGTAGAATGTCGTCCACCCAATTCTAGTAATTCCCAATTAAAATTAGTCATTTGTAATAGGGTCGATCAGAAATGTGTTTATACAGATCAAGCCATTGTCAATGATATAGATAATGGGCCTGACATTATACCATCCGGTATAACTTCTGACGGGAATTATCTTTATACATGGATGAGTTGCTCTGGTTTTATAAAACTCGCAAATAAGAAGAAAAGCAGTTCTCCTTCTTTGAACGCATTTATCAAAGGAGTTGGTGAGGATGATAACCTTGTTATGATTATGATAAAATTAATAGTATAGAACATGTAGTAGCATCTTTTCCTGCACATGTTCAAAGTGGTTATGATTCTAGTTTAAAAGATGATTATTATGATGGAACATTATTTTTAAAATATGGAAGCAAAGAAATATTAAAAATGGATGTCATAGGCAGAAAAATGGATGATGAGGAAAGAAATGTTATGATTTGTCCAATTAAACTTTTTCCTATGAGTTATTCAGAAAAAGATATTAAAGATGCAAAATTTATTGATGGTAAATCATTAATTGGTAAAAAAATTGATGTTATGTATGATTTATATGAAAAAAATGAAAAAGGTAAAAATGTTATTGTTGGACAAAAAAAGATTCCATTTGAAATAATTGGAGTATATGATAATGAACTTAATTATGAAGAATATAATACTTGTTTTGTAGGAGGTAAGCAGTTATATGAAATGTATGATGACTATCTAGGAAAATTAAATTCTTATCAATTATATTCTATAGATGTCATTACTGACAGTGCTAAAAATACAAGTTATGTAAAGGGCGAATTAAATAAACTTGGCTATAGTACATTGAATAAGGTAGTTATTGATTATGGTGAATTACTTCATATAGAAATGATATGTATAGGAATATTTATAATTACAAGTATTTTAACTTTAGGAATAAGTGCACTATATATTAAAAAATATGTAATATATAGTAGCTATGATATAGCATTATTATATGCTTTAGGGTATTCAAAAAAGAAAATAGAAAAGATAATTGTTAAAAATGACAATGTTCTGACTTATGTTTTAAGAGATGGAACTTCAAAAGATATCAAATGAAAAAATAAATCTAGAAGTCTATCTTGGACTCCAGAAAAGAAAGCATTAGCAAGATAAAAGACATTAGAACAACATAAACTAAGGAGGGCTAACAAAGGAAAAGGTAACAGTAATTAAACCAACAATTAATCCACATACTCATATAGCAATGGATATGCCACATAAAAGACGTGTGGCTGCATATGCTAGAGTATCAACGGACCAAGATGAACAATTCACTTCATATGAAGCTCAAATTGATTATTACACTAAATACATCAAAGCTAATGATGAATGGAAATTTATCAATGTATATACCGATGAAGGTATTAGTGGTACATCTACCAAAAGACGTGATGGATTTAAACAAATGATTGAAGATGCCTTAAAAGGTAAAATTGATTTAATTGTAACTAAATCCATATCACGTTTTGTAAGGAATACAGTTGATGCTCTAGTCAACATCAGAAAGTTAAAAGATAAAGGTGTTGAAGTTTTTTTGAAAAAGAAAACATTTATACCTTTGGTACTGGTGGAGAGCTTCTTCTTACCATCATGTCTAGTATTGCTCATGAAGAATCTAGGTCAATATCAGAAAATGTTACTTGGGGTAAAAGAAAAGCATTTCAGGATGGTAAAGTTGCATTACCCTACAAATGCTTCTTAGGATATAAGAAAGGTGAAAATGGTCTTCCTGAGATTGAACCAGAAGGAGCTAAAATCGTAAGAAGGATTTATAAGATGTTTATTGAAGGTAAAAGCCAATCTACAATAGCAAATATATTAACTAAAGAAGGTGTACCAACTCCAGGAGGTAAAACTAAATGGCAATACAATGTTGTTGATTCAATATTAAGGAATGAAAAATACAAAGGTTCTGCACTTCTTCAAAAGAAATACACTGTAGACTTCCTAACAAAGAAACTTAAAAAGAATAACGGTGAAGTCGCACAGTACTATGTTGAAGATTCTCATCCAGCAATAATTAATCCTGATGAATGGGAATTAGTACAAGCTGAACTTGAACTTAATAATCAAGTTAGAAGTCATGGAAATAACGTATTATGTGGTAGAGTTATATGTGCTGATTGTGGTTCTATATACGGACCTAAGGTATGGCATTCAAATGATATCTATATGCATGTCGTATGGCAATGTAATAACAAATTTAACGGAACTAAATGCACTACTCCTACTCTCGATGAAGAAACAATTAAAATTGCCTATTTAAAAGCATTAAACATTCTTTTAAAAGATAAAGAGCTTCTAATTTCAAATCTTCTTCTGGTAAAATAAAAACTACTAGACGTAAATCTATCCAAGCCTATAGAACAGGCTAAAAATGAAATGATAGTAGTTAGTGGTTTTTGTGACCAACACATCTTCAATAAAGAAAAGAAACAGATGAAATATGAAGCTTATATGGAAGAGTATGTGGATCTGGTAAAAAAATTACTGAAGTTCAAGAAGAATACAATAGGCTTATAGCTGAACAAGTTAATAGGAATAGACAATCGATTAAGCTTCAAGCATTCATCAATGAAATTAAAGCTACCGATACACTTAATTTAGAATTTAACGATAAACTCTTCAATTTAACAATCATCAACATAAAAGTA
>ERZ780148.786-NODE-786-length-24461-cov-12.598500_pt1 | contig 24461 bp, 17 predicted proteins | sample MGYA00510984_ERZ780148 | MGnify/ENA primary metagenome ERZ780148 (study PRJEB29588, sample SAMEA2160902) | human gut metagenome | biome: human gut; feature: human-associated habitat; material: faeces | place: Denmark | collected 2008/2010 ...
CGCGACCCCAACCTTGGCAAGGTTGTGCTCTACCAACTGAGCTATTTCCGCATGCTTTTGATACGAAGTACTTTGTATTTCCTTCATTTCGTTTTAGCGAGTGCAAAGATAAGCATTATATTTTACACTGCAAGTATTTTCGTGATTTTTTTATTCAAAAATTGGTTTTTTTGCCTATTTTCCTCGTTTTTGCCCGTTTTACGAGGGGAATTGGCACACTTTTTCGCTCTTTTCGCCCCACACTGCTCGTCGTTTGCCGTAAATGCCGTATCTTTGCTCTGTCAATGCAAGAATGGGTAATTTGGCGGCCAAACATGCTGATGCTGCAACCAATGCCTTGCACGCCTAGGCCTACAACGGAACGCACAAGGGGTATTCCCAAGGTGCCCGTTTCGGCTTACTGACGTTTTTTACTAATCTATACTTATTATATATTATATGTCTGTATCAAAATTCGAAAGTGAAGTAAAATATCTTTCTTTGCCTCAGGCCGAAGCGTACAACCGTTTTTCTGACCTCAGCAGTCTGAACGTGATTAAAGACCGCCTGAACGACCCTGCCGTACTCGAAAAAGTCGGCGAGCAGGTGCCGGCCGACAAATTGGCCATGCTGCAACAGTATGCACAAGGCGTGGAGTGCGAAGCAGATGCACTGCACATCAATTCGCCTATGGGCAAAATTTCGCTGCGCATCGTTGAACGCGATGAGCCGAAGTGCTTGAAGTTGGCTTCAGAAAATTCGCCCGTGCCCATTTACGTATGGATTCAGCTGCTTCCGAGTGGCGAAACCGGATGCAAAATGCGTGTCACCGTGGGAGCCGAAGTTAACTTTTTCATGAAGGGTATGGTGGCCAAACCCTTACAACAGGCTGCCGACGGATTGGCTAACATTCTTTCAGCCATTCACTAAACCTCTTTCAGTTTTTACGTTTTTACAACGTGAACTGCAAATCAACACCGCCCAATCGTTCGTCATTTCAAACGCTTGGGCGGTTTTAAATATGTAAACAAACAAGTAGAGGCGCTTCTACATCAGCATTATCGCTTAATTCTCGGGTGCTATGCTGAAGTTCATTTGGGCTTCGGTAATGATGCGGCGCACGAGGTCGGGGTCGGAATTGGGGCAAATCATCAGTACACCTTCGTTTTCGGTCACCAAGTAATTGTCGAGCCCCACAATCACGGCTTTCAGTTTTTCGGGCAAACGCACAATGGTGCGCTGCGTGCCCGAAAACATCACCTTGGCATCACCGCTCACGGCATTGCCGTCGGCATCCTTGTGGCTGGCTTCGCGCAGTTCGGGCCAGCAGCCTATGTCGGCCCAGCCAAAGTCGCACTCACGCACCACCACGTTTTCGCACTGTTCAAGCACAAAAAGGTCGACTTGGCGGGGCATCCGCTCTGTAAAGCATGAACGCACATACTCCACTTCTTCGGCTATCGTAACCATTTGACGCGCCAGAATTTCGACACTTTGCGAGGGGCGACCCGAACGTTTGGTCAGGCAGTCGCCCATGGTTTGGGCATTCCACATGAATATGCCTGTGTTCCACAAAAATTCGCCGCTGTCCATAAACATTTTGGCATATTCGTATTCCGGTTTTTCGGTAAACGACTGCACACGGTGTAAATGTTCACCTTCGACGGGTTCGCCCATCTGAATGTAGCCATAGGCCGGATTGGGTCGCGTGGGGCGCACACCCATGGCCAAAAGCTCGGGGTGCGTCGCTACGTAATCAAGGCCTTGCAGCACTTGATGTTCGAAGCGGTCGGTATGCAGAATCAGTTGGTCGGCAGGAGTCACCACCACATTGGCATCGGCATTGGCCAGCACGGCGTGCCAGGTGCCCCAAATGGCTGCCGGAGCCGTGTTAAGCTGTACGGGTTCGGGCAATATGTTTTCAACCGGCAACGTGGGCAACTGCTGTTTCACCAAATCCACGTAGCCCTCGTAGGTCGACACAAAGATATGGTCGAGCGATATGAAACGGGCAAAACGCTCAAAGGTTTGTTGCAGCAGGGTGCTGCCGGTACCAAAAAAGTCGATGAATTGTTTGGGCATGTTTTTGCTGCTGGCGGGCCAGAGCCGACGTCCCACGCCACCGGCAAGTATGATGCAATAATTGTTATTAGGCTGTGTTTCCATTTTCAATAGCAATTTTATGGAAGGGCGTAAAGGTTCAATAAAGAAGAAGAAGAAAGGAGGAAAGTTGCTTTACGAAATGCAGCAGGATTTCCTTCGCCAACTGCTTCTATGGCGAAGATAGTGAATTTTTCATTGGACAGCTACCCGACGTGCCCTAAAAATTTGAAAATAAGAAAAGCATTCCATAATATCAGACATTTTTACCCTATTAAGGTGATTCGGCCAACGAACGCTGTGGCAACAGAACTGCATGCCGGAAGCGGAGGTAACGGATGGTGGCGGTGGGCGGCACAAACAAAAAAGAGTGCTTTATCTGCGTATGAACAGACAAAGCACTCTTTCATTCAGGGCCGTTATGGCACGTATATGAAGTCGTCTAAACTTTTCTGACGAATATTTGATTTGGAGATTTATCTCTTCTAAATTCAATCTTCACCTTTCTTTTGGGCCGTTTTCTGACCTTTTATCAGTCGTGTAGCTCGCTACACTCCTTCTTCAAGATCCCAAAACACCTCAAAAATTAAGGCAAATCTTGAATTTCATAAAAGTTCAGACAACTTCATTTTGAAAGCGAAAACATAAAGCGAAATATACTATTCCATTTTTCCCATGAACGTATTACGTTATCTGTTTGTAATGATGCTGGTATGCTGCACGGCTGTGCCGACGCTGGCGCAGACGAACAAAAGCATCAAATCGCTGCAACGCGAACAGAAAACGCTGAAAAAGGATATTGCCGAACAGGAAAAAATGCTGCGCTCCACGAAAAAAGACGTTACTTCGCAGCTTGCCAACCTGCAAGTAATCAGCGCACAAATCGAAGGACAGCAAAAATATGTCGACGGCATTCATTCCGAAATTACAGCCTTAAGCGGTAACATCCGCAACATCGAACAGCAACTGAAATTGCTCGAAAAGGATTTGTACGAGTGTAAACGCAAATACCGACACGCCGTTACCTACATGTTTCGGAACCGTATGCGCTTTGCACAGTGGCAGTTCATTCTTTCGGCCAAAAACTTCCGCCAAATGTATCGCCGAATGCGCTACGTCAACGAGTTTTCGAAATTCCAAATGGCGCAGGGACGCATCATCGAACAAAAGGAGGCTAAGGTGAGGGCCGTTCGCAACGACTTGCTGAACAAAAAGACTGAAAAGAACCGACTGTTCGAGGCCGGTAAGGCTGAAAAACTGAAACTGCAGGGACAGCATCAGGAAAGGCAAAAGGTGGTCGACGAACTGAACCAGAAACAAAAGCAGCTGCAGGCTTCGATTGCCAAACAGCGCAAGCAATATGCACGACTCAACGAACGTATCGACAAACTCATTCAGGCTGAAATCGAAGCGGCTGAACGTCGCCGAAAAGCCGAGGCCGAACGTCGCAGAAAGGCGGAACTGGCACGCCAGAAACGCCTGAAAGCGCAACGCGAAAAGGCGGCACGCGAGGCGGCGCGACGTAAGGGTAAGTCGACGTCGAAATCAAAATCGACCAAAAAGAAAACGCAACGCGACGACGAGGACGAAAGCACGGCTACGCCTAATTTCACGCTGGCCAACGACGTTGACCGCATTCTTTCAAACAACTTTGCGGCAAACCGTGGCCGACTGCCCATGCCCATCACGGGTTCGTATGCCATCACTACGCACTACGGACAGTACAACGTGCCCGGACTGCGCGGCGTAAGGCTCGACAGCAAGGGCATCAGCATCACCGGACATCCGGGTGCACAGGCTCGTGCGGTGTTCAAGGGCGAAGTAACCATGGTATTTACCGATGCGGGCATGTATCACGTCATTGTGCGCCACGGCTCGTACCTTTCGGTTTACTGCAACCTTTCGTCTACCTCGGTGCGTCAGGGGCAGCAAGTCAGTACCCGCCAAATTCTGGGCAATGTGGCCACCGATGCTTCGGGCAACTGCACCCTGCACTTCCAGCTGCGCAAGGAAACCTCGAAGTTGAACCCCGAAAGCTGGCTGGCTCGCTAACATTGGCCGCAAGGCGTCACGCTCTTCTTTATTTTCACCCAAAAAGTTCACTATGACTCTGACCGAAAAATTGGGCGCGAAAGCATTGCGCGCGCTCTCGCACCTGCCGTTGTGGTGGCTTTACCGCATTTCCGACCTTCTTTTTCCGCTCCTTTACCATGTGGTGCGCTACCGGCGGAAAGTGGTGCGGCAAAACCTGACGCAATCGTTCCCTGACTATTCGCCGAAGGAAATAAAGCGCATCGAACGCCGCTTCTTCCGCTTTTTTTGCGACTATGCTGTCGAAACCATCAAGTTCATGACCATCAGCCGCAAGGAAATTATGCGACGCATGCGCATCGTCGGCATGGACGTGATGGACACCGAACTCGAAAAACAGCCCTTCTGCTTTCTGATGCTCGGACATTTCGGCAACTGGGAGTGGATTTCGAGCACCGCGCTGTGGAGCAAATGGCCCTGTGCCCAACTCTACACACCGCTACATAACAAGGCTTTCGACCAAGTGTTTTACAAAATGCGCTGCCGCTTTGGCAACGAAAACATTTCGAAATACGATGCGCTGCGCCGCATTCTGACGCTCAAACGCCTGGGTACGCCCACACACATCGGCTTTATTTCCGACCAAAGTCCGCGCCCCAACAGCATTCACGACTGGATGACGTTTCTGAACCAGGACACGCCGCTATTTACCGGGGCCGAACGCATCGGTAAACGGGTGGGAGCTGCGGCTTACTTTGCCAGTGTCACTCGCCCGCGCCGGGGCTACTACGAGTGCCGCCTTGAACGCATCACCTCGGACATGAGCGAATATCCTGACTACAAACTGACGGAACGCTACATGCAAATGCTCGAAGCGGAAATTAAGCGCAACCCGCACCTGTGGCTCTGGACGCACCGACGATGGAAGCATACCCGGGCCGAAGTCGAAAAAATACAGGGCAACAAAGAATAACCGAAACGCCCGTTGAATCAGATAAATCAAAAAAAAGATATACATGAAAATCGAACAACAACTTCAACAAGCGGCTATCGAAGCCGTGAAGGCACTCTATGGTGCCGACGTTACGGCAGAACAGATTACGCTGCAAAAAACCAAAAAGGAATTCGAAGGTCACCTCACACTGGTGGTGTTCCCGTTGCTCAAAATTTCGCGCAAAAAGCCGGCTGACACTGCTGCCGAAATCGGACAGTGGCTCTGCGACAACACGAAGCTCATCTCGGCCTACAACGCTGTGGCTGGTTTCTTGAACCTGGTCATCGCTCCGGCTCAGTGGGTAGCCCTGCTTGAAGAAATCAATGCCAACGAGCACTACGGCATTCAGCACCCCACCGACGAAAGTCCGCTGGTAATGATTGAATACTCGTCGCCCAACACCAACAAGCCTCTTCACCTGGGCCACGTGCGCAACAACCTGCTCGGTTGGGCCTTGGCCAATGTGGTCGAAGCTAACGGCAACCGCGTGGTTAAAACGAACATTGTGAACGACCGTGGTATCCACATTTGCAAATCAATGCTCGCTTGGCTGAAATTCGGCAATGGCGAAACTCCCCAGTCGTCGGGCAAGAAGGGCGACCACCTGATTGGCGACTACTATGTGGCTTTCGACAAGCATTACCGCGCCGAAGTGGCCGAACTCAAGGCTAAATATGTGGCTGAAGGCAAGGGCGAGGAAGAGGCTGAAGAAATGGCCAAAAAGAATTCGCCCCTCATGCAGGAAGCGCACGATATGCTCGTGAAATGGGAGGCCAACGACCCCGAAGTGCGTGCATTGTGGCGCAAAATGAACGAATGGGTGTATGCCGGATTCGACGAAACTTACAAGGCATTGGGCGTGAGCTTCGACAAAATTTACTACGAAAGCGACACCTACCTTGAAGGTAAGGAAAAGGTGGAGGAAGGCCTCAGCAAGGGCATTTTCTTCCGCAAAGAAGATGGTTCGGTATGGGCAGACCTCACTGCCGAAGGACTCGACGAAAAATTGCTGCTCCGCGCTGACGGCACTAGCGTGTACATGACGCAGGACATCGGTACGGCGAAACTCCGCTTCCAGGACTTCCCCATCAACAAAATGATTTATGTGGTGGGCAACGAGCAAAACTACCACTTCCAGGTACTTTCCATCCTGCTCGACAAACTGGGCTTTGAATGGGGCAAGAGCCTCGTTCACTTCTCGTACGGCATGGTGGAACTGCCTAACGGCAAAATGAAGAGCCGCGAGGGTACGGTGGTCGACGCCGACGACCTCGTTGCCGGCATGATTGCCCAGGCTCGCCAAACGGTTGAAGCTGCCGGCAAGTTCGACGACATGACTGAGGACGAAAAGGCCGAAGTTGCCCGCATCGTGGGTATGGGTGCGCTCAAGTACTTCCTGCTCAAGGTCGATGCACGCAAAAACATGCTCTTCAACCCCGAAGAAAGTATCGACTTCAACGGCAACACGGGTCCGTTCATTCAGTACACCTACGCCCGTATCCGCTCTATCCTGCGCAAGGCGGCCGACGCCGGCATCCAACTGCCCGCCCAACTGCCTACCGACGTGGAACTCTCGACCAAGGAAGAGGAAATCGTGCAGCACATTGCCGACTTTGCAGCCGTTATCCGTCAGGCCGGTTCGGAATACCAGCCCGCTGCCGTGGCTAACTACTGCTATGAATTGGTGAAGGAATACAACCAGTTCTACCACGATTTCAGCATTCTGCGCGAAACCGATGCCAAGAAGCAGGCATTCCGCCTGGTGCTTTCGCTCAACGTAGCCAAGGTGGTACGTCTGGGCATGGGCTTGCTCGGCATCGAAATGCCCGAACGTATGTAATGCCCAAGGTCTATCCATAACCAGTTTGCAGCACGCTGACGCTGCATCTGCCTGCACTTTATGCCGGCAAGTCAGCGTGCTGCAAATGCCTAACCGGAGAATACAGGTGCACCAACTTTCAGCAAAGCCGCACCTGCATTCTCTGTTTTTTTTGCAACTTACTCTATGGCTAAAAGTAAATTCTATGTGGTGTGGCAAGGTCTGGAACCGGGCATCTACCTCAGTTGGGAAGAATGCCGGCAACAGGTTAACGGCGTGAAAGGGGCACGCTACAAATCATTTGGCAGCCGCGCCGAGGCTGAACGAGCCTTTGCCGAACAGCCGGTTTGCCGCGTCGATGCCTCGGCAGCAGTAGCTTCCCCCTCGGCAGCCACTTTCTCAAAAAGAGCAGCCAAGGCACGAAAGCCGCGACCGCAAGCTGCATCGCTGCAAAATCCGCCCGACTACCGCCACGACACCGTACTCCCCCTTCCGCCCGAAGTCTGCGCCGACGCATTAGCCGTCGATGCTGCCTGCTCGGGCAATCCCGGCCCGATGGAATACCGCGGTGTAGACCTCACCACCGGGGCCGAAGTGTTCCACTACGGTCCGGTGCGTGGCACGAACAACATCGGCGAATTTCTGGCCATTGTTCACGCCCTGGCGCTATTCGAACAGCAAGGCATAAAGCGCACCATCTATTCTGACAGCCGCAATGCCATGCTGTGGGTCAAGGCTCGCAAATGCCGCACCACCCTGACGCGCAATGCCCGCACTGAACAGCTGTACCAACTCATCGAACGTGCCGAAAACTGGCTCCGCACCCACAACTATGCCGACATTCCCATTCTGAAATGGGACACGCCGCGCTGGGGCGAAATACCGGCCGACTTCGGACGAAAGTAACCCCAATGCCCGAAAACGGCACACCGGCATGCTGGAAAATCTGCACACAAAAAAAGCACACACCAACCTAAGGTTTTACCTTTTGGTCAGTGTGTGCTTTTTTTTAGCTCACAAGGCGCGAGCGTACAATCTCAGAAAGTTGTTTAGCGGCACAGTTCAATCAACTGCTCTACGCTAACCGTTTGCTGTTCGCCCTTTTGCATATCCTTGAGCGTTACCACGCCCTGTTCCATTTCGCTTTCGCCCACCAGTGCTACGAAAGGCACTTGCTGCGCATTGGCATAGCTCATTTGCTTCTTCATTTTCACGGCATCGGGGTAAACCTCCGTAGCAATGCCGGCCTTGCGAAGGCGAGCCGCCAGTGTCAGGCAGTGAGCCGCCTCTTTGTCGCCAAAGTTCATGAACAGCACACGAGCGCCCGAAGCCGTTTCCGAAGGATAAAGATCGAGCTGCGTCAACACGTCGTAAATGCGGTCGGCACCAAACGAAATGCCCACACCGCTCAAGCCCGGCAAACCGAAAATACCCGTCAGGTTATCGTAACGACCACCGCCCGTAATCGAACCGATTTGCACGTCGAGTGCCTTTACTTCGAAAATGCAACCCGTGTAATAGTTCAGTCCGCGCGCCAGCGTCAGGTCCAGCTCAATGGCATTGTGCAATTCGCTGTTTTTAAGCGTTTCGAGCACAAAAGCCACCTCGTCGATACCCTTCAGCCCCGTTTCGCTCTCGGCCAAAGCCTGTCGCATGGTTTCGAGTTTTTCTTCGTTGCTGCCCGACAGCGAAATGATAGGCTGCAATTTTTCAACAGCCTCGGGCGTCAGCCCCACTGCGAGCAATTCTTCGTTCACCTTGTCAAGCCCGATTTTGTCGAGTTTGTCGATGGCTACGGTAATGTCAACAATCTTGTCGGCCTCGCCAATGATTTCAGCGATACCCGTCAGGATTTTGCGGTTATTGATTTTAATGCAAACACGAATGCCGAAGCGCGTGAACACCTCGTCGACGATTTGCATCAGTTCCACCTCGTTGAGCAACGAGTCGGAACCCACCACGTCGGCATCACACTGGTAGAACTCGCGGTAACGTCCCTTTTGCGGACGATCGGCACGCCACACGGGCTGAATCTGATAGCGTTTGAACGGCATTTGGAGTTCATCGCGGTGCTGCACCACATAGCGTGCAAAAGGCACAGTCAAGTCGTAGCGCAAGCCCTTTTCGCAGAAGCGTGCAGCCAGATGCGCTGCCGAAGCCTCAGCATATTCCTCAGCCGAAGTTTTGAGTTTGAAATCGCCCGAGTTCAGAATTTTGAACAGCAATTTATCGCCCTCTTCGCCATACTTACCCATCAGCGTCGAAAGGTTCTCCATAGCCGGTGTTTCAATTTGTCGGAATCCATAGAGTGCATACACCTCGCGGATGGTATTGAAAATATAGTTGCGACGCGCCATTTCGACAGCGCCGAAATCGCGGGTTCCCTTAGGAATACTTGGTTTTTGTGCCATATATTTAATTATTTTTTATATCAAAACAGGAAACGGAGCCTTTCGCTTGCAATCAAGCTCCTTTCTATGCAAAATTACGACAAATATACGAAAGAAACCACCATAGAAAGAAAAAGTGAACAAACAATCCCCCGTTTTTTTGTTTATTCCAACAGAAATCCTTACTTTTGCAGTCAGAATGGTAGCCGACGCCCCGCAAAGTCGTCACCCGCCACCGTCATCGGACTTGTAGCTCAGTTGGTTAGAGCAACAGACTCATAATCTGGAGGTCCTTGGTTCAAGCCCAAGCTGGTCCACACTAATAATCAAGCACTTACAGAGTTTCTGTAGGTGCTTTTTCTTTTCGTGGTGACCTTCAGATGACCTTTTTGAAGCGAAACTATGTAGTGGTGACCTTTTAAATTTCATGGAATTGCATAGTTTTTTTATAGATTTTTATTGCATTGCGAACTTTATATAAGAGAACGTGATGCACATTTCCAATTGAAATAGTATTTTCACTAAGTATGTTTGTAAGCCGTTGAAAACGGAGAATAATCCCATTAGTAGGCTAAATTAGAGATTAATTGTTATAAAATTGATATATAGGAGCTTTATTGTAAGTATTTTCCTGACTTCATCACTTTTCTGCGCCATCACATAGCACGTATTGAAAATCAATGAGTTACGTCAAAAAAGTGGGTGGCTTTGGGTGGCGCAAGCAAAAATGTGTACCTTTGTTACATGTATGTACGCAAGAAACATAACCGATCAGGTACCACAAGCGTGGTTGTTGTCAGCAAAGCTAGCGGCAAATATAAGGAGATAAAGTCCTTTGGATCTTCATCGTCAGAGGAAGATATAGAATTACTATGTAGTAAACGGCTGCATGGATTCGCTCTTTTGGAGGTCAGCAAGAATTAAACTTTGATAACCATCTCGGAAAGGAAGTAGAGGACACTAAGCGTCTCCTCAACAACATAGATAATATATTAATCAATGGCACACAACTGCTACTTGGTCAAGTTTACGACAGTATTGGCTTCAACAGTATACCAGATGAGATTCTACGCCATCTTGTGATAGCTAGAGTGTCGCAACCGAAGAGTAAGTTGGCAACGGTTGACTACCTGAAGTTTTACTATGACGAGGACGTTGATCTCAATCACATCTATCGCTACATGGACAAGCTCTATAATACGCAGATGGAACTGGCTCAACAAATTAGTGTAGAGCATACGCGTAAGATATTCGGTGGAAAAATAGGACTGATGTTTTACGATGTAACGACATTGTACTTTGAAACTGCACAGACAGATGTGCTACGTGAGTCAGGCTTCTCAAAAGATGGCAAGACTGCCGAGTCGCAGGTCGTACTCGGCTTGCTAGTTTCCGAAGGCGGCTATCCACTATCATATTCCTTATTCAACGGCAGTCAATACGAGGGTTTTACCATGATACCGATGATAGACGACTTCAAACAGCGCTTCACGCTTGGAGATGATTTTGTGGTCGTTGCCGATTCTGGCTTGATGAATAAGAACAACGTGAAACTGCTACAACAAGCCGGATACAAGTACATCTTGGGTGCACGTATAAAAAACGAAAGCAGCGATGTCAAGCAATGGATTCTCTCATTGGACAAAGGGGACAATGTCAGCCATGAACTCAAGCGGTCCAACGGTGAACGTCTTATCGTCAGCTATTCCGAAAAGCGGGCAAAGAAGGATGCCTACAATCGTGCCCGAGGCATCTCACGACTGAGGAAAGCCTACAAGAGTGAACACGTCACCAAGCAGCAGGTAAACCGCAGAGGTTACAACAAATTCCTTGAAATTAGCAAGGATATTGATGTAAGTATAAGCGAGGAGAAAATTGCCGAGGACTGCAAATGGGATGGATTAAAAGGGTATATCACCAATACCGACCTTGATACAGAACGTGTAATAAACCAATACCACGGGCTATGGGTGGTAGAACGTGCCTTCCGTATCTCAAAAGGAACTTTGGAAATGCGTCCGATGTTCCATTTTACAGAAAGAAGGATAGAAGCACACATTTGTATCTGCTTCATCGCCTATAAAGTATATAAGGAATTAGAGAGACTTATAGCAATCAACAAAATAGGAATGAGTATTGACCATGTGCTTGATATCGCCAAAACAATCACGACAATAAGGATACGGATGCCAGAGAATGGGACGTTCTTCACAAAAACATTGTTCCTAACCGATAAACACCGTACTATCATGTCACTTTTCGACCTATCAAAAGACCAATTTTAATTTGGGTGGCGCATTGACGAAGTCAGGAGAAGAACCAGCGCAAATAACGCAAGCAGCCCCATCCATAAAGGACAGGGCTGCTTTTTGTCTTAATAGTACATCTCAATATACTGATATGCCTTTTCAAAGATGTCATTATCTTTTATACTATACTTGATCCACAGAATCGAGCGGAGTTTCTTTTTGATCTCGCGTTGAGCCGTAATGCTCTTGAAAGCATCGTTGAACTGGCGGACAATGTTGACTACCTCGTTATCAATATCGTTTACCACATTCTCAACCACTACAGGTGTCTCCTCTGTTCTAATACTCTGGAACAACTCCGTCAAGGCTGCTCTTGCCTGAGCACGCTTGTCCTGAGGCTGGTCAACTTTCTTTTCTTCTTCAAGCAGATCCTTAGCCATTGCCAGCAGTTGCTTCAAGAAGTCAATGCTCGAGATGAGATTCTGGGCCATACGATCACGAAGTTCATCAAGTTTCTCCGCAAACTGCTTGAACTTTGGATCTCCAGCATGTTCGCCTAATCGAAGGCGAAGCATCTTCTCTACTTCGACAATCTTCCTTTGCACCTTCTTCTCGTCTTCCAATACTGAGTCAATGACGTCAGCATCCACAACGAGATCTTCAAGTGAAGTGCCGATGTTGATAGTGTCGATATTACGATGAATAATCTCTATGGTCTTTGCACCAAGCAGAGTCCAAATAAGATTTCCACCGCTCACCGGACGAACACTCTGATACACCTGAGCCATCCAAGTATAATCGTTCTGGTATGGTGCAAGATAAGCATCAGGCGATATGATCTCCCAAGCCTTTGAAAGGCGAGCAAAGTGACGAGCAAAGTTGGTCTTTACGCCTTCATCCTTCAGGCATTGTTGTGCTGCGGTCAATCCTTCCCATCCACCAACAGTTCTATCAACACTAGGGAAGAACTCAAGGCATTCTTGTATAAATGTAGGAATCAATGATTTTATCTCGTCCATATTCTTGACGATAGTCTTGATGCTTTCCTCGTCGAAGGCAAGACTCTTAGCCACATTTTCAAACACACCTACGAAGTCAACAATCAGTCCACACTTCTTGCTCTCATTGTACTTGCGGTTTGTACGGCAGATAGCCTGAAGCAAGGTATGATTCTTCATCGGCTTGTCCAGATACATACACTGAAGAATAGGAGCATCGAAGCCGGTAAGCAGTTTGCTGGTCACGATAACGAACTTCAGCGGTGACAGCGGATCACGGAACTGGTCGAGCAGTTTTTTCTCCTCGTCGCGGCTGCGCTTGTAAGGCTTATATTCATCAGCCTTATCACCAGCCGTATGCATGACAATTGTGGTCTGGTCATCTGTGCCAAGCAGAGCATCGAGTGCTTTCTTGTATTTCACACAGCAGTCTCGGTTATATACTACCACCTGTGCCTTCATGCCTGTAGGCTCTACATACTCGCGGAAGTGGTTTACTATAAACTTACATACATCATTGATACGCTTGTCTGCCGTAAAGAAAGCTTCCACGCTGGTGCGGTGCACAAGTTCATTCTTGTCATCCTCACTAATCTGGTCGGTAAGCGCATCAAACTCCTCTTGGAGTTTAGTTTCATCCAAGTGCATCTCCACAGGGACGGTCTTGAAGTTCAGTTCAAGTGTTGCACCATCGGCAACAGAATCCTGGAATGTGTACTTAGAGATATAGCCATACTCATCCTCCTCCGCACCAAAGCAGACAAAGGTGTTGTGATCATTTCTATTGATTGGAGTACCTGTCAATCCGAAGAAGAATGCGTTTGGCAATGCGGTACGCATCTTCTTGCCAAGGTCACCTTCCTGTGTACGATGGGCCTCGTCCATCAAAAGGATGATATTATCTCTGTCGTCAAGCACCTGGCCATCAACTAAATCTCCAAACTTGAAGATAGTGGTGATCAGAATCTTGCGCTGATGAATCTTTGTCTCCAGCTCAGATTTGCTCTCAATTCCCTCTACATTAGGAATCTCCGCACGAGTGAAGTCACCCGTAATCTGGTCCTCAAGGTCAATACGGTCATCCACAATCAACACAGTAGGTGACTTCAGGTCCTGCTGTAGGCGTAGTTTTTGAGCAGCGAAGACCATCAGCCACGATTTACCAGAGCCCTGGAAATGCCATATCAGGCCCTTCTTTGGTCCCTTACCATTTCTATAGGTATTCAATACACGCTGCACGATAGCCTCTCCACCCAGATACTGCTGGTATCGGCACACAATCTTAATCTTCTCTCCGCTCGCAGTACCTGTGAACACGGAGTAGAATCGATAAATATCCAGCAGACGCTCCGGTTCAATAAATTCCAAATAGTTGTGTTGCACCTGCAGCAATGAGCCATGGAGACGCTTCTCGTCTGCAAACCATGGTCCCCACTTGTCAATCGGACATCCTATACCTGCATACTGCAGTTCCTTTCCCTCGCTGGCAAAGCAAAGGATGTTAGGTACGAACATCTCAGGGATGCTCTTCTGATAATGCATGATATCAGTAGCACCATCAGCCCATGTCACTTGTGGACGAACAGGGGTCTTAGCCTCGCCAATAACCATAGGAATGCCATTGATGACGAACACCAGATCAAGGCGCTTGCCTCCCTCCTTGCTCAGTCTGGGGTACTCCCATTGATTGGTAACGACACAGCGGTTCTTATACTCCTTGCCATCCTTATCCTTTCCGTCGCTGAAGAAACGGATGTTGATGTTATCGCCATCTGATCCAAAAGGATATGAGTTCTCCTCAAAGAGAAGTCTGCGGAATTGATCGTTAGCATCCACCAGTCCATCAGCCTGTCCACCACTAGTGATAGCAGCACGTAGTTTGTATATCACCTGTTCTGCTTGTTCCGGAGTGATAGGGTTAAGACGGAGCAATGCCTCCAAAAGCCATTCCGTTACAAGTACCTCATCTGTGAGACGAGGTACGAACTTTGGCTCAACATAGATCCATCCGCGCTGAGCAGCAGCATTAATGAGCATCTGCTCCACAGTATTGTCTTCGTTAAAGTATGCCATATTTATCTAGAATTATTCTTTTACTCTATATTTTTGTTTAGGATTGCGAGGAGCACCTGGATACATCATGACAATTGACTTCTCCGCTAATAGTAGTGGTATTAAAGAGTTTCTAATGTAAGAACTACTTTTACCTGTTCTCTCGACAATTTCCTCAATGCTGACCCAATCAGCACAGATTGAAATAATAAGAGATTTTAGCTCTTCCTTGGACATTCTCTTCTTTTTAGGACTTGCACTGTTAGCTGTCGAACTTGCACTGTTACTTGCACTGTTAGCTTCCGAGCTTGCACTGTTACTTGCATTGTTAGCTTCCGAGCTTGCACTGTAGCTTGCACTGTTGTTGGCGCAACTGGTAACTTGATATTTTGTGTTATCACCAGAGATTGATAGATCTAATCCAAACACATTCGTGTTTTTTGCAGGTAAACGGTAGCGCATACCACGTCCATATCCATAAGCCTCTAACAAATCTTTTTTTACCATCAACTTCAGCAGTTCTGAAATAGCTGATTTGTGCATATTCAGAACATAACGGAGACGCTCGTTCGTGACGTCTCCCTCATCACATGCTAATGCTAATACTGACATGACATTGTGATCGAATGAGTTTGCAGTTATACCAAACTTATTTGCAAGAGTAGCTTTTGCTTTTTCAGACAAAAGAGATTCCATTGGCATTATGAGCACAACTTTGTCAGGCTGGAGTTGTTCTTCAATCTTAGGAGAGCGCCAATTTGCATCGCGCCAGCCTTTCATGATTTTATCTGTTCCACTACCAGCTTTTTCTGCGACTCCGATCATCGAAAACATCTTCTGTAAATACTTGTTTCTACAGACGCTATCTCCACCTGTATAATATTGCTCCTTTGAAACTAACATCGTACCTGGGTTAGAGAAAATGAAACCATCGCGTTGATGTCTTACAACCATTGAAGCATTTATACTATAATCAGCATGAATACAGAAATTTATAAGTGCCTCTCTGATAGCAATATGCGCAGGCGTCTCTTCTATTCGTATATTATTGTTCAGTTGGAAGGGTTTGGGCAATACTGACTGCAAGCGTGGCAAAACTCGTTGATAGAAGTTAAATAGATTCGCCTCCCATGTGCCATCGTAACAGATTCGATTGCTCCAGCGGACATCTTCATCTTCTGAAAGGCGCTCTTGGTAGTCAGGAAAGAAATATGGACAACACTCCTCGTCTGTTATAGAGAGAGTCTTGCCAAACATCAATAATCCGGCTACAGTAAATCCTTCTTCTCCGCTTTGTCTATCTTTGCGATAACCACCTATCATTCTTAGCAGTTCAACATCCTCCAACGCTAACCAAGGATGGTCGGGCGAAGATAGTTTGAATAATTGTCTATATCTATTGAGGGCTTCTTTGTCAATGTCCTCCATTGTGTAGTTCTTCAGAATACGTCCGTCTATAGGATGTGATTCATCTGCATCAGCAAACATTCTTCTTACCTCTGCATCTGTACACCTGTAGTCTCCTTCAAAGTTTCGTTTGAAGGTATTACCAAATGGATTTGCTGTTCTATAAACAGGACGCTGTTCTCTACTTGCCCTTGGAATATGAAAAATTATAATACGATAGTTCTTGTATTCCGCCACCTCAACGTCCTTTGACGTAAGCAGATTACAGCTTATAGTAGACTTATTATTGACATTATTCCAGAAGTCCTTTTGATATTTTAGAATCTGTTCTTCTGTGAGGCCGTCTAAATAAAAATAGTTTTTCTTCTCTGCAACACCAAGCACAATCATTCCTCCCTCGCTATTAGCAAAGGCAGAATAGGTATCCCAAAAGGTTCTTGGAAAACCACCAGCAGCACTTTTGAATTCTAGATCGTCGCTTTCGTAGTTAACGAGCAACGATTCTATATATTCATTAAAGTCATTCTTATTTCTTACTTCTATCATACTATTGATATTTTCTAGTTTATCAACTTACTAATTCCATTATTTAATACACAGATCAAACAGTGACCTGTAAGTTTTGATTTGTCGGCTTGCTTGAGGATGGAAACAAACTTTTGTTGTTCAGACATGTTTGGAACTGGAACTTTCATCTTTTTGATATCGGAGAAAACAATATCAAGTTGATTAGTTGAGCCAGTAACATACTGCCTGTATATTTCGGACTGTGTATCGTTAAGAGACAGATATGAATTAAGAACTTCAGGTAGAATTATAGAGTGGTCTGGTGTAAGAGCTATTATATGGCTATCGTTGATGTATATATTACCATCTGAAGGACAGCAGAAAACACAGCATCTTCCTAGAGTGCCGTTTCCTGTTGCATTCAGTAAAACGTCTCCGGTTTTGAGTAGCTTCTTCTTAAAGAAGATATTCTCATTATGATACTTTACATTGGTCAATCGTATTCCCTCCCAATGTACACAAGCTTGATTAATTACTACCACAGAGGAGGATTCTACGTATTTGGGCATTATTCCTTTACTCATAATAGTGCAAACAGCCTCAAGAGGCTGTTCAATATGGGTATTGTGGTACATCTCGATAAATTGCGACTGTACTTCCATAGCTATCCTAGGTATTTGCGGTGAGACAATTTTACATTATTCTGGTTCACCATGGCGTACTGCAAGGTAGTATCGAGGCTTTGGTGACCAAGCAGATGCTGAACTTGCTCGATGGGCATACCTTTGTCTATGGCCATTGTGGCCAATGTACGACGGAACTTGTGAGGGTGTACCTTCGGAATATTTAGCAGACGGCCGAGATTGCGCAAACGAATCTCGACTCCGCTGATTTGCAGGCGCTCACTTGGAGCAAGGAGTGACACGAAGAGGGCCTCGTTGTTGTCAGTGCGCTCAGAAAGATAGCGGGAAAGGTGAATCTTGGTGCGAGCATCAAAATACACCTTTCTCTGCTTATCACCCTTACCGGTTACTACGCACTCTCTGTTTTGGAAGTCAATATCCTTTCTATTGAGTTTGACAAGTTCTCCTACACGCATACCTGTAGAGGCAAGCAAGTCTATCATGGCCAGGTCACGACTATTACCAGCGTGGTCTCGCATTTCTTCAAGAGCCTCGTCAGAATATGTTTCCTTAACCGTTTTGCCCGTCTTTACCTTATGAATGCGTCTCACTGGGCTCTTTACGATGTAGTTCTCATCTTCGAGCCAAGCGAAGAAACTGGATAAAATGCGACGGATATTGTCAACTGTCACCTTGCTGGCACCGCTCTCCTTCTGATAGTTGTTCAGGTAGTTACGCAAGTCATCGGTAGTGACATGAGAAATCTTCTTGTCTATCTTCGTGAGCGCATTGTTGATGGTGCTACGATAGTAGGCAATCGTATTTTCCGAACAGCCCTCAACACTCTTGGATGAGATGAAGGAAGTTACCAACTCAGAGTTGGACTCTTTTGCGTTTGACTGCTCGTTTTCGGTCACGCGGACATTGCGGAAGGTGTATTCCAGCACCTTTCGCAGTTGGCAGAGCTGCTCGTTATTCAATGTGTTGAGCATTGCCTGTTCTATGTCGTTAATTAAAATCTCTATCATATCTATGTATGTTGTTGGTTTAATTATCGCGTGACCTTGTGTTTTTTATGCTAATTGTTGATAAGACTCTTGATTACGGCATCGATGGCCTCGATGGATTTACGGAGTTCAAATTTTGATTTATCTGCCTGTTCGGCAATGGAGACAAACTGCTTTTGTTGTTCCATAGGAGGTTTGGCAATCTCCATTGATCGAATTATACCTTGTGATATATTCGGTTGAGCTGCTCCTCTACATTGAGAAATCATCCAATCTGTTTTTTGTGAAACTGCATAATAAAGGAATAGTGAATTAAATGAACTGCAAGGCAACAATGCACATACAGCTTGATTTGTAGTTAATGGTATCATAGAAAAACCCACCTTACCTGCTGTGGCTCCATACATTGCAATTAGTACGGAATATTTAGGAACCCATTTTGCTGAAGAATTATCCAATCCTGCTTGAGTAATAAATTTTTCTGTAGAAAAAATATACCCTTGATTTACTTCTCCACTTGAAAGCCAAGGTATATCTCCACCATTATAATACTCCTGTTTTTTAGTATTGGGTGTACCTCCAGACTGCGTTTTTATATTATCCTCTAGCTTTACTATAGGACAATCTTTAAACATCTCGATAAATTGCGATTTCACCATTTCGTCAGTAGCCGCAAGTAGTTTCTTGTAGCTTTCTTTAAGACGATAGGCTGTCCACAACTTATCTGCAAGAACACGCTGTTTCTCCATTGTAGGCAACTCTATTTCATACGAAGCAAGATGCTCCCACTTAACACGAGGAGACAAAGAACCTGCAGAACCTTGAATAGCGTGTTCGAAGAACTGCTCATTCTGTACAATAAATGGGAGAAGGTTAGGTTCTATTTTCCCAGGAATAGCCTCTATGACAGTAATGTCGCCAGAACAAATACCATCAAATTGTGCTACACCAGCTTTTTGTTGGTATGCACGTCTTCTACCAAAAAGAATCTGCCCTTGCTTGAAAGACTTTGTGAAGGTGTTCTCTGTATCCACCTCAAAATCTCTCACAAGCATTTCGTTAGGCACAAGATGCTCTAAGCCCACTATTGGCATTCCATTCTTATCTCCCTTGAATGTAGTTCTACATTCACGAGCAACTTGGTCAAATCTATATTTAGCCATTGATTAATTCAAGTAAAGAGGTGTAACATTCATGGACACTACGAGCGGCATCATTCCACTTTTCTATGGCATCATCTATTGTCAATGAATCGGATGATGCAAATGACTTGGGTGCGACATAAAGTGATATATTCAAATCACCATCTTTTCCCAATACATCATTTTTGGCTACAACCTTACAGAAATCTTCTATATCTTGATGCCCAAAGTATGCATTGCTTATCTTTGAAATGTGCTCATCTGTGAGATAGCTCTCTGCATTCTTGCGGACTACCTCGTTGACAGCATTAATAAACACAATCCTTATTCTTGTACTCTTCTGTCTTATTTGACTTACAGATGATAATACATGCCTCCATCGGAGAATTATAGAATAGGTTAGGTGCCAAGCCTATCACACATTCTACAAGGTCATTTTTTATTAGTTCTTTTCTAATTTCTTGTTCCTCTTTGCGGAATAACACACCATGCGGAAACAAGATAGCACATCTGCCAGTCTTCTCATCCATACTGGCAAGTATATGCTGAAAAAACGCATAGTCAGCTCTTCCCTGAGGCGGGGTTCCCAAGAAGTTACGCCCCCATTTGTCGTTCATGAACTTTTCGCGGTTCCACTGTTTAATGGAGTACGGCGGATTAGCCAGCACAATATCAAACTTCCTCAATCGACTGCCATCCACGAATCCCGGCTTCTCAAGTGTATCTGCATTAACGATAGAAAAATCCTCCACACCATTGAGGTACAGATTCATGCGAGCAATAGAGCTGGTGAGGGCATTGATTTCCTGACCAAACACCTTCACGCCCTGCCAAGGCTGGCCCTTCTGACGAAGGAAATCCAGACATTTCACAAGCATGCCACCCGAACCGCACGTAGGGTCATAGATACTCTCGTTTGGTTTTGGCTGCAGAATTTCAGCCATCAATGTGACTACTGTTCGGTTGGTATAAAACTCCTGCGCAGTATTGCCGGCATCATCGGCAAACTTGCCTACAAGATATTCATACGCCTGCCCCATCTCATCGGCAGGACAAGAGGCGAGTGAGAGGTCGTAGCGCGAGAAGTCTTCTATTAAAGAGGTGATGATATGGTCAGGCATCTTAGCCTTGTTGGTCCAGCCATCCTTAGGACCGAAGATTCCCTCCAATCCGCCGATGACGCGGCCATCCATCTCCTTTCCTGGATTGGCCTGTTCGATGGCAATGAATGCTTCCACGAGACGCTGACCGACATTCTCTGTCACCTCACGCACGTCACACCAATGAGCACCATCAGGGATTCGGATGACAAAATCCTCACTCTGCGCTCGAGCAAAATCTTCACCTCCCTCGCATGCAAACTCGCCATACTGCTCGTCATACACATCCGAGATGCGCTTGAAGAACAGCAAAGGGAAGATATATTCCTTGTAGCCTGCAGCATCAATCTGGCCACGTAGACGGGTAGCTGCTCCCCACAGGAACTGCTTCATTTCATCGAGTGAGATAGGTTCACCCTTTATTCTGTATTTTTTCTGTTCTGCCATGATTTATGCGCTGATTATTTTCTTAAATTCCTCTTCTGCCAGACGAACGGCTTCGAGGGCTTCCATGAATTCTTTCTTTACCTCCTCGTATGGGCGGATAGCCTCTTTGTGATACTCTACATATCGGTTTGGTGAGAGATTGAACTCCTTCTCTTCAATCTCCTTAAGGGTAACAACCTTCGAGAAGTCCTCAATATCCTTGTAGTCGGCATAAAGCTGATAGAGACGGTCCACATCTGCAGGAGAGAGGATGTTTTGGGCACGCTTGGTAGTGAGTATCTTGGTGCCATCTATCATCAAGATGCGACCAGAGTGCTCTGCTGGCTTCATCTTACGGAGAATGAGGAAACACGGAGAGAGCCCAGTGCCATAGAAGAGTTTATCACCAAGTGTTACCACAGCCTCAATGAGATCACTCTTGACCAGTTTCTCACGGATGCGCCCTTCTTCATTGCCACGGAAGAGAATGCCCTGTGGCATTACCACTGCCATGCGGCTATTGCCTGGTGCCATACTCTTCACCATGTGCTGAATCCACGCATAGTCACCGCAAGAGTCTGACGGCGTACCCCAAACGTTACGGCCAAACTTGTCTGACGACCATTCAGTAGATCCCCACTTATCAAGGGAGAACGGAGGATTGGCTATCACGCAGTCGAACTTGGCGATGCCGCTACCCTGCAGAATCTTTGGTGAGCGAAGTGTGTCACCCTGCATGATATTGAAGTCGGATGCACCATGCAGGAAAAGATTCATCTTGGCAATGGCAGCATTGACAACATTCTTTTCCTGGCCGAAGATGCTACCACAACAGAGATTGTCGTGGTGCAGGTGATGTACAGCCTCGATGAGCATACCACCACTACCGCAGGCAGGGTCATAGACCGTCTCGCCTGGCTTGGGATCGAGAATACGAACAAGCAGACTTACCACCGAACGTGGTGTATAGAACTCACCAGCTTGGGCCTTCGAGTCATCGGCAAACTTCTTCAGCAACACTTCGTAGGCATCGCCCATCAGGTCGGCAGGATAGGCATTGTTGCCAAGATTGCGAGTGGAAAGGTGCTCGATGAGGTCGCGAATCTTGCCGTCAGTAAGGATATTCTTGTTGGTCCATTTCTGGCTCGAGAACATACTCAACACTCCATAGAGGGTATCAGGGTTGGCCAGTTCTATCTTGCGCATGGCACCGACTATGGCTGCGCCAAGGTTTTCCGAGCGCTCGCGTACATCCTGCCAGTGGCATCCGTCAGGTATGTCGAAACGATGCTGCTCAGGCAACATCGCATAATCCATATCGCCACCGCTCTCCTCCAATGCAGCCTGCATCTCTTCGTCATATACATCCGAGATGCGCTTGTAGTAGAGAATTGGCGTGATATAATCCTTGAAATTATCTTGGCTCACAGGACCACGGAGTATGTTGCAGGCCTCGAACAGGAAGTTGTACAAGTCTTGCGCATTCTCCATCTTTATCTGCTCCTCTGTCTTGGGAGTGTCAAAGAGACCTGGAGTATTATTCTTTTTCTTCTTAGCCATACTAAAATAGTTAAGTGTTTCGAACTAGTTCACTCATTTTTACCTGCAGAATATTCGCTATCTTGCCAAGTGTTTCAAGCGAGGGTTGAGAGGTGTTCGTGCACCATTTGCTAACAGTGGCAGGATCTTTTCCGACCTGTTCTGCCAACCATTTTGCCGTTTTCTTTTGTTCTACAAGAACTACCTTTATGCGATTAAGATCCTTACTATTCATTGACTTTCAATTTGTATTTGATTCCAAAGTTACATTGTTTATCCGAAAATCCATCATAAATTCATAAAAAACTAAAGAAAAACCATCATTTTCTTTGCGTTTAACTTCAATCTTGAATAATTCGGGGGTCGCATCAACAATTATTTGGTCTATCCACCGAAGCAAAATGCGACGATGGCCTTCTCCTAAATATACGTCCCGATATTCTAATGCGTTGACTACGGAATATATAAAACTTGTCTGAAAGGTACAAGATAATCCTACGCCCTCTCTGGTATTTTGAAGTCTTGGACATCTCAAACTTCTCTCGGAAGTCGTAAACAATCTCAGCGTTTATTCTTTGGGCAGGATCCTTCTTATACTCTTTACCGGAAAAGCTATTTACTGCGCGAAGGAATGGCTCGAAGCCCATGTCCTTGTCCATATGTCCAGAACGAATAAGGGCTGCCTTGATATATGCCGTTTCGTACTCGTGTTCCATGTCATTGAGGGCAGCTATGATGGCCTCTTTGAGGGCAGGTTTATCCTTAGCGATAAGAATATCGTCAAGAGATTGAGTCTCTTGCTGAATACGATGACGCCCGTGTCTTCCTTGTGTTGCAGCTAATTCTGCAGTCACTTCACGTTGGATGTCTGTATTATTGTATTCTTTTGCATCTTTCTTCCAGTCCGCCTTTTTATCATATCCCTTAGATACGCTTGTTGACACCAATTTCCCAACCACATTGGTTACAAGGGTTGGAATAAGCATGCTTTGAGCGCCCATGGAACTCATAGCGTTGCTCATCAGTTTTGACGTGCTCCTGAGTCCATGGTCAAGTACTATGTAGTACAGACCACTTAGTAAGATGGGATTCTGTTTTTCAAGGGCCAAATCGCAGAGGTTGCAAATAATCTCATTCATACAGAAAAGTCCTGCAAGAATAAGTCGACGTCCCTGTATCTTGAGTTCCTCCTCGCGAGATCCCAGAAACATCAGTGCAAGCATACGATAATTGGCAGGAATACCGTTCCACCACTCATCAATCCCGGGTATTCTAAAATAGAAGACCTTTGGGATGTCCGGTTCATCCTTCTCTGTTACATATTCCTCTGTCCATTCTTCCTGTGAGGTGTCGAAACGAGCGTACCCATCGAAATAAAGAAACTTTTCAACAAGCTCGTCTATTTCCCTTTTCTTGTCATCTATTTCAGAGGGAAGAACCTCTGCCCCAAATAGTGGATCAGTAGCAAAAAGGTGTGGGGGCTTTGACATTTGAGTAAAGTAAAACGTAGCTGTTTCGTACGTTTTGAGAATCAGCAAGAGATAAAATGTTATATCCCGATTTCATTTTTTTCGCGTGTGAATAACGCACCGGAATGCCCGTAGATAAAGGGCTGATTTCCCATTCGGAGATGTGGGAAAATTTTTGAGGTGCGATATTAGGGGGCATTTGGGTCTATGTTGCAACGTGTGGGTAATGACCATTACGAGTAAATGCCAACCGTAATTTTTAACTTTGTGCTTCTTGCTGTTCTTCAACGTGAAACTACCAATCACTTTGAATGGGGAAACATTTCGCGGCTTCGGGTGCGCAGGGGCGGATTTAACAAACAGGTGAATAAAGGTGGAAATGAACGGGTGCGCCTTTAGCATTATTGCAAGGCGGAATGAGCGGGTGTAGAACCGATTGGGGCGTTTTTCTGAAAACGCTGATTATCAGTAGTTCCAAGATTATTGAAACTAGCTCGGAACTATTTCAAACTGGCTCTGAACTAATTTCGACTAGCTCGGAACTAATTTCGACTGGCTCGGAACTAATTCGGACAATCACGGAGCAAATTTTGACGATAGTTCATCGCGTGGTTCAAACAACGGCAGGC
>ERZ780148.788-NODE-788-length-24461-cov-3.907277_pt1 | contig 24461 bp, 26 predicted proteins | sample MGYA00510984_ERZ780148 | MGnify/ENA primary metagenome ERZ780148 (study PRJEB29588, sample SAMEA2160902) | human gut metagenome | biome: human gut; feature: human-associated habitat; material: faeces | place: Denmark | collected 2008/2010 ...
CTATTTATTATTAATAATATCATTACTGAAAAAGAATATAATTTATCACTTATGGCATCTAAGTATTTACCAAGTTTGGTATAAGCATTTAGTCTCCTGGCAAAGTATCCGTCAAAAAAATCAGATACTGCTCCATATATATAGAGTATAATTGCATATAAAAACTTTTCTTTACAAAATAAAATAAAACCTATTATTAGACTTATAATTCTAGTAATGGTAATTATATTTGGTATTTGTTTTATTATTTTCTTTTTCATGTCTATACCTCCCGTTATGATTATATCGTATAAAATCTTAAAATGCAACATAAGTTTAAATGAAGTGTCAAGTAATGATAAGGTAATTTACATATATTAATATTAATGTTATAATTAAGAAGATGAGAGGAATGATAAAATGCAAGGAATAGTACAAAAGATTATTGATTTATTTGGTAGTGGTATTGGTAAAGAGATTGCTGTATTTGTTATTTCAATGTTACCTATACTAGAATTAAGAGGAGGTCTACTGGCAGCTTCTATTATTGGGATGGATTTTATACCTGCTTACATTATAAGTATATTAGGTAACTGTTTGCCTATTCCATTTGTTCTTATATTCTTGGATAAAATATTTAACTGGCTTAAGAAGTTTAAGACTACTGAAAAGATTGTTGTTAAGTTGGAAAAAAAGATATTATCTAAAAAAGCACAAATTGAAAAGTATGGATATTTAGGACTACTACTATTTGTTGGAATTCCACTTCCTGGTACTGGTGCTTGGACAGGAGCAGGACTTGCAGTACTCTTAAGGCTAGATAAGAAGAAATCTTCTATTGCTATATTCTTAGGTGTAATACTTGCTAGTATTATTATGAGTATTATATCTTATGGTATATTAGATAAAATTATAAGATAAAAGTATAGTTTTTTACTTCTATACTTTTTTAATTTATATTATCAAATGTAATTTTGCCTAGATAGCCATCTTGCAGATCTTTTATTACTCTTTTGTATACTCTATCGTAGTCTGTTTCGCTATTACGGAAGGCTCCTATTTTTTTACCTATTTCATCTAAGATGTCTACTATATCTTCTATTTTAGTTAAACTATATCTATTTATAATGTTATCTGGATAGTCAGATAATAATTTTTTTATTATGTATATAGCAATATCTTCACTATCTAATACTTCCTCTTTAATAGCGGTCATACTGGCTAAGTTATATGCTACTTCTTCTTCATCTAGTTTAGGCCATAATATGCCTGGGGTATCTAATAGTTCTACTTTGTCATTAATTCTAATCCATTCTAGATTTTTGGTAACACCGGGTCTATTACCAACATTAGTGGCTTTTCTACCTACTAGCCTATTTATTAAAGTAGACTTTCCCACATTAGGTACACCCATTATTAGTATTCTAGCCTTTCTTTCTTTTAGACCTTTACTTTTTCTTTTGCTGTTTATTTCGTCTACTAGTGGTTTTATCTTATCAAATATTATCTTGGTATTAGGATTATTTATTAGGTCTATTGGTATTACGATGTAATCTTTATCTTCATAATATTTAATCCATTTGTTTGTTTTCCCGCTATCACATAAGTCTATTTTTGTCATAACAATAACCCTAGGTTTACCTTTAGTCATTTCTTCAATTTCTTTATTTTTTGATGAATATGGTATTCTAGCATCTACTACTTCAAATACTATATCAATTAAATCTATCTTTTCTTTAATCTCTCTTTTAGTTTTTGCCATGTGACCTGGGTACCACGAAATGGTAACTTTTGAAAAACTTTCTTGGCTACCATTATTTTTCTTTTCTTGTCTCATTTTTCTTTTTTGATACATGTCCATTTTAATCACTTCCTATCTTTTATATTTTTTATTTTCTATTTCTTTCAAAACTATCTTATTTTCATAATCAAAATATTCATATTCATAAGTACTATTTTTATAATAAACATACACATTGTGTAATCCATTTTTGTACCACACTGAATAATTAAAATTATCATCTTTAAATATTTGGTTTAATTGTGCCTCTATTTCAACATTTCTTTTATCGTATACTTCTTCTATTTTTAATGTTTCAAATTCACTTAACTTTGGGTGATTCGTTAAAGTTTTTAGAATTTTCCAACCATTTTTTTCATTTTTATTTAATATATTAAATCCAAAATCCAAGTATGATTTTGCCGCCAACCATGTTGTAGTTTGTGTGTGCAAAATAATACCTTTATGCTCTAATTCATTTGCAATTTCTAATATTTTTGTAATCAATGGCCTTGCTAAGCCCTTACCTTGATAGTCTTTTTTTATTGCTACCCAATCTACTGCACCATTATACCCAAACTCTTCTTTGCTTAGTAGGGATACAGTTGCAGTACCAACCTTCTCATTTGTTTTATCATCCACGATAAATATACATCTTTTATTTAACTCTTGAATGAATGTATCATAGAAATCATGAAATATCATTATTCCTTCTTCGATAGCACAAAATTCTCCACTCTCAATATGAATATTTATCCAATCATTCATATTCCCGTCTTTATAAAATTCAAAATGAAAACCATCAGGTAATGAATATTTTTTATAAATAGCTGTATCTTTATAATACATTAATAATTCATAATATTTTATTGTATTATCATAAGATTTCATTATTTATCCCCTTTACTTTCATTTAAATATTTATTATAAAATTCATCCATTGAAGAAATATATTTTTGATCTTGTATAACCCTAAATTTTTCATATTCTTTTTCTGCTTTTTCTACTGCTTCCATATGGGATATACTGCCACTATTATTTAATATTTCTTTTCTTCTAAATTTTAATAAATCATCAGTTGCATCTATCCAATCTTTCATTGTCATTACATGTCTTTGTTTTGCTTCATCTTCAGCAAATACTAAAAACATATTTGTTAAATCTTTTAAATTATTCATTTCTTCTTCGTTTAAATAATTTTTTGCAATAACTACATCATATTTATATATTAAACCATCAGGAGAATTTTTCCAATTAGTTAGTCCCATATGTTCTTTATCTGAGTTTGCTCTACTATATATTAATTCGGCAGCAGTATGTCCACTTATAGCATAATGCAACTTATTTTGAACTATTTTAAAGAAAGTATAAGCTTCTTCTGACTTAGGATTGTAATCCGTTGCTGTTGCAATAAATAAATCAGTGATTTTTTGGTATGCCATTCTTTCACTTACTCTGATTGTTTTGATTCGTTCTAATAATTCATCAAAATATTTTGCATCATATTTATTTCCATTTATAAAACGTTCATCATTTAATACAAATCCTTTAATCATATATTCTTTTAAAACTTTTGTTGCCCATATTCTAAATTCAGTCGCTTTTTTAGAATTAATTCTATATCCCACAGCAATTATAGCATCAAGGCTATAAACTTCAGTATTATAATTTTTTTCGTCAGGTGCAGTTATTTCCATTTTGGAAACAACTGAATTTTTATCTAATTCGTTTTCTGCAAATATATTTTTTAAATGTTTTGATATTGCTGGTATACCAACATCAAAAACTTTTGACATACCCTTTTGTGATAACCATAAAGTTTCGTCTTTATAAATAGCATCTACTATAATATTACCTTCACTATTTTTATATATAATTAGTTTATTATTTTCCATTAATATCCTCCTTTTCAATAGTTTTTTAATTTTCAATATATTACTTTTACTTTTTATCATTTTTGGTTCATTTAATTATCAAAATCAGAATTATGCAATAGATCTTGTATAACTCTAAATTTTTCATATTCCACTACTGTTACTTTCAATAATATGGGTACTTGCAACAAATATCTTTGATAACAAGACATTTATTATTTTATTAATCTCTTATTTATTATTAAAAGCAATTTCAATCATGCAATACTTAATCATTTGTCCCACTAATTAATTTTTGATCATCTAATTTCGTTATACCTATTATATTATTATCGCTTGCTAAAATAGTTATTTGTCTTTTAGCAGTTTCATTTAATTTTTCTAATCTATCTTTTTGACCAATATTATTTTCTATCATACTGGCATTTAATACCTCTAAATTAGATAAGACAACTAAATATAAAATATCTGTATAATCTCTTATATTACCCTCCAATTTTGGATTATTTTCTCTCCACTCTTTTGCAGTCATTCCAAACAATGCTACATTTATTACATCTGCTTCGTTAGAATAAACAAAAAGTTTTTGTTTATCTGTTAAAGTAGGAACTAAATTTTCTTTAATACTATCAGTATGTATTCTATAATTTGTTTTTGATAAGCTTCTTCTAACAGACCATTCTATTTTTTCTTGATATGTTTCATTATATTTTAATCTTTCAAATTCTTGAATCAAATATAATTTAAATGCGGGATCTATCCAAGACGCAAATTCTAAGGCAATATCTGGATGTGCAAATGTGCCACCATCATATTTTCCTCTTTTACTTACAAAGCCTTTAGCATTTGTAGAACTTATCCATCTAGAAGGGCTCATTGTAAAAGAATTATTTGCAGAGTCATTTTTAAACTCGCGAGATTCCGCTAGTTTAAAATTTTCATTAAACAGTTCTTCCCAAAGTGAATAAAAATCAAAAGAACTTTTATTGCTCATCCACTTAATAACAACATCACCAGGATTATCAGGATTTTTGTATCTTGCCAAATCTGTTAAAGATATATAATCTATGTTATCAATTCTCATTATGTTTATCAAATTATCTTTTACATTCATTTTTGTTGTAATTTTATTATTCATATACAATCCTTCCTTTCTATTTTATATTTTAGATACTACAAGAAAAATCAAATATATATTAAAAATCAATATCATTTAATAAATTTTAGTATTTAAACATGTTTTTTTCTTATTGTAAAAATGTTAAAAGACTTATTTAACTGGCTTTTTATTTTTAACTTAGCCTAGAAACATATTACATAATGCATTTTATTTTGAACCTTTTTAGAAAATTTAATTGTTGTCGGCGATTTTTTATCATAATCCACACTTGTCGCATAAATATCAGTAACTTTTTGATAAAAGCGTCTTTCTGATAATCTTATTTACTTTGTAACCTACTGAAATAACCACATCTAAATTGTAATATTGTATATTTCTTTTTACTTTTCTATTACCTTCAGTTTGAACAAGTAAGAATTTCTTACTTGTTGAATTTTGTTCTAGTTCATAACTATCGTATATATCATTAATATGCATAGTAATATTATTTCTAGTTGTATTAAAAAGTTCTCCAATAGCTTTCTGTGTTAGCCATAAATCACCATCTTCAAATCTAACTTGAATTCCCTTATCATGTGTTTGTCTTTCAAATATTAGAAATTCCGCACTACTACTTCTTATCATTAAATCTTTTGACATTTTCTTCACCTCCAGCATTTATTGAATATTTTCATTAATTACTTTCACTTGCTTTTTTTCTTATCAACTTTAATATCAAAATAATAATTCCATATACTATCCAAATTACTATATCTAATAATATACTATAAATTACAATGACAAATCCCAATACTTTTGCACCCATAAATGATGTTAACTCCATTATGCCTGAAAAATTTGATCCATCTACATATAAATTGTTATCAGCACTATTTATTAGGTTATTAGATACACTTATTCCAAATATTATTCCCAAAATAATTATAATAATTGATATTACCACCAGTATTTTTTTGATTTTTTTATTCATTTTACTAACAATCCTTTCTTTTAAATACTCATCGTAAAGCACATATACTAAAAATGTATAATTTTGACCAAATATAGTAATATCAAAAATAATATCTTACCACTTTTTCAAAAATATCAACGTTGAATTTTAAGATAGTGCTATTTTTTATTCTTCTGCAGTTACCATTTTGAAAATCATTTAGTTTCTATGTAATTCTTTTTTCTCAAAAATATTTTCAATTGTTTAGATATTGCTAGGATACCTTGAATAATTTTAATAAAAGAATCTATTAAACTCATACATTCATAGTATAACACAATTGTGATATAAAAAAAAGAAAATAATCACTTATCTTCTTTTTACTATATTCCTCTTACACGGGAAAAACGAAACTTTTCTTTTTGCACATTGCAATCTATTATTTGTCTATATTTTGGACCAAGATATTTTTTAAAATCGTCATATATACCCTTTTTAAGATTATATCTCTCTTTATATTGTAGGCCATACATATAAGGATAGTAAGAAGATTCATCCATTAATCCTAAATCACTTGCTCTACCTACCTTTATAGTTCCTATGCCATTGTTGGTTATATAAATAACTGTTCCATAACACATATAAATTGCAAGTATTCCATTACTATAATATTTATTAAAGAAAACAGCATTATCTAAAAAATCATCTAATCTCATATATTTTTCATAAAAATTGCTTTCAGAGGTTACAAATTCATCGACTTCGCTTTTTTGACAATCATTTATATATTTTCTTAAAAAATGAATAAATTTTCCATCATTGCTTAATTTGATAACAAATTCTGGATCATTACTATACACATTTCTTGTTATAAAAATTTCATAATTATCATTTTCTTGACTTTCATTCTTATCATTAGCATTTTCAAAATCCAACTTGACTTTAAAATCCAATTTTCTAAGACTTGATAATGTTTTTTTGTTTAATTTATTTTCTTTTACAAGTTGTAACTTTGCTAAAGCATCCTTTAATACATCTAAAGAAGTTTGAATTTGCTCATTATCAGTAAATTTTAATTCTTTCATTCTGGCATTAAAGTTTACTAGTATAGCATTATAAGTTTCATCAAGTTCTTTATCTAATGCCTCTTCTTGCATAACCATAGTCATTATTTCACAGCGAAGTCTATTAGCACCATCTTGTAAACTAATTTTATCATCAATGATATCATTTAAAATAACTTTTTTCATATTAAGTATTTTTTCTAAAGTACTCGCATCTATAGTTATATCTAGTGATTGAACTACATTATTCAATGTATTTTCAATATTTTCATAATTTTTCTTTATAACATTTACTTTTTTAATAAATTCATCAATGCAATCTACTATATTATTATCATACTTTTTTAGAAACTTTTCAGGAATATTATTCAAAACAGTTTTTCTATATTCTGATAGAACACTATTAATTTTTGCTAAAATGTTGTTGTAAACTGAATTTAAAATAACCTTATTAGAAATATAAGCAAACGAATTTACAAGTTCATTAATTTTATTAACACATTCATATTCAGCACTTCCAGATTCATAAACTTTTTTACTTACAAATTTTTGCAATTTTTCTTTTAAACTATTGAAGTATGTTAAATCATAATTAGTGGATTTACCTTTTAAAACAGCATAAGCAGCATTTACTTTTTTCATCATTTCATCACTTCCACCCATATCTGGATGATATTTTTTTGAAAATTCAAAATATTTCTTTCTTAAACTTTCTTCAGTAAAACCCCCTGTTAAACCGAATAAATTTAATGCATCGTTATAATTCATAATAACCCCCTTTTTTGCAACCCCCATTGCTTAATCAGTGATTTAATTATAGCATAAAAGAGGTTCAATGTCAAATATGTGTAAAGTGTCTTTAAATTTTAGTGTAAATCATTTCTTTTATTTTACCATACCTTACACAAACTGATGTAAATTTCTTACAAGATTTACCAATAATTTTACAAACATTTTCTTTTACATTTATAAATTTAGATTTCATAAAATGAGTCAAAATAAGTTCATAAGAATTTATTTCACTTTTATACTTATAACAAAACTCCCTTATTGGTGAACATAAATCAAATACCCATATTGGACTTACAATAATAACTTTATCAAACTTTTTTAAGTCTATATTAATATTTTCTATATTCATACGCCACCTATGCATATCAAATCTTCCACACCACCAAAATCCTAAAGTACCCGAAGTTTTTTCTTTAGTGGTTACTTCATAAATATTAGCATTTTCTTTATTAGCAAAAGCATAAGCAATCTTTTTGGTATAACCCATCCTCGAAAAATAAATAACAATAGTTTTAGAACTTTTATTAATATGATAATTCTCTTCATTAAAAACAAACTGCTCTTGGACATAAAATATTAAAGTAATAAGTCCTATTAAAAATTGCATAAAACCAAAAACAAAATAACTTATTGAAAGTATATTCTTTGGTAAAATAATAAACTGTATTGTAATCCAAAGCATTAAGGTTATACCAAATATCATTCCTAAAATTATACCTATTTTTTTGTTTTTTAAAAGTAAATAAAAGGCAATAAAATTACTAATTCCATTTACAAAAAGCAACATAATACCAGAAAAAATATAATTTTTAAAAAGAATATCACTAAATGGTAAAACCTCAAAATAAGGAAGAAGATTTTCCATATGCAGTAAACTTCCATCTGGTTTAATAAACATACATATATTTCCCCATAAAGCACCAATTCCTATAAAAAGACACCAAAACATTAATATTTTCTTAACTCTTTTATATCTCATATATTCTTACCTCTTATTTATTGTAACAAAAAAGACAGTTAAAAACTACCAATTATTCTTCTTGTATGTTTTCCTGTATGCTAATTAATCTATTTTTTACATATTTTTAATAATTTTTTTATGGTATTTGCAGTTCTTATAGTAATACTATCTTTAATATAAGTTGAAGATGTTTTAACCCACCAATTTGATTTACGATAGTTTTTTAATTCATAAGACCAAAAGAAATAATTTTTTATACTCATATATTTTTTCAACCTTTTCATTTAAATTTCCAAGTACATTTTTAACTTCATTACTTTGAACTGGTGGTAATATAAAAATTATATTATCATAGATTTCTTTATTACCAGTTCCCCACCACGAAGGAGCATTATTAAGTAAATCCTCAAGTTCTAAATAGCTTATAACAAACACACGTATTTCTAAATTAAATTTTTCTTTAATAAGACTATGAATATTTTTTACAATATTTTCTTTATTTGATTCATTACTTTCTAAAATAATATTTCCACTATTAAGATAAGTGTAAACATTTTGATATTTATTCTCTATTAAATATTTTTTGAGTTCTTCCATTGAAATTTTATTTTTACCACTTATATTAATTCCTCTTAATAAAACAATATACTTCATAACACCTCATATTTTACTAAACAAAACATATTTTTCTTTTAATGATATTTTATCTACTTTATAACCATAACTTTCTAACTCTTTTTTATATTTTAAAAATGAATGATCTATCTTAAAACCTAATATATTTTTTATTTCATCATAAGTTAGTTTCAAATTATTCTCATTACGATTTTTAATATAATCCCATAACTTTATATATTTACTCATATTTTTTTACTATTTTTTACTATTTTCAGCAATATTTTTAGAGGTAATAATTATTCCCACTAAATTAATTCCAATAGAAAGACCTAATAGTACACCACTTGAAAATTCACTAAAACTAGAACTAATTTTATTTCCAAAAAATATATAACTTAAATAAAGTAAGTTTCCAAGTATAATTAATAATATTCCATAATTTTCTTTTTTCACCTGTTCCTCCTTAAAAATTATTTTTATTTAACTTTCTCTTTTATTATATCATCTTTTTCTATATTTTCTTAATATTCTAAGTGTATTTAATATTGTAAGAAGTGTTACACCAGTATCTGCGAAAACAGCAAACCACATATTAGCATATCCAAATATGCTTAATAATAATATTAATATTTTAAAGAATGTTAATTATGATGTTAATAAATATGTTAATGATATATTTTTAAATAGTATTGATAAGAAGTACTTAGATAAAGTTTCATATTGTAATGATGTTATATCTAAGGTAGAAAAAAGAGAATGTAAAAAGATTTATACAAAAGATTATGTTAGATTACTTAGTATAGAGGATATTGTTAATTCCATTGATAACGATAAAAGTTATCTACTAAATGATTTAGATTATTGGCTTAATAATAAGTCTGATAGTAAACAATTTGTTGTTGTTAATAATAAGATTGCCTCTGGGGATAGCAAAGATGGTTATGGTGTAAGACCTGTCATTAGATTAAAGAGCAGTATAACTATTAAGTCTGGTGATGGTACTTTAGATAAACCTTATATTGTATCTGAAGATACTACTGGTCTTAGCGTTGGTAGTTATATTAAACTAGATAATGATTTATGGGTTATCTATGAAGTAGGCAAAGATAATGTTAAGTTAGCTCTTGCTAATGGATTATCTGGTGCTAAAGCATTTGGTAATAGTAGTGAATATAATATAGATAAAGATGATAGTATAGCTCATTACTTAAATAATGATTATTTAAATAGTTTATCTTATAAAGATATGCTTATTGATAGTGAATGGGAAACTGGTAAATATACTGATAGTTATAGTAATGTAGATAAAAATATAGTTACTGCGAAAGTAGGTATGCTTAGTGTAAAAGATTTAAAGTTAGTTAATAATAAATTGGGATATTATTTAATAACTCCAAGTGATAAAGAAGAAGTTTACTTTTATAACACTAATAGTTATGTATCTAAAACTAATTATTTACGTAGTATAGTTCCTACTATTAGTATTAAAAATAATTATAAAGTAAATGGTATGGGTACAAAAGATAACCCTTTTGAAGTTGAGGTATAATATGAAGAAGTTAATGGTATTTGGTATTTCTTTTGCATCTTGTATGGTTGTATTTTTAATGACTATTTTTATATTTAAAGAACCTATTACTAATTATTTAGTTTCAAATAATAATCTTAAATTAGTAGGTGTTTTATATGGTAAGAATACTTTATATGATGTAGTAGCAAGAAATAATTATATTTCTTATAAAAAAGATATTGATAGTAATGTTATTTCTGGAAGTGTTTCTTCTGATAATGTAAGTAATGATAAGTATGAAAAGGAAATACTAGAAAAAGATGATAGCACTGAAGGATATAAGTTTATTAATATAGAAATTAATGGATATAAAAGTTATTTGATAGCAATATATGACCCCTCTAAAGTTAAACTTGTAAGTTCTAGATGGTTTAATAGAGGTAATACTGGACAGCAAACTGTTATTGATATTTGTAAAAGATATAATGGTAAGGTATGTATTAATGGTGGAGGATTTCAAGATTTTGGTCTTGGTTCTGATATTCCAATTGGTTATGTTATTGAAGATGGTAAGATTACCTGGGATAGTGAAGGTAAGTCTAAATTAGTAGGATTTAATTATGACAATGAACTTGTACTTATGACCGCTAGTGGGGAAGAGGCTATTGCCGCAGGGGTTCGTGATGCTTTAGAATTTGGACCATTCTTAATAGAAAATGGCGAGATAATTGTACCTAAGGAAGAATCTGCTGGTGGATATGGCGGTGCTGCAAGGGTGGCTATTGCTCAAAGAAAAGATGGCATAGTATTATTCCTTGTAACTGAAGGTGTACATAGTAAAGGACCTACTATATACGAAGTGGCTGAAACATTAAAGAAGTATGGAGCTTATACTGCTGGTAACTTAGATGGTGGTGCTTCAAGTAGTTTAGTAGTTAATGGAAAGATGATTAATCATCCATTAAACATATATGGGGAACTTATTAATGGAGGTAGAGGCCGCAGTGTAGTTACAGGCTTTGGATATATTGAATAAATAATATATTATTTTTGAAGACTATAGGCTTCAAAAATTCTAGTTAAAGACTTATGGCTTTAACTAGCAGTGAATAGCGAAGCATGAACTGTTAAGACTAGAACTAATAAAAGTATTTAGTTCTTTTTATTTGTGTGGTAAAATATTAGTAGAGCAGGTGATTAATATGTATTATAAAATTAGTCATGGTAGTGTTACTCTTGGTAATAATACAGTACTTGAAGATATTAATTTTTGTGTTAAAGATAATGAAAAAATTGGTATTGTAGGAAGAAATGGCTGTGGTAAAACAACTTTACTTAAAGCAATTGTAGGAGAGTATGAAATTACTAGTGGTTATGAAGAAATAGATATTGTTTCTTCGGGAGACTTTAATATTGGTTATGTTAAACAAAATGATGGTTATAATCTTGATATGAAGATGATAGATTATATTAGGAGTTCTTTTAAGGATATTCTTGATATTGAAAAGAAACTTAATATCTTAGAGAATGAAATGACTACTAATTATGATGAAAAGATAGTAAGTAAATATAATGATCTTTTATCTAGATATGAATATGTGGGTGGTTATAAATATAAGAAGGAGATAGAGGTTATTTTAAATAAGTTTGATTTTAGTGATAAGGATAAAGATAGGTGTTTGAATGAGTTTTCTGGTGGTCAAATTACAAAGTTATCTTTGATTAGGCTTCTGTTATCGAAGCCTGATTTGCTTATTTTGGATGAACCTACTAATCATTTGGATATTAAAGCTATAGAGTGGCTTGAAGAATACTTAAAAGGATATAAAGGTTCTATTATTTTGGTTAGTCATGATAGAATGTTTTTGGATAATGTCTGCAATGTGATATATGATATTGAGTATGGTACTTTAACTAGATATAGTGGTAATTATTCTTATTTTGTTAAGAAGAAGGAAGAAGACTATATAAGAAATCTTAAGGATTATGAAAGACAACAACAAGAAATTAGGAGATTACAGGATATTGCGGATAGATTTAGGTATAAACCAACGAAGGCTAGGATGGCTATGTCAAAGTTAAAACAAATTGAGAGAATGGTATTAATATATAAACCTGATAAGGATAATACGAAGTCTTTTAAGATTAATTTTAGTCCGGAGATGAATAGTTATAGAGATGTTCTTAAGGTTAAAAATCTTTCTATTGGTTATGATAGAGAGTTATGTAAGTTATCTTTTGATGTCGAAAGGGGAGACAGGCTTGGAATTATTGGAGAAAATGGTATTGGTAAAAGTACGTTTCTTAAGACTATTATGGGTGATGTTCCAGCACTTGGTGGTAAGTTTGTTTTTGGAGATAGGGTTAATATTGGTTACTTTTCACAAGCATTAGATAATCTTAATTATGATAATTCTATTTATGATGAGATTGACAAAGAATTTCCTAGACTTACACCTAATGAGGTTAGAACTCTTCTTGGGGCTTTTGAATTTAGTGGGGAAGATGTCTTTAAAAAAATTAAGGATTTATCTGGTGGTGAAAAGGTTAGAGTTAGTTTGTGTAAGATTTTGAATAAAAAACCTAATGTTCTTATCTTAGATGAACCGACGAATCATTTAGATATTATTGGTAAAGATACTATTGAGAGAATGCTTACTAGTTATAAGGGAACTATTATTATGGTTAGTCATGATAGATATCTTATTAAGAATGTTTGCGATAGACTTCTTGTTATGGAGGGTGGCAGAAGTACTTTATATAATTATGGTTATAATGAGTATTTGGAGAAGACTAGGTTTAATAATATAAGTAATGATAATGGGGTTAAGATAGAAAAGAAGAAGAGTACTGATAAAAAGGTAGATACTTTTGATAGAAATAAAGAAGTTAAAAAGATAGAAAAGGATATTTTTGAATTAGAGGAGAGACTTAGTAATCTTAATAATGAGCTTTTGAAGGAAGATGTTTATATGGATATTAATAAGGCTAATTTGATTAAGGTAGAGATTGATATTGTAAGTAAGGATATTGAGAAGAAAACATTAGAGTGGGATGAGATTACGAAGGATATGTAATCTTGGTATTATTAATTATTTATTTATGTTACTTTTACATATAATGTTTTAGATGTGAGGTGATAATAATGAATGATAATATTAAGGATTTACTTGAAGGTCAAAGAATTAGGGAAAGGCTTAGGAGGGCTGGTATTTATCCAATGGTTGGTCCTAGAGGTCCAAAAGGGGACAAGGGCGATGGTATTAGTATTATTGGTGATTATAATAGTTATGAAGAGTTAATTAATAGTCATCCTTCTGGTAATAGGGGTGACTGCTACTTAGTTGGTGGTAATTTATATGTTTGGAATAGTGAAAAATCTATTTGGGATAATGTTGGTAATATAGAGGGTCCTCCAGGGAAGAGTGAGAAGATTAGTGTTGGAAAAGTAAGTAGTGGTAGTGAGGCTACTATTGTTGATAATTTTGATGGTGAAGTTCATACTTTGGATTTTGTTGTTCCGAGGGGGCCAAAAGGTGATAAGGGTGACATTGGTCTAAAAGGCGATAAAGGAGAAAAAGGTGATATTGGTCCTCAGGGAGAAAAGGGAAATATTGGTCCTATTGGTCCTCAAGGAAAGCAAGGTATTGCAGGCCCTCCTGGCATAGAGGGGAAAATTGGTCCGACGGGACCGCAGGGACCACAAGGGACACTTGGTCCTACTTCTTATAATGCTGTTTGTTTTTCTAGTTTTAAAGATACCACTAATGCTGGTACAATGACTGTTACTACTACTAGAATTATTCCAGGTAACTCTGATATTATTTCTATTTCTGGTAATCAAATAAAGGTATCGAAAACTAGTGTATTTGAGGTTACTTTGTGCGGGAGAATATCAGGTGTTACTAATGATACTGGTGGTAAGTTCTATTTATATAATGCTACTACTAATGAGAAAATTAGTGATATGGAGTTTGTTCTTGATAAGGGTACTACTAGTGATATGGATTTTTCAGAAGTTAATTTTGTTGATGTTTATGCAGGTGGTAATCTTGAAATAAGAACTGAAGTTATTGGTAATGATACTGGTAATATTTCTTTTTCTATGGTTAATGTTATTCTTAAACGTTATAATTTATAAATAGGGAAATACTGATCTTTGTGGTTGGTATTTTTTTATTTACTACAAGCCTAACTTTATTAGTCTTGTTAGTGCTATTTAGAGCCAATATTTAGTATATTGTCTCTAAATAGGTATCATCCATACTTATTATATATTAGTTATTAGTATTGGATTATGAATATAATATATATATGATCTTGTTTTATTTAAAAGATGTTTAGATTTTGTTTTTCCTCATATTGCATGTATGACATTAGGTTCAAAGAAAAGAAATATAGATGGTACCTCTAATAACAGAGGTGATAGATATGTTGTATGTGCTAGATGGAATAATTTGAGAGAAGATATTATTAGTTTTAAAAATAATAGTAAATAGTTTGAGTTTTATATTTTGTAAATGGTTTTGACTGACGGGTGGTGACTCCCTTGCTATGCTCCATAAAAAAAACACCAAATGGTGTTTTGTTTTTCAATGGAGCGGTTGTCGAAGATATCTACAACTTTTCACTTCTTAACGATTTGATATATAAAATATCAATCTCTATATACAATATATCATATTTTTCCTATTTTTGGAAGAAGTTAATTACAATTACTTTGTTTTTTTGTTAAAATGTGGTAGAATCAAAGTAGCGAATATCATTTAGATATTCTTTTTTTGCTTGAAAGGAGTTGTATTATGTTATTAAAAGAAGTAAAAATTAAAAATTTTAAATCAATACATGAATGTGATATTGATGCTGCTAAAGGGTGTAAGGTATTTGTAGGTTTAAGTGAAAGCGGTAAAAGTAATTTGTTATATGCTTTATCAGCTCTAGATAGTGAGTTTAAATTATCAAAGGAATATGTAAAAGAAGGAACAAGAAGTACACAAGAAGCTAGTATTAGATATGTTTTATCTATGACTAAAGAAGAAAGTAGTAGTTTTTATGAAATAATTAAGCAAAATATTTATTCAAGTAAACAAGATAAATTTATACAACTAGATGAAAAAAATATAAAATTAGTAGATTTTCTAAAATTTGAATATGTCTATTTTGTTGATATAAGAACAAACGAAAGAACAATGAGGTATTATTTACTTGGTGAAAAAGCTAATTATAGTATTAGTGAAAACCATAAATTTATATTAGGTACAAAAGAAAAACCACTTGTTATAACCAATAAAAAATCTGAAGAACAATTTGAAATAAAAGAAAAAGTTATTGTTAATATAGATGAATATGATATTGGAGAAAATCAATGTGAAGAAATTACTGCAGAAAGATTAAATAGTTTTTTCTGTGGTTTTGGTACAGAAATCGCAAAAAAAGATATACCAAATGTTCTTTTCTGGGAATATAAAGATGAATTTTTATTACCTGCTTATATTTCTATTAAGGAATTTATAGATAATCCTGATATTAATATCCCATTAAAATATATTTTCGAGTTAAATGATATTACTGATATAAAAACCGAATATAATGAATGCAAAGAAATGGGAGAAGCTTCATTTCAAAACTTATTAGACGAAGTTAGTAAAAAGACAAATACATATTTAAGACAAGTTTGGAAAAGTATGCCTCAAAATTGTAAATTAGAATTAAGAGAAAATGCTGATAAAATTAATATTAGAATAAAAGATACAAATAATTCTTATTTGTTAGATAAAAGAAGTGATGGTTTTAAAAGACTTATTACATATATGATAATGCTATCTGTAAAAAACAAAAATAATTTATTAAATAATACTTTAATATTAATTGATGAACCTGAAACTAAAATTGATATTCCAGGGCAAGATTATTTAAAGTTAGAATTAATAAATATTGGTAAAAATAATTATGTGTATTATTCAACTCATTCTACCTCTATGGTTGATACATCAAATATAGGACGTCATTATATTGTAAAAAAAGATAATGAATGTACTAATATAGAAGAAGCTAATGAGGATAACTATGATAGTGCAATGACATTATATAAAGCTCTAGGAATGCAAGTATATGCTGTTATTAATGATAAAAATTTAGTATTCGAAGGTTGGACAGACATGCACGTTTTTCAAATAGCATTAAATAAATTATCAAATTCAAAGAAAAACAAGTTTAAAAATGTAGGTACTACACATGTTCCAGGAGCAACTAAGTTTAGAGATTTTGCTTCATTATGGGGATTGTTAGCAAAAGAATATTATATTATATCTGATTCTGATGAGACATCCTCTAATCAAAAGGAAGTATTTGAAAAAGAACATTATGCTGGAATTTGGTATAAATATGATGAGTTTGGAATAGAAAGATTAATTTTAACTTGTGAAGATTTTTATGATCCAAAGTACATAAAAAATTCTAGTGATAAATTTGGAAACAAGTATGGTTTTTCTGTAAAGATTAATGAAGAAAAACTTAATGATAATTCTATATCTAACATTTCTGTTATAGAAGAATGGATTAGGTATAATGAAAATGATAACAAAAGGGCAAAAGAGTTAATTAAAGAAATTAAAGTTCATTTAGCTGAAAATGTAAAAAAAGATAATATAACAGATGATTACATTATATTATTAGATAAGTTAATAGATTTTCTTAAAATATAAAAGATTCTTATGATATAATATACATACAAGGAGGTTTTATCGTGAAAAATGAAACATTAAAACAAATAATTGAACAAATTAAGAAATATGAATTAACTGAAACATTTTCTGATGTTGAAGAATTTAAAAAATGGGCATCAAAATTAAATAGTACTCAAGTAAATAACTTTCTTAGTTTGGATATAGATTTGGAAGAAATAAGGGAGTTAAGACATTTATTAATTAATTGTGATTTACTAAGTTGTCAAGACTATAAGAAAAAGGTTGCTGCAATATCAACATTAAAAAATGGTGATGGATGTTGGCATTTATTTGATGCTATTTGCAGTCCAAATTTCTTAAAAAGCAAAAATTTTTACAAAGATATAGAAATGTTAAGTAAAGCTAATACTGCTAGATATGGATTATGGATATTGGGAGAAGATATTTTTATAAACAGTCCATATCATGATGAAGATTTAAAATTACTTGTAGAAACTCATGATACTAGAGAGGAAGATCCGTTGGATTTTGTAGTATCTGATGCCATTGCAACTGTGGCGGGTAATATTGATTCTATTAATAGTCCACATCATCGTGCTGATATGAAATTAATAGCAACTGCAGGTAGTGATTGCCTACAAATGAGTCATTCTTATCCAGAACATAGTTTAAATAATTTAGCAGTTAATAAAGTATCTTTAGCAGATAAATATCATTTAGAAAATATGCAAATATTAGCCACTAATCCAATAGCAAGTGAATTTTTATATATAATTATGACAGACCCTAATTTTGTTAAGGGTAAAAACTATCGTAAAGAAGTAGAAGCATTAGCGAATGCAAAGAGTAAAGCAACAGCAAGAGCATTATATTATTACATAGTTAATCCAAAAAGAAAATATTTAAGTGATATGGATTTTTTAAGGGATTGTAAATATGATATAGAGGCTGCACATATTTCGGATAGAAATAGTGTTTCTGGAAGTAATGACCCTAATTATCTAAAAAATTTAATTAAGATAAACGAAATTGATGATGAATTGGTTATGCACTTTGTTTCTCTTTTAATGAATCCTAATTTTATAAACAGTCCATACAAAGATTTTGATTTAGAATTACTACAAAGTATCTCAAGTAAACCTATCTTTATGGATTTATATATATTAATGAATGAAGAAGTATCTCTAAATAATAAGCATCATAAAAGAGATGCAGTTATTATAAGTCAGTCAACTATTGATGGAGTACGCGACTTATTGTTGGAAAAAGCTTGCAATGAATATAGTCTAAATAGCATTAACCATGAATATGATATGGAATTTATTTCTAAGTTGCAGTTGGATTCTATTGCTGAAAAAATATACTTTGAAATGTATTATTATTTATTTAGACAAAAAGGAATTGATGATCCACAACGTAAAGAAAAATTAGAAAAACTTTTACAAGGTGAATTAGTTGAAAGAAGTAGTAGTGTATCTAGTTATTTAGATGCTTTACAAAGCCCAATAGATGATAGTAGTTCACAAATTATTGAATCAACGCCTGTTATTAGCTCTAAACCTAAATCTAGAATATTAAGTTTATTTAAGAAAAACACAAGAAAATAAGATGATTTGAAGCATTAACGCTCAAAATCATCTTTTCTTTTGTCTTTAAAATAGTTGTTTTTAATATCATCAAATGTTTCTTGAACTAGGGCATTGTGAGTATATAAATCAATGGTAAATTCCTTATATTTGTCTTTATCCTTAGGTCTTAATAATCTATTTTTAATAAAGTTAATAATATTTAAGAATCTTTTTTTCCATTTGTTTAGTTCTGATTTTAAATAATTATTATCACTTGTTAGATTATCAATTTCTTCTTCTTTTTCAGTTAGTTTATTGGTTAAAGTATTGACTCTTAGATTTAATGCTTCATTATTTTCAGTAAGAGTATTAATAATATCACGATTTTCTTTTAGTTCTTTATCTACATTGTTAAGAGTATTAGATAATCTTTTCATATTTTTGTAATCATTATTTGTATCATTAACATTATCAATATAATTTAATAATTTATCTTTATCATTTTTTGTTAGTACATATTTATCTTTACTACCAAATGAATTTTTAAGATTTTCAACTATGTCTTTAACTTCATTAGAGTTATTATCAAGTTTAATAGATTTTTCATTTGCTTTGTTTAGATTATCTTGGTGTTTATCTAATTCTTCTACCATTTCTTGATAATTATCCATTTCAGAAACAAGAAAATCTTTGTTTCTACCTTTCTTTTTATCTTTTAAAATACTGTTTTGATTATATTCTTGGTTAAATGATTCAATACAAAGTATTCTCATTTTATCTTGTAATTTACGAAGAGAAGTTTTAGTAAAGACATCTGATTTTCCAACTTGTATAGATTGACCATATTTATTCTTTGTTTTAATAGGTACTCCAACTATGTGCATATGTGGACTTGTTTCATCATAATGGATAATTGCACTTGCTATTTTAAAGTTAGGTACTAGTAATTCTAAATCATTAACTTGTTTTATAAAAACATTAGTTATTTTTCTTTTAAACTCTTTATCTTTAGTATCCCAATATTTTTTATTTCCAAGTTCAATAATAATTTCACAAGCTAAATCATTTTTAGTATTATTACTAACATTGGTAAAGTAGTCTTTAATTTTTCTATCTTCTCGAACTTGTATGCTATTATATTCATCAACTGATTTTTGAAATTCTTGTTTATATAAATTCTTGACATCATCTACTAAAGAAGTAGTACCTCTAACAATAACAATATCTTCTGCTTTGTTATCACATTTCCTATAATTGTGTTTATCGACTCTAGTTAAATGAGATGCATTTTGTATAGCACTATTTGGTAGAGAAGTAGTTCCACTATTATTTGATTTTGCTTTTTCTCTAGAAACGTTCTTTCTATTTTTATCACTACCTAAGTGTAGTGAATATGCTAATTCACTTATAAATATCACACTCCTTTTTTACTGTATTTTTGTTATGACAAAATATTTAACCTCCTAGGTATTTTGACATACTATCAAAATTACCAGTGGGCTAGGGATTTCCCTAGAACCCAAAATTAATTATCGCCACTTTCATTTCTACGAAACAAAACGTGCCATGTTAATTTATTTGTTTTACAAGAACTAATTATAAATCAGTTCCTGTAAAACTATTTCTTCAGCACAAGACTTATAGTTATTCATAAGACCTACCCAAGACATTTGGTCATTTTGTTTTTCTTTTTCAGACAGTCTAGAATCCTTTTTAATATAATCTTTCATAAGTCTATCTACCATTTCTTGTGCTTCATTACCGACTGAAAAAAGAAAATTATTAAGTTCATTTGTCAACAGAAGTTGTTGATACAATGCTTTCTTATTATTTTTTAGGTAGTCTAATTTTAATAATCCATATTTATTTAATGGTTTATTATCAGTTTCTTTTAATACTAAGTTTGGTAATTTGTAATCACCAACTTGTGTATAACTAATAGGTTTTTTTAGCTTGATTTCTAAATATTTCTCGAATGCTTCAAGTATTACATCTTGAACATCAGGTCCATTTTCATCATATACATTAATTACTAATTCTTTGTTTTTCATCTTTTATTTCCTCCGTTTCTTCATAATATGCTACAGGTTTAACTCTAACTGGCATAGGTTCTCTAGTATAGGTTACACAGTCATATACATTGGGAATATATTTAAAGGCATCATCCTCATTTTTTAATAAGATTTTATCTTCGCCCTTAATATATAAAACACCTAATTTATATACATCCATTTCTACTTTAGGATCAATCTTTCTATAATCTTCAGGTGAGAATACTCTAACAATAGCTTTATTATCAGTAAAGTCGAAGTAGTATTTACAAGTTTTAGTATGATACTCAGTTTCATAATATCCAACATTATAGAAATGTCTTAACCTCATGATATGCTCTGATACCTTATCTTCAGGTAGGTATTCACTAAATCTTAGCATACCTGCAACATTACCAAATATAGTAAGATAACTAGCGTTATCCATTCATATAAAGTTTGTTACATGGTTTAGCAATTGATTCTCTAAAATTAACTTGTTCAACTACACATAACTTTCCAACCATTACTAGTGATATTTCATCAATATAATTCATTATTAAGTCTGCTTTTTCTTGCCTAGTAAATTCATTCCAAGACTTAGTATATTTCTTATATTTCTCTGGATATTTCATTTTATTAAGATAATCTATATCTCTTTTTAGTAAGATATCTTCAGGAGTAAATCTTAATTCATCACATAAATCATTTTCTTCAAGTTTTAATTCTAATTCTTTGATGTTTTTATCAATAGTTTTAGACATAGAATTACAATCTTCAAGTGTAAAAGTGCCATTAACATATGCTTTCTTAATTCTATCAAGTTTTGCTCTTTGTTCTTTTAATTCTTCTTCTATATCATCTTTAGGATTATTTAATTTGTGTTTTATCATAGGTAGAAAGAATTGATTAACAATTGAATCATATTCAATAAGTTCAGTTACAAATCTATCTACATATTCTTCAATTTCTTTTTCTTTTGTACTTGGCATTCTTCCCATAACTCACGAGATATTATTGGTTCAACAACATTAGAGTAGTAAGTAGGATGTTTAGTTCTTTTACCATGAACAAAATCTCCCATATATATTTCATTTTGTAAGATATTAAATATTGTTGAATCTCTCCAATTATCTTTGTCTAGGACTTTTTATTTATTAAATAGAGTACTAATTTTCTGATATGATGTTCCATTATGGCATAGTTCAAATATTCTTATAACGACATCTTTTGTAGTACGGTCTATAAATAATTTCTTATTTTCGTGTTTATATCCAAGTGGTGCTTGATGTGGAATATGTCCTTGTTTAATAGCACCTGCTAATCCTACTTTAGTTCTTTCGCTTGTTCTCTCAATTTCATTTTGAGATACACTAATCATAATACGAGATATCATTTTACCATTTGCTGATGTAGTGTTTATATCATCATTAACACATACTAAATCTGCATCATATTCTTCAAGAGTAGTCATAATGTTTTCCCAATCATAAATACTTCTTGATATTCTATCTAATTTTAAAGCCACTATCGTATTGATTCTTCCACTTTTAATATCTTCCATTAATCTATCAAATTCAGGTCTATAATTACCTGTTTTAGCACTTATACCAGCATCTTCATAATAATCCTTAATCTCATAACCTTTGAACTTACAAAATGCCTCTAATCTTTCTTTTTGTTCTGATAAACTAAATCCTTCACGTGTTTGGTCTTCTGTACTTACTCTTTGGTAAAGACCACAAATTTTTTTCTTTTCATCCATTAAAATCAACTCTTTATCACTAAAAAAGAGCAAAGTAGTTAACTAGGTTATACATACTACTTCGCCCATAAATAAATTAAATATAAAGTTTTCTTAATTTAATTATAAACGAAATTCGACAAAATTACTAGTTTAGCGACTTCAAATATGATTCTAACTCTGTTATTTGTATTTTCTTATTTAAATTCTTAATATAAATATCAGTAGAATAATTAAAAGCAAGAAATGTTATGTCATTGATGATTATTCTATATGGTTCTATATAAGATAAATTAGTTTTATCTATTTTTCTAATACTACCATTAATAAACTTAGGAGTAGTATTACAAAAATCACATATAAATTCTAATTTCTTCTTTAAAGTATCATCAAAACTTATTTCTTGCTCTATAATCTTTATCATAATGTTCACCATCCTTTCCTTTAGGATGATTCTTTGTAGTAGGTAAACCTTGCCAAGCTGACTGACGGGGGTTACACAACTAAAAAAATCAATCTTTCGATTGATTTTCTATATATCAATGTCCGAATAGTTCGAACAGATTCGTCAATGGAGCCTTAACTATACACGTTTACGAAATTAAGACTATAAGATTTGATTAAATCTCTCTGATAAATCAATTATATCAAATAACAGATTTTTTTCAATATTTTATATAAAAAAATTAATCAAAATAAATATTATTTCAAATAAGCTTTTATTGATTTTTCATAAACTATATATAAGTTTTGTAGAGGTCTACTACAAGCTACGTATAGTTTGTTTTTTGTTGAAGGTGCTAATTTATTAAGAGTTTTATTTTTATATAATTGATAAGTGGTCTCATTTAAAATTACACAAACGTCATCATAAGTTTCTCCTTTTGAATTTCCCCAATTATCAACATTTCTAATATCATATTTTTTGCTATTTTGATAAAAAAGTTTAACAATAGTTGGATTTGTTATAATGTTTTTTATTTCGTCTTCATCTGTTATTTCTTTTACTATTGAAGTGTGATTAAAATATGATTCAATATCTATATCTAATTGCTCATTAATAAAAGAACAAACTTCTTTTGAACATCTTTTACTTTTTGAAAAACTAGTTTTATCAAATTCTAGTTGCGGTATAGAAAGTTTAAATTTATTTACATAGTTATCATAATTACTATATAAATTTTTATTTACATTACCATCTCTACTAGTGTCGTATGTATGTTGATAAAAATCACCAACCAAAAACATATTGCAATTACACTGAATAATACTTAATAAAAAATTAAAGTCATGCCCCGAAAAATCTTGTATTTCATCAATATAAATGTTGTCAAAATATTTTTCTAATCGTTGCTTTATTTGAGCAATTAATACTTCATTACATAATTTGGCCAATCTGCAGTGATACATTTTTTTATTGCTCATATTCATATAATGATTCCAATCTTTTGCTTTTGACCATTTATTTTTTATTGTATTATTTATACAATAGATTTTATGGTTACGCTTTAATTCACAACATTCAGTTAAATTGTATGTAAAACTAAACGAACTACTTCCAGGATATTTTCGTCCTAACAATGTACTACCTACTTTTTGCTTTCCTCCGAGAACAGTCCATACAACATCTAAATTGTTATTTTTCAGAAAATTTATAAGGTAATTCTTTTCTATAAATATGGTATTATTATCTGCATTAATTATTACAGTTTTGCCTTCTGAGTTATATCCAAACAGACCGTTCCACGATAGTTTCATCATATCAAATAATTGTTTAGTTGGAAACATATATGAATTATCATCA
>ERZ780148.792-NODE-792-length-24427-cov-5.231085_pt1 | contig 24427 bp, 18 predicted proteins | sample MGYA00510984_ERZ780148 | MGnify/ENA primary metagenome ERZ780148 (study PRJEB29588, sample SAMEA2160902) | human gut metagenome | biome: human gut; feature: human-associated habitat; material: faeces | place: Denmark | collected 2008/2010 ...
GCTCATCATACTACCAGCAAAGAGAAACAGAGCGTTCCCGACGGGGAACGCCCTGCTGTACATATCGCTGTTGTCTGTGGCTTTTGGCAGGGTGCGTCCATTCAGGGCGCACCCTGTTTTTGTTTTGCCTTATTTTCCCTTGTTCCGCAGTTCTTTTTTCGTTGCCCACAGACTGTAAGCGCAGGCGATCACCTCGGACACCCAGAACGCAAACCACGCCCTGTCGATGCCCATGGTGCGGATGAGCAGCCACAGGCAGGGCACCAGCACCACCAGCTGCCGCAGGGCACCGCCGATCATGTTGACCATGCCGTTGCCCAGGCCGGAGGCAAAGTAGCCGCACAAGATCGTGATGACCGCGAACAGGAAGGTCATCGAGATGATGCGCAGGGCGGGCACACCAAAGGCCAGCATCTCGTCACTGGCGGAGAACAGCCCCAACAGCTGCGCCGGGAACAGCATAAAAACCGCCGTACCGCAGAGGGCAAACACCACGCCGGTGGGCAGCAGCACCTTCCATGCCTGCTTTACCCGGTCGGACTGCCCACTGCCATAGTTGAAGCCCACCACCGGGATGGCCGCCTGTCCCAAGCCGTTCACCGGCATCATCAGGAAGTTTTGCAGCTTGTAGTAGATGCCGAAGAACGCCACCGCCGTGGAGGACACCCCCAGCAGAATGCCGTTGACCGCAAAGGTCATCACGCTGCCGATGGCCTGCATCACGATGGTAGGCAGCCCCACCCGGTAGATGTCGGCCACATCCTGCCACAAAAAGCGATAGCCCTTCAGTCGGACATGGATGACCGGGTTTTTGACACGATTGAACCATAGCGCCGCCGCTGCGCCGATGAGCTGCCCGATGACGGTGGCAATGGCTGCACCCCGGATGCCCATGGCCGGGCAGCCCAGCAGACCGAAGATCATAATGGGGTCGAGAATAATGTTGACTACTGCGCCGATGATGAGGGAGACCATAGACAGCACCGTGTCACCCACGGCCTGCAAAAGCCGCTGCCCGTAGGTCTGCAGAAAGATGCCCCAGCAGAACACGAGGTTCACCGAGAGGTACTCCCGACAGAGCTGCTGCAATTCGGGGTCATCGGTCAGGGCGGCAGCAATTTGGTTCGAGAACAGCAGTCCCACCAGCGTGAACACCAGCGAAGTGCCCAGCATCAGAAACAGCCCGGTGGTGGCGGCACGGCAGGCTTCCTCCGGCTTTTTCTGCCCCAGCTTGCGGGAGAGCAGGGCGTTCAGGCCAACGGCGGTGCCCACGCCGATGGCGATCATCAAAAACTGGATGGCATACACAAGGGAAGCGGCGGTCAGCGCCTTCTCGGACAGGCGCGCCACAAAAATGCTATCCACGATGTTGTACAGCGATTGGATGAGCAGCGACAGCATCAGCGGTACCGCCATGGTGTACAGCAGGGGGCGGATGGGCATTTCTGCCAGTTTGTTTTTCGGGTTCATAGGACCTCCTTTTCAGGCAAACAAAAAAGCGTGAAATCGTTGAGGGGTAGCATCTCCTCAGGATTTCACGCTTTGTAAGCCGGCTTTTTGTATTCTTAACGGAAGGTATTATACCGGAGTTTTTTCAAAATTGCAAGAAGAATTTTGAAAAAATCACAGCAGTGCGTTTTCCAGATCGCTCAGCATTTCGTTCAGTGCCTGAATGCCGCCCTCTGCGGTGTACCAGACATTCGGGTGTGCCAGATAAACGATGTGGCCATTCTTGTAAGCATCTGTGCTCTTGACCAGCTCGTTTTCCAAGATATCCTGTGCCATCTGTGCGCCATCTGTGCCAATGGCTGCATCACGATCCATTGCGAAAATGTAGTCGGGGTTCTTGTCCACAATGAACTCGAAGGAAGCCTCGTTGCCGTGGGTTGAGGTGTCGATATTGGCATCCACACCGATATTCTTAAAGCCGATCTCCTTGCCGATGATGGAGCAGCGGCCATCGTTGCCCAGAACATTGAAGCTGCCGCTGGTGGTCATGCCGACGATGGCAGTCTTGCCCTCTGCAAAAACTTTCAGGGCGTCGATGCGGCTGTCAAAATCCGCCATCAAAGCTTCCACATGGTCTTCCAAACCAAAGATAGAAGCGATGGTCATGGCGTTTTCACGGGTGCTTTCCACAACGCCCTTTTCGGCGTCGGTCGCAAGGAAAACAACGGGTGCGATCTCGCACAGAGCATCATAGGATTTTGACAGGCGTCCGCCGATAAAGATGATGTCCGGCTCGCAAGCCATGACTGCTTCCATATCGGCTTCCTTGATGTTGCCAAGGTTCGCAATGCTGTCATCGGTGACATAGCTCTGAAGATAGTCCAGAGAGGTGGATGCCGTGCCGACCACACGGTCGCCAACGCCCAGTTCATCCAGAATGTCCAGAGAAGCAAGTTCGAGGATTGCAATGCGCTGCGGGTCAAAGGGCACTTCCACGTCCACTAACTCCTTTGCACCGTTGAACGCCTTGATGGTCACAGATTCCGGTGCAGCTTCCGAAGAGGCTGCGGCTTCGCTGGATGCTGCCACAGAGGACACCACAGAGCTTGCCGTGGAGGAGAAAGCGCCGCAGGCGGCGAGAACACCCGCTGCACTCACAGCGGCCATAGCGGTCAAAAACGAACGACGAGAAATTTTCTTCATAAGAATGCTCCTTTTTTAAAAGTACTGAAATCAATAATATATCGACAAAGGCTTGCCTTCGATCTGCATGATCTCAAAGTCTACCTTGTAGATATCGGACAGGTTTTCTTTGGTGATCACTTCCTGCACGGTGCCAAACTTTGCGATTTTTCCATCCACAAAGGCACAGATGTAGTCGGAATAAAACGCAGCATAGTTGATCTCGTGCAGAACAAGGATCACCGTTTTGCCCAGCTCATCGCACAGGCGGCGGACGATGCACATGAGGTTGGTTGCGTGGTAAATATCCAGATTGTTGGTCGGTTCATCCAGCAGGATATACTCGGTATCCTGCGCAATGACCATGGCAATATAGGCACGCTGCCGCTGACCGCCGGACAGTTCATCGATGAACTGCTCCTCAAAATCGCCCAGTTCCATGTAGGCAATGGCACGGTCAATGATCTCGTTGTCCTCTTGGGTCAGCCGCCCGCCGGAGTACGGAAAGCGGCCAAACGCAACCAGTTCCCGGACAGTCAGCTTCATCTGGACATTGTTGGCTTGGGTCAGGATGGCGAGCCGCTTGCTCAGCTCCCGGCTTTTCCAGCGCGTGATCTCCGTCCCCTCAAAATCCACAAGACCGCTGTCCCGTGCGATCAGGCGGGACAACATTCCCATCACGGTGGATTTTCCCGCGCCGTTCGGGCCGATGAGGGAAAGGACTTTGCCTTTCGGAATCTCAAAACTCACGCCATCGACAACGGCTTTGCCATCGTAGCGTTTGGTGATCTCTTTTACAAACATGGTGTTATGCCTTTCTCTGGGTGAGCAGCAGATACAGGAAATACACGCCGCCGCCCACGGTGATGAACACGCTGACCGGAACCGAGTAAACGAACACCCGTTCCACCAGAAGCTGTCCGCCGATCAGAACAGTCATACCGAACAAAACAGAACCGGTGATGAGCTGGCTGTGCCGGTAGGTGCGCAGGAACTGCCGGGAAAGGTTGGCAATGATAAGCCCCAGAAATGCCAGCGGCCCGACCATAGCGGTGGCTGTTGCAATGTACAGTGTGACCCCCAGCAGCAGCCGGCGGATGCAGCGGTCGTAATCTACGCCCAGATTGATGGCCTGATCTTTGCCCAGTGTCAGAACGTCCAGCAGCGCAAGCTCTTTCCGGAAGGCAAAGGCGACCAGCGCAAGAACCACAACGGACAGTACCAGAATCGCCGAATTGACATTGGAAAAGCTGGCGACCAGATCCGTCAGCAGCGTGTCGTACTCGTTGGGGTCCATCACACGGGTCAAGGTCGTCTGGATGCTGGAAAAGAACGAGGTCAGCACCGTGCCGATAAGCAGGACGTACAGAACATTGTGGTTCGTTTTCTGAAACAGATAGCTGTAGATCATGGTGGCAACAGCGCCCATGATGGCGAGGTCTACCGCAAAGGCTGCGTTGGCATTGACCGCCAGAAAGCTGCCCGAACCCGCCACAAAGAACACCGCTGTGTGGATCAGCGAATAAAGCTGATCCATGCCCAACAGGCAGGGCGTGACGATGGTGTTGTTGATGATGGACTGAAACACGATGGATGCACTTCCAATGGCAAATGCCGTGATGAGCATGGCGATCAGCTTGGGCGTGCGGATGCGCATGGCGTAGGCAAATAATTTTTGGTTTTCAAAGTGGACACCCACTGTCATATAGCCCACACAGGCCAGCAGAACAAGAAGCAGAAGGATCAGCAGGCGCAGATGATTTTTGTGCGTTTTCATGCTGCACCTCCGGTTTTCTTGGCGGCTTTACCCAGCCGGACTGCCTTGCGCCCATGCCGAAGCCGATACAGCAGCAGCCCGACAAACAGGATACTGCCGATGACGCCAACGATCAGCTCGATGGGCAGCTCGTAGGGATAGATCACAACCCGCCCGATCATATCGCAGACCAGCACGAACACAGCGCCAAACAGAGCGGTATCCACCAGCGTTCCGCGGATCTGGTCACCCTTGAACATTGCTACGATATTGGGCACGATGAGACCAATGTAGGAGATCGAGCCGACCACGACAACAACGGATGCCGTGATCATGGCAGCAATGGTCAGACCCATAAACAGCACCAGATCATACGGAACGCCGAGGTTCTGAGAAAAATCTTTTCCCATACCCACGATATTGAAGTGGTTGGCAAATACAAATGCCAGAACCACCAGCGGTACCGTCAGCCAGACAAGCTCATACCGCCCACGAATGACGGTGGAAAAATGACCGACCAGCCAGCTGGAAAGAGCCTGTGTCATTTCATATTTGTAGGCAAGATAATTGGTAACGCCCATTACGATGTTGGAGAACATGATGCCGACCAGCGGGACCATGACAACATCCTTGAACTGGATACGCTGGATGAACCAGACAAAGACCCATGTACCGAGAACGGCACAAACGAAGGAAAAGGCAGCACGTCCCCACAGAGTAGAACCCGGTGCAAACAGCAAAGCCAGCAGAATGCCAAACTGCGCAGAAGAGATCGTCGCACCTGTGGTGGGCGAAACAAACTTGTTCATGCAGAGCTGCTGCATGATAAGCCCCGCCACGCTCATGCCGATGCCTGTGCAGAGGATGGCAAGCAGACGCGGCAGGCGGGAGATCAGAAAAATCTCCCATGTTTCCACGCTGCCTGTAAACAGGTCAGAAGGCCGGATGTCCAGCACCCCGACAAACAAAGAACAAACCGAAAGAATCATCAGCAGAACGCCGAGAAAAACAGTGGAACGATGATTACGAATGAAAAGCCCTCCTCAAGATTAGTGCAAACTAACTTTTTTTGAAAATAAAAAGAGAACGCCTGTGTGTGAAGAAACTGGTCTTACGTGTTCACACACAGCGCGTTCTGCTGGAGGGATTATATCATAAGGCATTGATGGGTTTCAAGTGGCAAACTCGCACGAAGGTTTTTCATGACAAACCGCCCTTCTTTGTTGATTCCTACAAAGTTGCTCCGAACAAAAAGAGCCTTTGCATTTATTGGTAAAAATCACCATGCGGCTTCAGCGCAAAACCTCCAGCAGCCGTCTGCCGGCTTCCTGCTGCGATTCCCCAAACGCCACCGCCAGCTCCTCCCGCAGAACGCGCTCTACCATCTGGTAGAAGTAGGCATCCATAGCGTTGATCTTCCGCCCGCGGTTCTGCTGCTGGATCTGCTTTTGCCCCAGCTCCTTGAACAGGGTCAGGTACTGGTAAAAATCATTGGTGTGGAGCAGCGCCTGATAATGTTCTGCCAGCGCTGTCTGTACCCCCGCCGGGATGGGCAGCTTCTCCGCTTTGATGCGTGCAAGGTCGGCTTCCGCCTGCTGTGCCGGGGTCACCGGGCGCAGCGCCGCTTCCTTTTCCGTGGGGATATAGCTGCGGTCGTGGGAATCCGAAAAATAGGGCCGGAGGGTGTAATACTCTCTGGCGGACTCATCGCAAAAGCGCCGCAGCCCGACCTCTTCCACCTCGTGCACTCCCAGATTTCCGTAGACCACCAGCGCTCCCGCTTGAAACCGTGACATGGTATTGCCTCTTTCCCTTGTATGAAAAGGCTGCAAAAACAGACTTTCCAGCGTAATTTTGCTCTTTACTTTATTGTACCACGGTAGGTTGGCGGGCTTCAAAGGGCATCTTCCACAAAGTTTGCCTCGTGCAATCTGCGCAGAATGCCCAGTACAATTCTTGTGCAAAACTGCCTTTGCAAATTCCAGACAGGCAGGCTATAATGATTTCGTACAACGAGTAGCACTCATGCGTAAAACCGGTTGCATGAGGGCTGCCCGTTGTTTTTTTGTCCTCAAAATGGAAAGGTAAGGTGAATCCCATGGAAAATTCCAATCAATTTCTTGGCACGGAACGCATCGGCAAGCTGATGCAAAAGTATGCGATCCCGTGCATTATTTCGCTGCTGGTCGGCGCACTGTATAACATCGTGGACCAGATCTTTATTGCAAACGCCAGCTATCTTGGCTCCTACGGCAACGCCGCCAATACGGTCGTTTTCCCCCTGACGGTGGTGGCACTGGCTATTGCCGTGATGATCGGTGATGGCTGCTGCGCCTTCGTCAGCATCAGCCTTGGACAGAACGAGGTCCCCAAGGCAAAGCGGAGCGTCGGCAATGCGGTGGTCATGTGTCTGGCCAGCAGCATTGTGCTGGCCGCGCTCTATCTGATCTTTGCAGACAACATTCTCGCCATGTTCGGCGGAACGGTGAACGCCGAGACCTACCACCACTCGCAGGAATATTTCTTCTATATCACGCTGGGCGTGCCCTTTTATATGTTTGGGCAGGCCATGAACCCCATCATCCGCGCGGATGGCAACCCCCGGTTTGCCATGATCTCCACCCTTGCGGGTGCGGTGCTGAACATTATTCTGGACCCCGTTTTCATTTTCGGCTTGCGCTGGGGCATGATGGGCGCGGCGGTGGCTACTGTGATCGGCCAGCTGGTCACCGCAGCGCTGGCAGTGTGGTATCTGCTGCACATGAAGATCATTCGCCCTGAAAAGGGTGACTACCGGCTGAAGGGCTCCATCTGCGGCCGTACCCTGACCCTTGGCATGACCAGCTTTCTGTCCCAGATCAGCCTTGTGGCGGCTATGGCAGCCATCAACAACATGATCCGCAAATACGGCGCACTGGATGCCGTGTTCGGGCAGGAGCAGTACGCCCAGATCCCTATGGCAGTTGTTGGCATCGTGATGAAGTTCTTCCAGATCGTCATCTCCATCGTGGTGGGCATGGCGGCTGGCTGCATCCCCGTGGTGGGCTTCAACATGGGTGCTAAAAAGCCCGCCCGTGTGAAGGAGCTGTTCACGAAACTGCTGCTGGCAGAGGCCGCAGTGGGTGCCGTTGCACTGGTGCTGGTGGAGCTGCTTCCCCGGCAGCTCATCGCCCTGTTTGGTGCCGCCAACGAGAGCGTTTACTACACCGATTTTGCCGTGAAGTCCTTCCGCATCTACCTGTGCATGATCATTCTGGCCTGTGTCAACAAAGCCTGCTTCATCTTTTTGCAGGCCATGGGCAAGGCAGTGGAATCCACCGCCCTGTCCATGGTGCGTGAGGTGGTGTTCGGCGTGGGCTTTGCCCTGCTGCTGCCGGTGTTCTTCGGTCTGGACGGCGTGCTGTATTCCATGCCGGTGTCGGATATTCTGACCTTTATCATCTCGGCGATCATCATCGTGAAAACCTATCGGGAATTGAATGTGGAAGGAGTGCAGAACGCATGAAAAACAGAGTGATTACCATCAGCCGCGAATTCGGCAGCGGCGGGCGCACCATCGGCAGAAAGACGGCGGAAAAGCTGGGCATTCCCTGCTATGACGCCGAGATCATTCAGACGATGGTGCAGGAGACCGGCTTCGCGCCGGACTATGTGCAGGAGGCGGGGGAGTATGCCCCCGGCGGCTTCCTGTCCTCCGCCTTTTCCAACCGGATGTTCGGACCGACCAACGAGGACATCCTCTGGGAGCACCAGTACAAGGTCATTACGGACCTTGCCGCAAAAGGCCCCTGCGTCATCGTGGGCCGCTGCGCGGACTACATTTTGCAGGACACGGCGGACTGTCTGAAGGTCTTTATCCATGCTGACATAGCATTCCGTGCCAAGCGCATCGTGGAGGTCTACGGCGAGCGGGAGCAGTCCCCGGAGGAGCGTTTGCGGGATAAGGACAAGCGCCGGGCTGCATATCACCGCTTCTACACCAACATGAAATGGGGTCACGCCCAGAACTACCACCTGACTCTGGACAGCGGTGTTCTGGGAATCGACAAGTGTGTGGACATCATCACGGAGCTATTTTGAGACATGTTGAGAAGCAGCTTTTTGGCCGGCATTTCCGCCATTTTTTCGCCCGGCGGATTCATTTTTTCGCTCCTGTTCCCTGTCATTACCACTTGTTAAAATGTACCCGGTCTTCCTCATGGCGGCTCTCACGGGGTGTCTTGGCGTCCTCTGTCGGGTAGCCGAGGGCGATGATCGAGTGAGGGATCACGGTATCAGGCTGGACAAAAAGTTCCCGCTCGCGCTGCACCTGATCCATCTGCGGTCACGTCCCCGGCCACACTGAGCCAAAACCCAGTGCATGAGCGCAAAGGCAGATGTTTCCGGCGGCAATCGCCCCGTCTATAATCCAGTAGTCCTTTGCATGGCGGAAAGCCCGCTCCAGGTCGCCGCAGACGAGAATCCCTGCAGCGCGGGATCCTCGTTTCTGTCACCGGCTGTGTTTTGTGGTTTTTTCTCCATGTATTTCCTTTCCGTCGGTATGGGAAACCCCGTCAAATCCGAAAGCACTTTTGCAGGGCTTTATACTCACCCAATGCCAAAATCGTAATGTCATCGGACAATATGGTGTCTGGCGTAACGGAAACATCCATTTTCCCGGCTCGTTTGATGCCGAGAATGTTGATGCCAAACTTTCTGCGGACATCTATCTCTCCAACACTTTTTCCGACCCACGCTCCCGGCACCTGCACTTCAAAGATGGCGTGCCGTTCGTCGATCTCTATGTAGTCGAAAATGTGGTCGGCAGTGAATCGGATCGCTGCCCATTTTGCCATCTGCTTTTCGGGGTAGAGCACATTATCTGCGCCGTTGCGGAGCAGAAACTTCGCCTGCACGTCGTGTTCGGCGCGGGATACCACGCATTTGGCCCCCAACTCCTTCAGCAGTGAGGTGGTCTCAAGCGAGTTCTGGAAGTTGCCGCTGATGGTCACAAAGCAAACGTCAAAATTTCCGATGCCGAGCGAACGCAGAAACTCCGCGTTGGCGCTGTCACCGATCTGTGCGTTGGTGACAAACGGAAGCACATCGCTGATCCGCTCCTCATTGGTATCGACTGCCATGACCTGATGTCCCAGTTGAGAGAGCTGCATGGCGATATGCCGCCCAAAGCGACCTGCTTCAATCAATAAAACATTTTTCATGGGATAGATGCTCCTTTTCTTATCCAATCGTGATTCTTTCCTGCGGTAGCTTTGCATTGCCGATTTTCTTGACCTACCGTCGACGATGCTTCATACAGGCAGGAGGACAGTGGGAGATTCTCATATGCGCTGATAAAAACGCCTCCACCAAAGAACAGCGCAAGGTACATCGTCAGAATGGTCGCGGCGGTTTTGACGGCACCGCAATCGACTCTGCGCCCAAAGAATTGGGCGCTGTCCCGCTGCCGGAAGGTCGCGGCAGCATCAGCAGCAGCGCACCCAGTAGAATGACCCCGGCAAAGCCCAATATATATACATGTGTTACATTGGTGCACAACCCACTCAAATTGTGATCTTAAAAATCCTCCTCGTATGCTCTCCTCTATTTGCGCAAGTTGTTGTACATTATCTTTGGGCACGAGAGCAGGAGTTTCTTAGGGCTTCACCCATTAAGGAAATATGGGTGTTTTATTTTTGCAACTTGTTTCACTTTTGCATCGGCAATTTTCGTTCATATATTTTTAACAAAATGATGAAAATGCACTAGTCTAAAGGAAAAAACTTAATACAATGAAAATGGTTGAGAATGAGTTGTTGCATTTTTACATCAAAACACAAGACCGTTTTCTGTTTTCCCCCAAAGAGAAGCTTCGACAGTGTACTGCGGAGAGATATCTGTCCCACAAAAAATAGACAAAAATATCCGTCCGAACCCCACGCACTTGACAAACTTTATTTATTCCTATTTACAAACCGTTTTCCTCCCGATATAATCGGGCACGAAAGCGGGCTTTCCCAGCACTGCTCAAACCTTCGCCGCCGCTTTGCGAAGGGATTTGAAGATCAATAAGAGAGGCTTAATATGGAACAGTCAATGAACAAAACCCCGATCAAATGGCGGGCGTCCGCCATTGTGCTGGCTGTATGTTTGGTGCTGATGCAGTCCCTATCATCTCCTTTTCTCCACCATATTTAGCACCTGATACAAGACTTGTTAAAGCGGTTTTCTGCAAAAGCAGGTTTCTCAACAAAATATTACCGGAGAATCCAATAGAGCAGTCCTCAAAGGCGAGAACTGCTCTATCTGTACTTTATTCCGTATAATACTGCGCCTGTGCATTCCAAAGCGCATAGTATTTGCCGCCCCAATCGGCGAGCAATTCGGCATGGCTGCCCTGCTGGATAATCTCGCCCTCGTGAAACACGGCGATCTCATCGCAGAACTTGCAGGAGGATAGGCGATGGGAGATATAAATTGCAGTCTTATCGCCTGCGATCTCATCGAACTTGCTATAAATCTCCGCTTCAGCGATGGGATCGAGCGCCGCGGTCGGCTCGTCCAAGATGATGAACGGCGCGTCCTTGTAGAGCGCACGGGCAATGGCGATCTTCTGTGCTTCGCCGCCGGAAACCTCAACACCGTCATCGGATAGGTTTTTGTAAAGCACGGTGTCCAATCCCTTTTCCATCGTTGCCAGTCGGTCTCCAAATCCTGCATCAATCAATGCCCTTTTTGCCCGGGTGTGGTCATAAACCATGCTGCCCGCCACATTGTTGCCCAAAGGCTGACAAATAAGTTGAAAATCCTGAAAGACAACGGAGAAGATGCGCATGTAGTCGTCATAGCGGTACTTACGGACATCAATGCCATTGAGCAGGATCTGCCCCTCCTGCGGGTCGTACAGGCGGCATAGGAGCTTAATGAAGGTGGTCTTGCCGCTGCCGTTTTCACCTACGATGGCAAGGCGCCTGCCAACCTTGAACCGTATATTCACATGGCGCAGCGCCCAAATATCTGAGCCGGGATAACGGAAGGAGACATCCTTGAACTCCACATCATAGCGCCGATCGGAGCGTTTTTCGGTGGTAAGACTACCCTGATACATTGTATTGGGAATATCTAAAAATGCAAAGGTCTTTTCCAGGTACGATGTGTTGGTCTTCAGAACGCCGACCATATCGGTGAGTGCAAACACATTGGCGACCATCGCCGTGGCTGCACCGATATACTGGGTGCAGCTTCCCACATCAAATGCGCCGCCCAGCGCTTTTAAGCAGGTGAACAGGTAGATCATACCGGTCGTGAGCGTTGTGATACAAACGCCCAAGCTGGAATAAACGCCCAATTTCCCCCTTGCAAGCTTTGCAAAAACACCGTGGGCGCCGAAAACGGAGCCGCCGCTCCAGTAGGCGCGGACCAGCCGCTGCTGGTCGTTCATGCGAATGTCGATGGCGCGCCGCTTATCCTGGCCTATAAATCCGAAATGGCTGAACTTCCGGTTTGCGAAGGTCGCTTCCTCCGAAAAATCCCCCCAACACTGCACCGCACCGGCGCTGAGCCGACCGGCAAGGACGCTGATGATCAGGATCCCGAAAGCCAGAACAAGAACAAAAATTGGATTATTCAGCACGACCAGCCAGCCGGCGCTGCTTGGCACGGGGGCGGTAAACAGGCTAACAGTCAGTGCCGCACCGCTGAACAGACCGAGGACGCTGGTCACTACGCCGCAATAAATCTCTTGAACGCGCATGAGCCCCCAGCTCGACCAATTCTCATTTTGCTTGATCTGCTCCCGAAGGTCGTGGTTTTCCTGCTTATCCAGCTCTGAATAATCCATGCGGAACATTTTATTGACAAAGAGCATATCCTTGCGCCCGTAGAGGTCCTCCAGCAGCGTATTATAGCGCCGATAGAGAAGTGCTTTTCCGATTGCCGCAAATCCAATGCACAGCACCCCTGCCAGTACCCACCGCCAAAGGATCTCCGCACGGCGCAGCATTGCCAGCTCCGTCAGAATCCTTGCCGAGAAGAAAACGGTCACATAAGGTGTAATTGCACCGAACAGGCAGTACAGGGTCAAAACCGGGAAAAACCGCGGCGTTACACTATGCAGTTCCTTGATGGCGCGCAGGTGCGTTGCAGCGGCACGGCGCATCGTTACTTTTTCCTTCATATTCAGAACGCCTTCCCTTCCTGATAATAGCGGCTTTGGACTTCAAAGAGCTTTGCATATGCCCCGCCCCGTGCCAACAGGCTCTCATGGGTGCCTTCCTCTGCAATATTCCCATCTGCAATAAAGATGATGCGGTCGCAGAAGCGGGTGGATGCCAACCGGTGAGAGATAAACACAGAGGTCTTGCCCGCGGTCATATCGTTATATTTCATATAGATATCATTCTCCGCGATGGGATCAAGTGCTGCCGTCGGTTCGTCCAGCAGCAGGATCGGCCCGTTTTTATACAGCGCCCGTGCCAGCATCAGCCGCTGCATCTGGCCGCCGGAAAACAGTACACCGTCCAGATAGACCTCCCGCCCCATGTGCGTCTGTAAGCCCTCGGGCAGCTTCTCTATCATGGAGGTCAAGCCGGCCTTTTCCACACAATCGGCAATCCGCTTGTAGTCGATGTTATCCCTACTTTGGGCAATCTGCTCCGCAATGGTCACATCCAGCACGGAGAACTCCTGAAAGACGGCGCTGAACAGCGCGTAATACTTCTTGCGGTCAAACGCCCGGATATCCTTCCCATTGAGTAGCACCGCACCCTGCGTGGGATCCAACAGCCCACACAGCAGCTTCACAAGAGTCGTCTTGCCGGCGCCGTTCAAGCCCACGATCGCAAGCTTTTCTCCCTGATGCACGGTCAGGCTCAGATCGTGAATGGTATCGGCAGCTGCACCCGGATAACGGAAGGAAACATTTTTCAGCTTCAGCTCGTAGCTTTCCGCTTTTGGTATGTCTTCTCCGTTTTCAAATCTGAAGGGCTCCGGGTAGTCCAAAAACTCACGAATGCGGGAAATATCAAGGCTTTCCTTCTGCAATGTACTCATCTCTCGAAGAATACCCATGACCCACTCGGTAAATGTGGAGACCGCCGTGAAGTACAGCAGGAACTCGGAAACACGCAGGCCGTCATTGAGCGCCATGCGGATCAGATATACATAGGCGATGCCGTTGCGAGCCATGGTCAGCACTGCCTCCGTAATGTCTGCCAGCACCGCCACCCGTTCATACCGCAGGCTGAAATCCAGATAAAGATTATGAACCTGATCCAATAATTCCGACAGCCAGTTTTGAAGCCCGAAGATACGGATATCTTTTGCAAACTCCACCGATTCTGCTTTGGTGCGAATGTAGTGACTCTTCTGAAAATAGGTTTCTTCCTCCTCCCGGTGCCGATAATGCCAGTTGTTTGCGGATCGGGAAACAAGAAAGCCGGTCACGCAGGTCGCAATGACCACCAGCAGAAGCACCGTGTCGATGCGCGAGAGAATCGTCAGGTACACCAGCAGACCGCCCACATTCTTGAGAAGCCTCGTCAATGTTTCCCAAATGTGCTCTGCGGCTTGATCGTTTCCACTGCAGGAGAAGTGTGCTTTTTCACGGAGCTTTACAAAGTTCTCCTCCAGCGTGTTGGGATACGAGGTGCAGATGGACTTATTCGCAATCATTCCGACAATCGCGGAGCGAACATCTATACGAGGGGACAGCGTATTTTGCTTGATATACTCCTTAAAGCCCTGAATCAGGAACAATGCGGCAGTGAATATCCCGATGGTCACCAGCAGTTCCCGTACGGACACCCGCTGCTCCACCTTGGCAAGCACCTCCGGCGCAATGTATAGCTGCACCAAATTCAGAAGGACCTCCAGTGCAGCGGTCAGCAGGCAGAACAGGAGCGTTCGTTTTCCGTTCTTCCATGCGATATTTACCATCCACCCGACATTTTGAAGGGTGTTATATTTGGGCTTTTCTTTGGTTTTCATTTTGCCTCACCTCACGAGCATAGCATAGCAGAAACAAATCGTCCCCGGTTGATTTCGGGGACGAATCGCTGTTTTTGGGTGATGAATTGCAATTCTCATACCTGCGGAAGCAGTATTTCGGTGGTGAACGCACCGTCCTCGCTGTTGCGGCTGATATATCCGTCCAGCCGCTCCACGATGGCGTCGATGCGCACGAGTCCGAAGCCATGACCTTCGCCCTTGGTGCTGCGGAACAGCTTGCCCTCCTTCGGCAGCTTATTTCCGGCGGTAAAATTGGTGAAGGAAATGTAGAGCTGCGTATTTTTCATATCCATATACACCCGGATAAGGCGTTGATCCTCCGGCAGCTTCATGCTGGCTTCGATGGCATTGTCAAAGAGATTTCCGAGAATGCAGCAGAGATCAATTTCCGAGGACTTCAGCTTGACGGGAATGTGCGCATCAGCTACAACTTCAATGCCCTTCGCCTTTGCAAGCGAGATTTTGGAATTGAGAATGGCATCGGTCATGGGATTGCCGGTCTTGATGACCGTGTCCACAGTTTGCAGGTCAGTATCCAGCAGATCCAGATAGTTTTTGACGGAATCCCAGTCCTGCGCAGCGGCATAGGCCTTCATGGTCTGGATATGATTTCGATAGTCGTGCCGCCAGCCGCGGATCTGGCGGTACATATTATCCACTTCCCGGTAATGTGTTTCGATCAGCTCCTGCTGGTAGGAGGCGATCTGCTTTTCGATCTTCTTTGAAAACAAACCCATATGCCTTACCTCATGTTGATAATCGCCCGGTTGACGCCCTCATATGCGCCCCGCGGCAGCGGAATACCTGTTCCGTCACTTAGCCGGATCTCCGTCTTGGTGACACGGCTGATCTGCGTCAGATTTACGAGCGCAGAACGCCCCACACGGTAAAACCGCTCGTCAAGCTGCTTTTCAAGCTCTCCCAATGTCATTTTCGCTGTCACATCTGTCAGCGCATGAACGGTCACATAGTTGCCAAGCACATCTGCATAGCGGATTTGATAGATCGGCATACGCACCATTTCGCCGCTGACCTCGAAATTCAAAACCCGTTCGTTCTTCGCCAGCTTCTCTGCAGCGCGGTCCAACACCGAGCGGAGCTTTTCTTCCTTTACCGGCTTCATCAGATAGTGGAGCGCCGCCACTTCGTAGCCCTCTGAAATGTAATCGGAGTAGCCGGTGATGAAAATGATCTGCACTGTGTCGTTGCTTTTGCGAAGCTCTTTTGCCATCGTGACGCCGTCCATGGCGCCCATTTCAATATCCAGTAGGAGAATGTCATAGTCGCTTTCCTCAGCATAGTGGAACAGGAAGCTCTCGGCAGATGGGAAGTCGTCGATATGCACCGCATGTCCAGCGGACAAAGCCCATGTGCGCACCATGTTCATAATATATCGTCTGTCCGTATCGGCGTCATCGCAGATCGCAACTTTGTACTTCATGTTCTCACCAACTTTCAATCTTATTCAAAATTATTATATCACAACAGTGCAAGTTGTTCCATGCCGTTCTTTCATCAGGCAACGTGTACACGCAAATCACGCTTATCGCAATTGAAAACCAATCCTTTTCACAAAAAAGTATTTAGACGGCTGTTCCAAATGACGCTCATTTACACATATGTAGTTGCGCAATTTTACCCCTGTTTTTTAGTTTCCGCAATTTTGCTGGTCATGTAGAAATTTTGGATTTGCGGAAATGGCTTGTTCACGCGGTTTCCCCGTGTTGGTCTGATTATTGCACACTCTTTGGGAGGGTCGCGTGCGTTATATGCAGTACAGATGCTAATCCCCGATTTACATTTGGTTGGAGCTTGAATTTTCTGCCATGATTTAAAAGAAAGTTGCTATGTGAAAAAGAGAGCAAAAAAATCTCTCCGTGAAAGAAACAGAAGAGGAATTCCTCAACAGACGGTCTTTCCGAGCTTTTTTTAGTTTGAAATGCAAAAGTCCGTCTTGGCATAAAAGCCAAAACGGACCTTTGCTATGGGCTGTCATAACCACCAATAAACTGGCTGTTATAATTATGATTGGTTTTATGCAGTTGTTAACGGCGGAAATAGGTGACGAAGCGGGAGATGCGAGCCAGCAGTACCGCTACGGTAGTGACAGCGGCGCCGGTACCGGGGTTGTTGACCTCGGGGGTCGTTTCCGGTACGCGGATCTCTACGGTGACCTTGGAACGACCGCAGATGCTGCATTCCTTATCTTCATCGGTGAGGTACTGATGAGGCGCTTTCTCGGAGGGCGCGCCGCAGCCGGTGCAGACATGCCAGTGACCATCCGCATCGCTTACCCAAGCCTCGCCGAAGGTGTGGCCCTGCTGCTCTGCCGCAACATAACCACAGACGGTGCAGTGCTTATCGGTCTGTTCTGTGGCAGCGGGAACATTCCAGCTATGCTCCTCAAAGCCACTCTTGCCTCCACAGTCGGAGCAGACCTTGTGGTAGTGTCCGGTCTCATCGGCATACTGTCTCAGCTCCTCCGCCGGAAGTTCGGTGTAGTCATGGGCACCGAAGCTCGCTTCGGTCTCGCCGGTGTAGCTGATACGGTCGGCTTCATTGGCGGCGTCCTTTGCACTGGCACCGCAACGGGAGCAGGCAAACCAGTAGGTTGCATGGTTCCGGCAGTCGGCTGCCTCGTCCCTGACATAATCGGCGGTCTCACGCTTTTCGGTGTAGCTGTGACCCAGCGCTTCGCCATACTCGAAGGTCTCGGTAGAAGCCTCGCCGCAGACGCAGGAGAGCTTATACACTGCCTTTTCAGTGCAGGTAGCGGGTCTTACCAGATAGGCTGCATCGGTATTGTGTTGGTCGAAGCTGTGTGCTGTTTCGTTCAGCTTCACATCGGGGTGATGCTGGCAGGCGTTCCAGTGGGTATTGCCGTCGTGGGAGAGGGTGGTCTCCGGAACATGAGCCCCCACGCTGGTCGTTTGGCTGCCGGTGAAGGAAACACGGTCGGCTTCGTTGGCTGCGTCCTTTGCGCTGGCATCGCAGCGGGAGCAGGCATACCAGTAGATGTTATGACCGGTGCAGTTGGCTGCCTCCTTAAGATAGGGGTCGGTCTCGATCATCTTGGTATAGTCATGTCCGAGGGCAGAGCCGTGCTTGGTATAGCTCTCGGTGCCCTTGGCGCCGCAGACGCAGGTATAGTAATAGGTTGCGTCGGCGGTGCAGGTGGCAGCGTCCTTCCGCTCTGTCTCATTCTGTTGATTAAAGGTGTGGGTCTCCTCCAGCAGGACAACTTCGGGGTGATGGACGCAGCGCTTTATATGCTTTTCGCCTGCGATGGTGTAGTTGGTATCGGCAACATGGGAACCGATCTCGCCCTCAAAGGTCTTGATGTTGGAAACAGCGGTGCAGCCCGTATGGGAGCAGCTGTAATAGTAAACATCATGCTCGGTGCAGTCCTTAGCGGTGGACTTCAAGGTATCGCTGTTCTTTACTTCCTTGTTGAACTGATGACCCAGCGCGCTGTTTGCCTTGGTGAAGGTCCCGGTGCCCTTTTCGCCGCAGACGCAGGAGTAATAATAGGTCGCGTCCTCGGTGCAGGTGGCGGCGGAATCAAGATATTTCTCCTCCATGACCTTTTGATCAAAGACGTGGGGACCCACATCGCCCTCAAAGGTCTTGGTATCAGAAATGGCGTTGCAGTCCGCACGGGAGCAGCTGTAATAGTAAACGTCATGCTCGGTGCAGTTCTGCGCGGTTGATTTCTTGGTATCGCTGTTCTTTACTTCCTTGGTAAAATCGTGACCCAGCGCGGTGTTTTCCTCAGCAAAGGTCTTGGTACCCTTAGCGCCGCAGACGCAGGAGTGATAATAGGTCGCGTCCTCGGTACAGGTGGCGGCGGAAGCAAAATATTTCTCCTCCGTGACCTTTTGATCGTAGGTATGGGCGGTGACATTCATTTTCACATCGCTGTGATAGAGGCAGACATTCCAGTGCTCGTTTTCGGAGCTAAAGTAGTTTGCCGTATCAGCGACATGGGCGCCCTGCTCGCCGTTATAGTGTTTATCCTGAGCATTGACATCGTCCTTGGCGCTGGCATTGCAGCGGTCGCAGAGGAGCCAGTAGGTATTATACTCTTGGCAGTTGGCTGCCTTGCTGCGCAGGTTGGCAGCGGTCTGCTCCTGCTTTACATAGTTGTGACCCAGAGGCTCGCCGACGGTGAAGGTCGCTCCGTTTTCCTCGAACTCACCGCAGCGGCAGGATTTATGATAGTTGGCTGCATTGGTGCAATCCGCAGCGGAGATGAGGTACTTATCCGCTACGACTTCGAGGTTGTAATGATGGACATGCGCCTGCTGTTCCTCGCCGATATACCGGCAGACGGTGCAGTATTTTGCGGTCTCCTCGGTGGCGGCAGGGAGATTCCATGTATGGGCTTCGCCGTCGTCCTTGGCATCGCAGAGGGTGCAGACATGATAATGCTTATCGGCGTCAGCCTTCTCTGCCAGATAGGTGGTGGAGAAGCTGTGCGGTCCGACTGTACTGCCCTCGAAATAGAGGTAGTCAACATGGGAAAGGGCTTTGTCGGCGGAAGCGCCGCAGACAGAGCAGGATTTCCAGTAGGTATTATGGGACTGGCAGTTGGTGGCTTCGGATCTCAGATATTTGGCATCTTCCAGATTGATGAGTTTGTGTTTAGCAAGCTCGCCAAACTCCGCGCCGCACTTTTCGCAGATCGCTTTCTGGGTGCAGGTGGCGGGAGTCTTGGAGCTGTGTTCCTCGGTTGCGCCGCCGTTATCGTAGCCGCAGACGGTGCAGCCCTGCTTGTGGCGATTGGTGTTGGCGATCGGGATATAGCCGTTTTTGTGGAGCTCGGTGCTGAGGACTTCGTTACAATTGGGGCAGATCTCGATGTGGCTCAGCTTGTCTTCACTCAGTTCGTATTTGTGTTCGCCGGTGTGGTGGCAGATCCAGTTGATATCAATGTAATGGGAAGTGGAATCGCTTACAAGGCTGCTGACCTTTTCGGCAAAGGTCGTTCCGGTGGTTCCCTCAAAGTCGCTTGCCATGTACTTGGTGGCAGACGCTTCATCGGCGCCGGCTTTGAAATACAGCTCGGGATCGCCGATGGTGATGGTGCCTATTTTTACCGCCGGATTGCTGGCGTTGCTGGCGTTGGTGACCTTGAGAGGGGCATTGACGGTGAGGTTCATTCCATAACCGGAAATGCCCTGATACCAAGTACTGTCGCTGCTGACTGTCATGGGAATATTAACAGTCATATCCTTATACGAGCTTAAATATACCGTCTCTCCGCCTTTAGAAGCCAGCGAAAGGGTACCGGTTCCCTCAAAGACAAGACTTGTCGTAGAGTAAATGGCATTAAAGCCATTTACCTCAATAGAGCAATCGCCGGTGACATTGACGGTGATGGGGTAGGGGAATTCACCGACCTTATTGTTGCCGCCGAGCGTCAGCATATCATAATACCAACCGGTTTTGAAGTTATTGAGATACAGGGTATAAGTGGTGGAATCGTAATAGATATTCCCCTTGGAGCCATCGGTGGTGGGGATCAAAGATCTTGTATCCGGGCTAAGCTCATAGCCCTGATCGCACTCGAGTCTTATCGGACTAAAGCTATTATCTTTATACTGAACGGGCGAGACTACCTTGCCGTAGGGGAAAGTGTGGTCGGCATTTTTCTCGGAAGCGCCGCACTTGCTGCAGCTGTAATAGTAGGTGGCGGGGGCGGTGAGGGACGCCGTTTTTGCCAGATAGCGAGCCTCCGCAACCTGCCGGTCGTAAACATGTACTTCGGCTTTTGCCTTGGCATAGAAGTAGGTGCTGGCATCATGGGTGCCAAAGGAAGCACTTCTCCATTTCTCGGTTTTATTTTCGCTGGTTGCCAGACCATCGGGCGCAGTGATGTAATTCACCAGACCCTTCTCTTCGTCCTTATTATTGGTCCATGCCACATGCCACCAACGACCGGTGTCGGTGCCCTCATAAGGCGTAAAGGTCGTCAGTTCAATGGCGCCTTCATTGGCAAGGGTCAGTTTACCGCCCAAAAGGAGGGCATAGTCCTTCCCCGAAGTGGGATCCGTACTATCATTAACCGGACCGGAATATTCGCCCTCGGTACGGGACGCCTTAAGAACCGCACGATCCTTGATGGTGAGGTTGCCTCTCACGACGACAGATTCTCTGCTGCCAATGGCAAAATTGGCAAACTCTGATTCTACAGTAGCATCATCGGTGAGAATGAGATTTCCGCTGATAATAATAGGTGTACCGGAATAAGAAACACTCTCATCGCCGCCCTTTGCAACCAGCTTGCCGGGACCGGAGATGGTAATGGTGCTGGCGGAGTTCGTTGCATAGATGGTATAGAACCGATTGGTGTTTTTATGGTCGCCAATCGTAGTGGTGCCCTCCAGCTTGACATTCAGATCACCCTGTGTCAATCCGATAAAGGAGACGGTATTCCATCTATCGCCTGTATTGAACTTAGGTGAAGAAATACTGTTGATGGTAAGCGTAGAGGTCGCCGGCTCCCACTTGACATTGTAATAGTTCGCGGAAGCGCCGGTCTTGGTAATGCTGGATTTACCATTTGTGTACTGATAAAGCCAGTAGTTTACCTCGCCCGTGGAAGGGAGAGCGGTATTGCATACGCTGACTTTGGTTTCTACCGTGCTGCTATCCGCCGCAAAAACGGTGGTGGGCAGCATGGTGAGGAGCATACACAGTGCCAGCAGGACACTGAGCAGGCGTTTCTTCATAGGTTGGTTCCTCCTTTTGCCTCTTTTTACATCGGGGCGGGTTATATTTTTGCCCAAGGACAGGGCAACACCGCCCCAGCAGGACGCAACCATTATAGATTAAAATAAGAATAAAAAACGCTCTGCGGGGTGAAATGTCGATTATTCTGCGCAAAATGCAGAAAAGCTGCAACAGAGCGGCGGAAATTCGGGCAAAACAGAAAAGCCCTGCCGAGGCAAGGCTTTGTTCTATCTCTCCTTACTGAACGATGAGCTTTTGGCGGCATATGCCCTACGGCAGCTACTGTTTTAACAAGCTTCATTTTGGGTTTCCTCCAGTAATGCGTTTGCTGAGTAAATTCGATATTCTTTATAAAGCATAACCGATTATAACAAAAATGCCCCACTTAAGAGCGTTGACATAGGAAAACAAGCAGAAACCCAGTAAAATCAACGCTTTTAAGGGCAGAGGGCAAACAGGTTAGCTCAAAAATTGAATAACCAAGCGTCAAAAGGGATGTTACCGCAAGGCAGCATCCCTTTTCGCATACGCCCACGCCGTAGATTTTGAGAAAAGTCTACGGCGTTTTTTTTTGCCCAAATCTGAGAGGAGGTGCAGCCACAATGTACTTTACGAACGGCAGCAGCCGTGCGTTTGAAATGCTCATGCGGGGAAAGCCCGGCTTTGACCGCTACGAAAACGGCGGCTGTGCCGACTGTGAGGATTGCAATACCTGTCACTTTTACCGTCCGCATTGGAAGTACCAGTTCTGTGTGTACGCGGAATGTCCGTATGAGCCGGGCAAGCTGACCGCCCTCCGGCGCGGCACGGCGAAGTGAGCGAAAGGAGCTGATAACCTATGGCAGTATTTCGGGTGGAGCGCAACAGCGGGTACACCGTCATGTCAAACCACCATCTGCGAAATAAGGAGCTGACCTTGAAAGCCAAGGGGCTGTTATCGCAAATGCTGTCCCTGCCGGAGGATTGGGACTATACCCTTGCAGGGCTGTCCCATATCAACCGTGAGAGCATCGACGCGATCCGCACCGCCGTATGGGAGCTTGAAAAAGCCGGATATATTCTGCGGCGGCAGGGGCGCGACGAAAAAGGCAAAATGACCGCTATCGAATACACCATCTATGAGCAGCCGCAGCCGGTGTTGGAAAATCCAATACCGGGTAAACCGATGTTGGAAAATCCGACAACGGATAATCCGACGTCGGAAAATCCAACGCAATTAAATAAAGATAGATCAAGAACTAACTTATCAAAGAAAGAAAAATCAATTACGAATCTATCAAGTACCGATTCCTTTCCTATCCTTTCCCCTGACCCCTCACCTTGCAGGGCTGCGCCGGAACGGAAAGGAACGGAAGCGGTCAAACAGAGTGCCGTAGATATTTACCGTGAAATCATTATGGAGAATATCGAGTACGACGCGCTCATGCAGAACCCGAAAATGGACAAGGAGCGTTTGGACGAGATCGTAGACCTCATGCTGGAAACTGTCTGCTCTGCACGAAAGACGCTCCGCATCGCTGGCGACGATTACCCCGCCGAGCTGGTAAAGAGTAAATTCTTGAAGCTGAACAGCAGCCACATCGAGTTTGTCATGGACTGTATGCGGGAGAACACCACGAAGATCCGCAACATCAAGCAATATCTGCGGGCGGTGCTGTTCAACGCTCCGTCCACCATCGACAACTACTATACCGCCCTCGTCGCTCACGACATGGCAAGCCCTGATTGGGGCAAGCCAAAATCAGGCATCCCGGACTATTCCTGTTCGCCGGACGAGAGCCTATGAGAATGTGGCTGATCTGGTGGGTGCGCCCGCCCTGACTGCGGCAGAAAAATCGAAAGGAGTGATAACCGTTGCAGGAAGAAGTAACCCGAAAGACGATTGCCCTTGCAATCAAGGCAGCAAAGCTGGACGGAAAGATGCTGCAAGCCGCGCTGCGGAAGCTCTTGCAGCTCTACCGCAAGGCAAGGGACACGCCCCATCACGGCAAGCAAACGCTGAAACAGCTTATGCGGCATGGCACAGGCGTTTCCAATATCGAAATCACCGATGCGAATATCAAAGCCTTTGAAAGCACGGCGAAGAAATACGGCATTGACTTTGCGCTGAAAAAGGCAGATGACCGATACCTTGTGTTTTTCAAGGGACGGGACGCGGACGTGCTGACGGCGGCGTTTCGGGAGTTTTCCAAGAAAAAGCTGGACAAGGAGCGCAAGCCCTCTGTGCGGCGCGACCTTGCCGAGAAGAAAGCCGAAGCCGCGCAGACCGCCAAGCGGGACAAGGTGAAAAATATGGACAAGGGGATCGACCGATGAAGCCTGAAATCAAAAAGCAAATCATACTCCATCTTCCGTATCTCGCCTTTGTCTATCTGTTTGGAAAGGTCGGACAGGCGTTCCGGTTGGCTCAGGGAGCGGATCTGTCCGGGAAGCTGCTGCATATCGGGCAGGGCTTCTCCGCTGCCTTTGCCAGCGCCGCCCCCAGCTTCCATCCCACCGATCTGCTGATTGGGCTTGCCGCAGCCGTGATTATCCGGCTGATGGTCTACTCCAAGCAGAAAAACGCCAAGAAATACCGCAAGGGCATGGAATACGGCACGGCGCGTTGGGGTACAGCGGCAGACATCAAGCCGTTCATTGATCCCGTCTTTGACAACAATGTGCTGCTGACGCAGACGGAACGGCTGATGATGTCCAACCGTCCCAAAGACCCGAAGAACGCAAGAAATAAAAATATTCTTGTCATCGGCGGCTCTGGCAGCGGAAAGACAAGGTTTTTCTGCAAGCCGAATATCATGCAGCTTCACAGCTCGTATGTCATTACTGACCCGAAAGGCAGCCTGATTTGCGAGGTGGGACAGCTTTTGCAGCGGGCAAAATACCGCATTGCCGTTCTCAACACCATTAACTTTTCCAAGAGTATGCACTATAACCCGTTTGCGTATTTGCGCACGGAGAAAGACATTTTGAAACTGGTCAATACCATCATCGTCAATACCAAGGGTGAGGGCGCACAAAGCACCGAAGATTTTTGGGTGAAAGCGGAGCGCCTTTATTACACGGCGCTGATCGGATATATCCACTACGAAGCGCCGGAGGAAGAAAAGAACTTCATCACCCTGCTTGACATGATAAATGCCAGCGACACCCGTGAGGACGACGAGGATTATAAAAATCCTGTGGATCTTCTGTTTGACCGATTGGAGGAACGCGAGCCGGAGCATTTCGCCGTGAAGCAGTACCGCAAATACAAATTGGCTGCGGGTGTTGTATGCTCTAAAAGACTTCTTAATCAAGCGGTTGGGAAGTCTCTTAGAA
>ERZ780148.799-NODE-799-length-24296-cov-4.105194_pt1 | contig 24296 bp, 19 predicted proteins | sample MGYA00510984_ERZ780148 | MGnify/ENA primary metagenome ERZ780148 (study PRJEB29588, sample SAMEA2160902) | human gut metagenome | biome: human gut; feature: human-associated habitat; material: faeces | place: Denmark | collected 2008/2010 ...
AGCCGTGGACTTGTAATATTGATTATTTAGGTCCTACTGATAATATGAATGCTAATTGAAAAAAATATTTTAGTATTTTTTCAGTGTTATCCATAGAGAAAATTGAATGCAGCATCTGCTTTTCATCCTGTTTCAGTATCCAGCGGAACAATGCGGGGATATCTTCAAAATGATAATAAAAGGTTTGACGGGTAATCTGACATTCGTTAACAATATCTTTTACAGTCAGTTTGCGGACTTGTTTTAAAAAAACAAATATTTGGCTGCTTCTGCAATGGTTTCTTTCATATCAACAGACATAAATAAGAAAACGCCTCATTTTATAAAAAGCTGTGATTATAGATGTTATATCAGATTACCAGCTTTATTTTTGATAAATCCATTTTATTACCAAAAGTATGAAATGTAAACATAAAGATTTGTATTAGTGCGAATTATAATGACGACAGTACGCCGGTAATTCGTTTTAATGTGAATTAAATAGCATCTGATTTTTTATGATAACTTAGAATATGATAAAAATTATATATATTTTTGGAATTGGTTGTTTAATATTAGAATAAATATTCCGATAATATTTATACTAAGTATTCTGTTATCAGAGCAGTTATATAATAAGCAAATGTACATTAGATATAACATACCGCAGGCAGCACAAATAGTTTTATTGTAGAATCAAATCTAATATTTGACAATAATTCTTTTGAAATTAAAAAATATCTGCGGATTGGAGGTTGCTATGATTATATCGGAAGCAAGAAATAAATATAGTGAATATGGGAAAAAGCTTAATAAACTGGAAGCAGAGCTTTCTAAAAAAAGAGATACTGCAAAAGAGAATGCAAAGCTTACAAATGACAAAAGCTATTTTGATGAAGCTGCAACACTTGAACTTTCAATCGGTGATGTTGATGAAAAGATAAAAGATAACAAAAAAGCTATGGAAGAACTGAATAAACAGTGGCAGTTAGAATATGATGCACAGCTTCAAAAGAATAGTAAAAAGAAAAGTGAAAAGAGTGCGGCCAATGCAGCTAAGGTAATGGAGGTAGCAAGAAGGATAGCAGCAGGAGAATCAGTTCCATGTTCTGATGAAAAGAAGCTTATGGATTATAATAGTAAATTGTATTTTGCTGTGAAGCAGGCGGGAGCAATGGCAAGAATTAACAAGAAACGTATTAAAAAATACAAATCCCTTTGGGAGCAGGAAGAAGAAAATAAAAACAATAAGAAAGATGAAAAAGACCCTGCACAGGCAGCAGACAATGCAACAGTACAGGCAGACTTTCCTGATATGTCTATGTCAGAAGAATCACAGTCTGATAGTGGTACACAGAATGAATAGCAGCAGCCTTTATCAGTGGTTTATTAGATATTAAACATGCCTGTAAAATGGGAATTATCATACTTAATATACAATCTCTTGTGTATTAGAAACATTTTGTAAAAATATGACAGCAGATATTACAAGGATTTATATAAAAATACATATAAAATACATGCTGCCAGCACTGTAATAATTGACATGTCAGAATAAAAATTTTATAATATATACAATATTTTTCTGGGGAGCTAAAAGAAGCTTCTGTATAAGAAATGTTTATATTATATAGATATTAATGATTTTTCTATTGATTTTGAATATCTGTATATTGTATGTTCTGATTACAGCGGTTTGATGCTGAGAGGGAATACATTCCGACCCATTGACCTGATGTGGATAATGCCACCGTAGGAAGATCTTAATTGATATAGAATGGAAATTAGAATCTTTAATTATAATTCATATTTAATCCCGATCTTATTACATTTTTCAGAAAAGTATAATATATTAATTCAGGAGGTTCATTGTGGAATATACTACACAGATGGATGCTGCACGTAAAGGTATTATTACAAAAGAGATGGAAATCGTTGCAGCTAAAGAAAATATTGAAGTTGAAAAGTTAAGAGAGCTTATGGCAAAGGGACAGGTTATAATTCCTGCCAACAAAAATCATAAGTGTCTTGATCCTAATGGTATTGGTTCTAAGTTAAGAACAAAGATTAATGTTAATCTTGGAACCAGCCGTGACTGTATAGACATGGACATGGAGCTTGAAAAGGTCAACAGTGCAGTAAATATGGGCGCAGAGGCAATTATGGATCTTAGTTCATTTGGTGACACACAGAAGTTCCGTCGTAAGCTTACATCAGAATGTAAAGCAACAATAGGAACAGTTCCTATTTACGATGCAGTTGTATATTATCATAAGGCATTAAAGGATATTACAACGGAAGAATGGCTTAAGATAGTTGAAATGCATGCTAAAGATGGCGTTGACTTTATGACAATCCACTGTGGGATTAATAAGGCAACAGCTAAGAGATTTAAGGAAGCAAAAAGACTTACCAATATAGTTTCAAGAGGCGGATCAATCATATTTGCCTGGATGGAAATGACAGGAAAGGAAAATCCATTCTATGAACATTATGACTGGATACTTGATATCTGTCAGAAATATGATGTTACAATGAGTCTTGGTGATGCATGCAGACCGGGATGTATAGATGATGCGTCTGATATATCACAGATTGAAGAGCTTGTAACTTTAGGTGAGCTTACAAGACGGGCATGGGAAAAGAATGTACAGGTTATGGTTGAAGGACCTGGACATATGCCGCTTAATCAGATTAAAGCAAATATGGAGATTCAGAGTACTATCTGTAAAGGAGCACCATTTTATGTATTGGGACCTCTTGTCACAGATATTGCACCGGGTTATGATCATATTACAGCAGCAATAGGTGGAGCAATTGCAGCTACATACGGAGCATCATTTCTTTGCTATGTAACACCGGCAGAGCATTTAAGACTTCCGGATCTTGATGATGTTAAGGAAGGTATTATTGCATCTAAGATTGCAGCTCACGCAGCAGATGTGGCAAAGGGTATACCGGGAGCTGCTGAATGGGATAAGAAAATGAGCTATGCCAGAAAGAAGCTTGATTGGGAAGAGATGTTTGACCTTGCCATTGACCCTGAGAAGGCAAGAAGATACAGAGAGTCATCAAAGCCTGAAAAAGAAGATACATGTTCAATGTGCGGTAACTTCTGTGCTGTAAAGAACATGAACAGAATATTAGACGGAGAAATAGTAAGTATCTTTGATGAATAATTGACATTTTGAAAAGGTGTAGAAAAACAGACGGGATATATTATATTTATTGTTGAACAGATGATAAGAACGAAGTCTTTCTAAAGATGAGTTCTTATTCATATGATTAACAGAGAATATAATATATTACGTCTGTTTATTTATATTTCAAAATCTTGTGTTATTTTAATTTACATTTCATAGCAGTATTAATTATCAAATTCCACTTCCCTGTTTTTCTTAAAGATTCGGCTGTAATCAACAACATAGAGAATTATGTACATTATCGCTGTCAGTATTATGGCTCCGGCTACGTCAGTTACGGAATGTTGTTTTATAAATACTGTTGAAAGGCATATGAGCATACATAGTATGAATGAAGCTGCTTTTACGGCTTTGTGTTCTTTAAGATATGAACATTTTCTTATGGCAATATCGACAACAATTGAACTGTATACATGTATGCTTGGAAATACGTTAGTAGGTGTGTCACTTGCATAAATTATGCCAATCAGTTTTCCGAATATGTCATCAGGAAGATTATCCGGTCTTAATGTCAGTCCATTTGGATATATCATGCAGATGATAAAACAGATGGAAGTACCGATTATTAGTGATAATGCAAATCTTATAAATTCAAAATTGGTAGCTTTATATCCCATAAAGAAACATGATATGGCAAGATAGACAAACCATAACATATAAGGGATTATAAAATATTTGCAAAGAGGTATCATATTGTCAATGGAATTATTAATAATATGTACTCCCGGATGATTCTCATCAATATATTTTTCAATCAGAAAAAACCATGGAAGATATATAAGTAAATAAGAGCCAAACATAAGGCGCCAGTGTTTTTTAATAAATCGTTTCATTATATTAGTAAACCTTTCGTGTTACAAAATTATCAGCAGATATTAAACTGACTTATTTGCAGCATTAAAATATCAAAAATTTTGTAAAAATAACTGACATTTCAGACAGCAACGTTATGATATCATTTGTAAATAATAAATGCAAGATGATTTGATTACCAGAGGTTTTAATTAACATTTTTAAAAACCAATAATAAATGTTATGGCTTTATTTACAAATTACAGGTATTTGTAATATAATAATGTTCGTGTAAAGTGAAAATTAAAAACTTATATAAAATGGTTTATACATAATTATTTTATACAGATGTTGTATATAAGTATTATATCTCAGTCTTGGAAGACAATTTCCTCTATAGGACAGGGAGGAAAACAATATTGTCTGAAGTTGAGGTTCGATTTCCGATAAAGATATACGCTCTGCGAGGATTGCAGAGCCGCTGATATGAAAATAATATTACAGCCATTAAGAAGTGAGGAATTATATGCTACGATTAAATCATATAAAAAAGATTTATAACAAAACAGAAGTTTTAAAAGATATAAATTATTCATTCAGGAAAGGCAGGATATATGCAATTCTTGGACGTAATGGAAGTGGAAGATCAACACTTTTTGAATGTATCAGCGGGGATGTAAGTCTGGATGACGGAGCCGTTGCAACGAAAGCAAAAAGTGTGCTTTTTTATGCAGCAAAGCAGAGTGTATTTCCTATGTATATAACGGGATATGAATTTGTAAGATTTATATGCCATATACAAAAAAGTGAGAAAAGTCCTGAATATTATCTTGAAAGAGTAGGAATATCATCAAAGCTTGGTGATACTCTTATAAGTGAATATGGTTTTGAAGACAAGAAAAGATTACAGCTTGCAGCATTTCTTATACAGCAGCCATATGTGATAATGTTTGATGAGCCATTGGATTATTGCAGTGAGGAATTTATAGATAAGTTCATTGAGGTATTAGAATCGATGACCGAGGAACATATTATAATTATTTCAACATCACTTATTGAGATTGCATCGAGAATATCAAAGGATCTCATTGTATTACATGACGGTGAACTCACTGATATATCAGAAGATGAGATGAAACTGCCGGCTGTAAGACAGGCAGTGTATGAGATATTAGGGGAGGCTGGCAATGGAAATATTTAGAAAAATGTTTGCCGAGAAGATATTAAAGTTCCATGAAGGAACGAATAAGGCAATTAAACTTATGATGAAGATGCCTGTTATAGGCGCACATATAACAGATGATATTTTTAGTGTGAGAAAGTCAGGATTTAGAACATTTCTTGGAATTGTAGCACAGATTGTAGTTCTGGTATATGAATTTTTATTAAAGCTTATTTATTTTGCAGCATTTATATATGTGCCATACTTATATATTTCATCGAAATGCCCGCTTGTTGCACTCCATAAGGAACAGGCTATAATATATCTGTTTGTTATTTTAAGTACCATTTGCGGAAGTATCGTAAATAATACAGCATTTTCAATGGCTCAAAGGGATTATCTTATGATTAAAGTAATGCAGATAAGCCCATATATGAATTATCTTGGAAGACTTATATATAAGATGGCTGAGGACTTTGTGTTTTTTACAATAATTCTTCGTATATTTGATGTGTCTGTTGTAAATGCAATTATGCTAAGCGTAGTTACTGTTTCAGCAAGACCGATAGGCGAGATGCTTGCGATTATCGGTTATGAGCATATGAGCGTGATATATAGTAACAGAAATGCATTTAATGGTATATTTATGGCAGCAGGAGTTATTGTAGCATATGGTTTTCCACTGCTTACAAGAAGAATAGCCGGATTCTGGATGTTGTTTGTTAATCCTGTATTTATGATATTTATGATAGCTGTGGGAGCATTATCAATGTTATATATATGGAAATATAAACATTACAGGGAGCTTATGAGAACATCACTTCACAGACAGAGAAATGAAGGGTAATATAATTAATACGAATTAATCGAGTTTTATGGAAAGGAAAAGCCGTATTTACGGCAGATGAATATTTTGAAGGATAATAAGACAATATGGCATGTTATATCGGGGATAATATTAGTGGTTATATTATGTCTTATTGTATTTTTAATGTGGTTTTCAGGATATAATAAGACGAGGGCTGACAGTAAAGTGCTTAAGTCAAGATATACTTACAGTGTGGATGTGGATGCTTATGGAAATATCGTAGATAGAAATTCCCAATATACGACAAGCACAAGTTCAGAGAGTATGGATTTTAGTTACCTTAACCTTGAGAATATGGCAGATATCTGGATAAGGAATTTTTTAAATCAGTTTACGGTATCTTATCTTTCATTATCAAAGTCACTTAAAAAGATTCAGATTGATAATATAACAGTTCTGGATGAGGACAGTAAAACTGTACTTATCAGCTTTGCAGCCCAGTTAAGGGATCAGACATCAGAATATTTTTCATCATGGAATGGCATATTAGATAACGGACTTATGAAATGTGAATGGGTTATGTCATTTGATCTTGAAAATAATGATGATGGAACAGCTACAATATATGTGGAATCTGTAATGACACCAGAGGATTATGGAATAGCCCAGTATAATAATCAGATTAAGGCAAATGTTTCAAGTGAGAAAGATAGTGCTGCCAATAATAACCTCACTGATTATGAGGTGAAAAATTCTTCGTTATATGTAACTTATGATGGCGGAGCCAAATATACAACAGTACCGGTTGAGATTGATAATCTTGTTTATCAGGATAATTCAACAACAAAGCTTAAAAATGGAAGTTATATGGTTAATACATATAAGACAGCATTTTTATATGGCGGAAGGGCAGGACAGGATAATAAAAAACAGCCTGTAACATTAATATATTCTGACGATAAAGGCAATAGCTGGGTAACAAGCGAGATAGCACAGATATATAATTCTGAATATTATTATGTTAATTTCTTTGATGACTCAAATGGAATAATTGTTATCGGATATGATAAGGATAAGGTCAATGAATCAACCAGAATATATTCAACGTCTGACGGCGGTGAGACGTGGCAGAATGGCGGAAGCGGCCCAACAGCTGATATTATAAAAGGCGTGGAATTTATTGATGAAAATATTGGCTTTTTCTGTTATCAGTATTTAGATGGCATGGATAGCAACCTCTATATGACAAATGATGGCTGCAAGACATTTTCAAAGGTAGAGCTTGAAGCACAGGAGCTTGACAGTACGGCTGCTAATATTCAGACAGAAACAACAACTGCTAATGATGCAGATAATACAGAACAGACAACAGAGTCTGTGACGGCTGCTAAGTTGGAATGGAAGGATGTATATAAGGATGCATTAGTGCCGGTATATGATAAGGCACAGAATATTATTACGGTATACCTTACACAGGGTAATAATGGTATATATAATAACGGTAAGACGGCTGCTAAATATCAGTCTTCAGATAAAGGGAATACATGGAAATACGTGGGGCAGCTTGAGCTTACGACAGATTAAAGGTTAAGAACAGGTAATTAACCGGAAGTTGTCCTTTAAAATAATAAAAGCAAAGTATGGCTGAAATTATAGAGCGTAAATTGTGAATATTCATACAAATTTATTGTGTATAATAAAGCTGCCAGTCAATAGACAAATATACAGAATTTCGGCATGATATATGCATGCGGCTGGAAATCATACAGCGTTACATTAAAGAAATTTTATGTATATATATAAGATTCAACCGGTGATGTGATAAGAAGTAAGGCACTCAAAGTTACAACTACAGCAAATGCAAAATAATGAATATAAATACATCTATTCTACTTGAAAAAAAAGTTGGAGTATGATAAGATTTATTAAATTAGAGAAAAAAAGACATAACTGTGTCTTTTTTTTTGCGCAAAAGCAGGCTTCGGTAATTGAAACCTTACTATGCGATATGAAGATTAATACCATATTTAAGTATATTATTTATCATTAAAAGGTTAATATTTTAAGAATTTGTGTCATGAAAATATATTTTTTTAAGTATAGAGCTATGACATTGGATGTATTGAAATATGTCCGGATACAATAAACAGGTGTTAATCATAAAAAATAAATACGAAAGGAAATTTAGGTGGCATTCATGAAAGCATTTTTAATTCTTGAAGATGGTACAGTGTTTAATGGAACGAGTATTGGTTCTACCCGCGAAGTAATTAGTGAGATAGTCTTCAACACATCAATGACAGGATATTTGGAGGTATTAACAGATCCTTCGTATGCAGGACAGGCAGTTACTATGACTTATCCTTTAATAGGTAATTATGGCATATGTTATAAAGATATGGAGTCTTTAAAAGCATGGCCGGATGGATATATAGTTCGTGAACTTTCTAGAATGCCTAGCAACTTCAGATGTGAAGATCCTATTCAGAAATTCCTTATAGATAATGATATTCCTGGTATCGCCGGAGTGGATACAAGAGCTCTTACAAAGGTTCTTCGTGAAAAAGGTACAATGAATGGAATGATTACAACTAATGAGAATTATAACCTTGATGAGATATTACCTAAGATTAAGGAATACAAGGTTACAGGCGTTGTTGATAAAGTAACATGCAGCGAGAAGAAGGTTCTTAAAGGTGATGGCCCAAGAGTTGCCTTATATGATTTTGGCGCTAAGAATAATATTGCACGTTCTCTTAATAGCAGAGGATGTGAAGTGACAATATATCCTGCCAGGACACCGGCAGAAGAGGTTCTTAAGACTAATCCGGATGGTATTATGTTATCAAATGGTCCTGGAGATCCTAAGGAATGTGTATCAGAGATTGAAGAGATTAAGAAGTTATATAACAGCGATGTGCCTATATTTGCAATCTGCTTAGGACACCAGCTTATGGCTCTTGCAACCGGTGCGGATACACATAAGTTAAAGTATGGTCACAGAGGAGCTAACCATCCTGTTAAGGATTTAAAAACTGGCAAGGTATATATTTCATCACAGAATCATGGTTATGTGGTTGATGAGACAACGCTCAATCCTGAGATTGCAAGGCCGGCTTTTGAAAATGTTAATGATAAGACTAATGAAGGTCTTGAATATATTGGAAAGAACATATTTACAGTTCAGTTCCATCCTGAGGCATGCGCCGGTCCACAGGATACAGCATACCTTTTTGACAGATTTATGGATATGATGAAGAAGGAGGACTAAAAGATGCCAAAGAATAACAGCATTAAGAAAGTATTAGTTATAGGTTCAGGTCCTATTGTTATCGGACAGGCAGCAGAATTTGACTACGCCGGTACACAGGCGTGCCGCTCCCTTAAGGAAGAAGGAATTGAGGTTGTGTTAGTTAATTCTAACCCAGCCACAATCATGACTGACAAGGATATCGCTGATGAGGTATATATAGAGCCTCTTACAGTACCTGCATTAGAGCAGATTATTTTAAAGGAAAGACCTGATAGTATCTTACCTACACTTGGTGGACAGGCAGGACTTAACCTTGCTATGGAGATTGCTGAAACAGACTTCCTTGAAAAGAATGGAGTTAAGCTTATTGGTACAACAGCTCTTACAATTAAGAAGGCTGAAGACCGTCTTATGTTCAAGGAGACAATGGAAAAGATTGGTGAACCATGTGCGGCATCTTTAGTTGTTAATAATGTTGAAGATGGTGAAGAATTTGCAAGAAAGATTGGTTATCCTGTAGTATTAAGACCGGCTTATACACTTGGTGGTTCAGGCGGTGGTATTGCTCATAATGTAGTTGAGTTAAGAGAGATTCTTGAAAATGGTCTTCGTCTTAGCCGAGTTGGTGAAGTATTAGTTGAACGTTGTATCGCAGGCTGGAAGGAAATCGAATACGAAGTAATGCGTGATAGCAATGGTAACTGCATTACTGTATGTAACATGGAAAATATTGATCCTGTTGGTGTCCATACAGGTGATAGTATCGTTGTTGCTCCTTCACAGACACTTTCTGATAAGGAATATCAGATGTTAAGAACATCTGCTCTTAACATTATTGATGAATTAGGAATTACCGGTGGATGTAACGTACAGTATGCACTTAATCCTGATACATTTGAATATTGTGTAATTGAAGTTAATCCTCGTGTAAGCCGTTCATCAGCTCTTGCGTCTAAGGCAACAGGTTATCCGATTGCCAAGGTTGCAGCTAAGATTGCATTAGGATATACACTTGATGAGATTAAGAATGCAATTACAGGAAAGACTTATGCAAGTTTTGAGCCGGCTCTTGATTATTGTGTAGTTAAGATGCCAAGACTTCCATTTGATAAGTTCATATCTGCTAAGAGAACTCTTACAACACAGATGAAAGCTACAGGCGAAGTTATGAGTATTGCTAATAACTTTGAAGCTGGTCTTATGAAAGCTATCCGTTCACTTGAACAGCATGTTGACAGTCTTATGTCGTATGATTTTACAGGACTTTCAGATGAAGAGCTTCTTGAAGAACTTGCAATCGTAGATGACAGAAGAATCTGGAAGATAGCAGAAGGCTTAAGAAGAAATATTGAGCCTGCCAGAATGCATGAGATTACTAAGATTGACAGATGGTTTATAGATAAATTACAGATATTAGTTGAGATGGAAGCTGCATTAAAGCAGGGACCTCTTACAAAGGAGCTTTTAGCAGAAGCTAAACGACTTGAATTTCCTGACAATGTCATCGGACAGCTTACAGGTAAGACAGAAAGAGAAGTTAAGGAATTAAGAGATGAATATGATATTCATGCTGCATTTAAGATGGTTGATACATGTGCTGCTGAATTTGCTGCTGCAACTCCTTATTATTATTCTGTATATGGTAGTGAAAATGAAGCAGAAGAGACAACAGGTAAGAAGAAGGTTCTTGTATTAGGCTCAGGTCCTATAAGAATCGGTCAGGGTATCGAATTTGACTTCTGTTCTGTTCATTGTACATGGTCATTTGAAAAAGAGGGATATGAAACAATCATTATCAATAATAATCCTGAAACGGTATCAACTGACTTTGATATCGCTGATAAGCTTTACTTTGAACCACTTACAGCAGAGGATGTTGAAAGTATCGTTGAACTTGAAAAACCAGACGGAGCTGTGGTACAGTTCGGTGGTCAGACAGCAATTAAGCTTACAGAGGCACTTATGAAGATGGGTGTGCCAATTCTTGGAACAAGCGCAGAAGATGTAGATGCTGCCGAGGATAGAGAATTATTTGATGAGATATTAGAGAAGTGTGGTATTCCAAGAGCTAAAGGACAGACTGTATTTACAGTTGAGGAAGCTTTAAAGGCTGCTAATGAATTAGGATATCCTGTACTTGTCAGACCTTCATATGTATTAGGTGGTCAGGGTATGCAGATTGCCGTATCTGATGAAGATGTAGTTGAATATATGGGAATCATTAACAGAATTAAGCAGGATCACCCTATCCTTGTAGATAAATATCTTATGGGTAAGGAAATAGAAGTAGATGCTGTATGTGATGGCGAGAATATTTTAATACCTGGTATTATGGAACATATTGAAAGAGCCGGTATCCATTCAGGAGATAGTATTTCGGTATATCCTGCTAAGTCAATATCAGAAAAAATTACTGATATGATCGTTGATTATACAGGAAAATTAGCAAGATCACTTCACGTTAAGGGACTTATTAATATCCAGTTTATTGTATACAATGATCAGGTATATGTTATTGAGGTTAATCCTCGTTCAAGCCGTACAGTACCATATATCAGTAAGGTTACAGGTATTCCTATTGTACAGCTTGCTACTAAGGTTATCACAGGAAGTAAGATTACTGATTTAGGTTATGAACCGGGACTTCAGAAGAAGTCAGATTACTATGCAATCAAGATGCCTGTATTCTCATTTGAGAAAATCAGAGGAGCAGATATCAGCCTTGGACCAGAAATGAAGTCTACAGGTGAATGTCTTGGTATATCTAAGAACTTCGATGAAGCTTTATTTAAGGCATTTGAAGGTGCAGGTATAAGACTTCCAAAGCATAAACAGATTATTATGACACTTGCCGACAAGGATAAGCAGGATGGCATTGATATAGCACAGAGATTTGAAAAGCTCGGTTATAAGATATATGCATCACGAGGAACAGCTAAGGTTCTTAAGGAGAATGGAGTACATGCTATACAGGTTAATAAGATTGGACAGGAAGCACCTACACTTCTTGATTTAATTCTTTCACATGAGATTGACCTTATTATTGATACTCCTGAAAATGGTATTGAAAGAGCTAAGGATGGTTTCCTTATCAGACGTTATGCAATTGAGACAGGCGTTCACTGCCTTACAAGTCTTGATACTGCTCATGCACTTATCTCAAGCCTTGAGCATGCATTTAATAATAAAGAACTTTCAATAGTAGATATCGCAAAGTTATAATATGAACTATAAATGAGCAAATATAGAAAATGCACAAAAACAATCTCTTGTTGTCCGTGACCTGAATACATTGCGTCAAATCAATTGAAAAAATGTCTTTGTAACACGGACAAATTTGTGCAATATTTTAAAGTTGCTCATTTATAGATATGAATTAAATATTGGTATGAATTAATTAATATTGATATGAATTGAATATGGATGTTGATTAAATATTAATATCAGTCGTTAAGTTTATTATATAGTTTAATTGATGATTATTTAACGAGTGAGTATTGGAACTGACAGATGGCTTTTAGGGTTGTCTGTCAGTTTCTTTAGTATAATGTTTTTATCTGATTCATGGCATAATGGTAAGATTTATTTTAAGTGTTACGCTTATTTAATTATTTTCAATAAAACATAAATTATCTTCAAGAAAACATAAATTGCCACAATCCATAAAATATGATATTCTATTCATATCGTTGTAATTATTATTTTACTGAAAAATACGTGGGACAACATACAATTTTTAGAACGGAAGGATTTTAGAATTATGAACGCTAGACGAGCACAGGATTTATTAAGACATATTGTACAGGATGAGGATTATGGTGCAGCCATGATGGATAAGATATCTGTATCAGAAAGTATATATGTATTGACACAGATATTACCGGATTGTATTAAGAAGGCGGATGAGAAGAATAATGTCAATGATTCAGGATATTTTAACTCAATGCTTAGAAAGTATCGTCCGATTGTTATTGAGAAGATTAAGAATGCTGACCATTTATGGGTTGCATATTGTGATACAACAGGTTATCCATATATGATAGATTCAGATATGATAGTACTGTTTGACTATACTAACCATGTTCAGGTAACTAAGAAACTTGAAGATGCCGGATTTAAGATAAGCTTTGAAAGTGTAGATGCACTGGCATTTAAGAATGAAATAGCACATATGTATAGAAATGGTTATAAGAATATCAGATTTATGGATGGAAAGTGTGAACCATTTACTGTAGCAAGAGAAGAATTATTTGATTACAGTGAATTTTTTGATGATGATTATATGACTAATCCGGGACTTGAGCAGACCATGATTAATTTCTTTCAGGAGTTTAGAAAGCAGGGGAATGTAGAGCCTAGAGCTGATGTATTAAAGAGCAGGGAAGATGCAATGATTGTTGCTATGTCTAATGCTGAATATATGGTGCCATGTGTTAAGGAAGAGACAGAAGAACAGATAGAGATATCACATCCATTTATTGACCTTACAGATAAGATTAAGGATAAGGAAGAGGGGGAGAAGGTTATAGCTGTCCCTGTATTTACAGATGGTTTTGAGATGGATAAATGTTATGAAGGACACCATGAAAATATGCTTTATAAATTCAGCGAGCTTGTAGAGCTGGTAGATGAACTTGGTGCATCAGGAATAATAATTAACTGTCTTGGAATCAGCTACTACATGAAAGCCGATATTATGAAGAGAATAGGCTTATAATAATTAAAAAATACTGGAAGTTCCACATACAGAGTATGTATGATTACTGATTCAGGAGATATTACAGACCAGTAGTTTAATCAGACTACTTACGAGGCTTGCAGAGACTATAGCAAAGTACATAATATTGATTTTACTTATAAAAAACCGGATGGAGATACAGATTATGCCAGGACAGCTATGGTTGATATGGCTGTAGCTGGGGGATGCAATGTTATTGTTATGCTTGGATATCGTCATCTTGGATTTTTAGGATGACAGGCTGTTCCCAGAGTTATGAGATATGGCTATGGTTATGTTCAGGGGAATAGATGCAGCAGCAAAGGTCAATGGTAAAATTATAGGCGTTGACTCAGATCAATCTCTGACAATTGCATTATATTTTGCACTTCATTTTAATGCACCATGGTGGGAATGTATCCTTATGGCAATGATAGGTGGGGCTGTTCTTGGAGCAGAATTTTTATATTTAAGCGGAATTGAGCAGTGGTCATGTGCACAGACAGCATTGCCTAATATGGGATTTAATGGAATTGCTGCGGTATTCCTTGGCGGTATTCATCCGGTTGGTGCAGTATTTTCTTTATTTTTATCCAGCATATAACAAGTGGTGGAGCTTATGTTGACAAGATGATTTACAGTTCGCAGATTTCAGATCTGATTGTGGCAATTATCATCTATTTCTGCGGATTTGCATTATTCTTTAAGCATTGTATGAATAGTTTATATTACTGCAGGTGTATCAGAATGGAATAGTCAGCATAATCGTTCTTCGGAAGTGATAAAAATTGAGCCACGACCGGTTATTCTTGTAGAGGGAATCTTACTTTTAGCAGATGCAAGAGTCCGCGATATGTTTGATATTAAAGTATATGTAGAGACAGATGCAGATGAGAGAATATTAAGACGAATCTCAAGAGATGTAAAAGAGCGTGGAAGAGACCTGGATGGAATTATCGAGCAGTATCTTACCACTGTAAAGCCAATGCATTATCTGTATGTAGAACCGACCAGCGCTAAGGCAGATATTGTAATTAATAGTGGAAAAAATGATGTGGCATTTGATTTGTTTGTATCAAAAATCACACAGATATTAGAAAAGTAGATTTATATAAAATAAATACACCGGTTAAGGTACAATTATTATATTTATATGCTTCTGTTGTACATAAGTGTAAGATATAGTCTTATTGATATAATAATTGTTCTTTTGCTGGTGTATTTATTGAATTATAGCGAATCAAACAACGTCTTAAAATTTTTTTTCCTTTCCGTTTTGCATACCAGATAATAAGTTACAGTTGCTTCTTTATCTGATATTGGAATATTAACACGATTGGATGATAATTTCCTGTATTTTTCAGAAAGATTTGTAATGAAGGATGGAAGTGACGAGGCTTGAATCAATTCGTTAAAACTAAAACGGTCTTTCTGGGTAAGAAAACGTGAGTCAGGCATTTTAGCTTCAACAAAGGACCAAAATCCTATATCAGACATTAACAGCATATTCTCCCCATTCATTTCTGAAAAAGTTAAGCTCTTACGTCTTGCATATTTGTGATTTTTAGGAATTGAAAACATAAGGGTTTCTGTTCCACATTCTTTAAAAAAATACTGTTCGCCCATAGGCTTCTGATATGTGGCAATTAACTCATAGACATTGTTATCTAGGTCGGCAAAAAGTTTGTCATTATATTCTGTTTTCGTTTGTAGTGACATATGTGGAAATAGATTTGCTATTAATGGCACAAGTGTCCACATTGGGGCAGGTGCACATATGCCGAGTGAAATAGTGTGGTTTTGTCGGTCAAAATTGCGGGCTTTTAAAATGAGTGAGTCCGCATTTTCTAAAACATCCCTGGCCAGAAGTAATAAATACTCTCCATTTTTATTTAATGTAAGTTTATTTTTCTTTCTATCAAAAAGAGAAATTCCAATATCATCTTCTAATTTTTTCATATTTCTGCTAAGTGCAGGCTGAGACAGATGTAATATTTTGGCTGTATCTGATAATGTACCGGTATCAGCAAATGTTACAAACTGACGTAATTCATATAATTCAATCATATTATCATCTCCAAGTATAAATTGAACTTATAGTAGTATTAATTATTATTACTGTACTTTTTAAGGGAAAAACTATAAAATTTATGATGAAAATAAACTGTATAAATGGGATACATTTACCGAAATAATGTAGCAGTCAGTTACAATTAAACTTCATTATTTATCAGCTAAAAATTCCTTGCCGGCTTTATCGGTTGCAAGAATTGCATTGATGAATGCGTCCTCGGTCGGATTACCCGGGACATACTTCCACTCAACAACGCTTGCGGCTTTGTGCGCAATTGCAGGCACATCATCCGGAGTAAGTGCAATTTCGCCGAGAGTGCAAGGAAGTCCGATACTGTGGTTAAATTTAAAAATTCTGTTACGCTCCTCAAATTGTCCGTCATATGTCAGCAGACACAGCACACCGAATGAAACAATTTCGCCGTGCAGATGTTGCCGTTCACATTGCGGAAAGAGTGACGCACCGTAATAAACACAATGTGCGAGCGATGAATTGTAGTAATAATCCTCCTCGGGATTCGGATTGTTTTCGTGGACGGTAAAATTTGAAACAAGTCCCGCCGTGATAATAATGGCAAGCGCAACCTGCTCAATTGCCTCTGTCGGCACATTGTTTTTGCAGTCCTCAAGAGCTTTTTTGCCAAAGCTTATAAGCGGTTCGGTACTTGCGGAGGCAATTGCCTTGCCAAGCAACGGTGTGTGAATCATATTCTTTTCACGACACGCAAAAATTACTTCATATTCCTTTGAAAGTGCGTCACCGATTCCTGCCCACATAAGCTTTTCGGGTGATTCGGCAATAATTTTTGTGTTGATGAATGTGTGAATTGCAGGGGCTTTGTGGTACGAATATTCCTTGAAAGTACCGTCGGGATTGTACATTACCGAAAGCGAGGTGCATGACGCACAGTTTGATGCAATTGTCGGGAATGTGAACAACGGTTTGTTATATAAAGCACAATAGGTTTTTGCCGTGTCAACAGCTCGTCCGCCTCCGATACCGAACACCATATCAGCCTTTTGCACAGACGGATTGTTCTTTATTTTTTCAACATTTTCATAGCTGGAGTCACCGCCGTACCATACAAAATCAATGATTTCAATGTCAGAGCCTTTGATGCCTTCAAGCAAAGCCTTTTTTGATTTTTCCATAGCTGTTTTACCGCCGACTGCAACCGCCTTTTTGCCGTACGGTTTTACAATTTCGGGAATCGCCTTGTAGCAATCAACTCCCACGCTGTAACTCGGTAAAAATTCGCTGTATGTGTGTGACATAATTTATCCCTCCGAAAACAATACTTATAAATAAATTATATCACCGCAGTTTGTGTATTTCAATACATTAGCACAATAAATTGTTAAAATTATTATTGCCTGACAGATGAAAATATGCACACATCTTATGCAATTTAGCAAAAAATTGCGAAGAATATTCGTGAAAAATACTTATGGAAATGGCTTTTGCAAAGTGCTATAATCTTGTAAATATATATAAGAAGGGCGGTGCTTTTATGCAGGAAATATACGGACAGAAAACAGACAGACAGCTTGCAGCAAAGCAGAGAATAATTGCGGTTGCGGCAGGCAGAGAAAAGGCAGACCTTGTTTTAAAAAACGCAAAGTATCTTAATGTGTTTTCAAATGAATTTTTGTGCGGTGACATAGCCGTTGCAAACGGACTGATTGCCGGTGTCGGAAAATATGACGGTAAAACAGAGATTGATGTTAGCGGAAAACTCGTTCTCCCGGGCTTTATCGACGCACATATTCACCTTGAAAGTTCAATGGTGACTCCTGCTGAATTTGCAAAGGCAGTTGTTGCCCACGGTACAACCACAGTCATAACCGACCCTCACGAAATCACAAATGTAATGGGCATTGACGGAGTTGAATATATGATTCAGGCATCGCAAAATTTGCCGATTGATGTTCATTTTATGATGCCGTCATGTGTGCCTGCCACAGAAATTGACGAGAGCGGTGCGGAGCTTGACTGCAAGGATATTGACTTGTACTTGGATAATAAAAAGGTACTCGGACTTGCAGAGATGATGAACTATGTCGGTGTTATCAACGGTGATAAAAATGTGCTTTCAAAAATTGTCACCTCGCAGGCTCACCACAAGAAAATTGACGGCCACGCTCCTGAGCTTTCGGGCAATGACCTCAACGCATACATTGCCGCAGGAGTGTATTCCGACCACGAGTGTTCCACCTTTGAAAATGCCCTTGAAAAGCTGAGAAAAGGTCAGTTTATTATGATAAGAGAGGGTACTGCCGCTCATAATCTCAAGGCGCTTATGCCGCTTTTGACTCAGCAGTATTACTCAAGGTGTATGTTTGCAACAGATGATAAGCATCCAAGTGATTTGCTCTACGGCGGTCATATTGACTACATCGTAAAACAGGCGCTGAAAAACGGTGCAGATCCGATTGTTGCTCTCAAAACAGCAACCCACCATGCCGCAAGATACTTTTTGCTCAATAACAAAGGTGCGATTGCTTCGGGTTATCTTGCCGATATTGTTGTTGTCGATAATCTTGAAGATTTCAATGTTGAAACTGTTTTCAAGCGTGGCAAGCTTGTTTTTGACGGCGAAGTTAAGGACTTTTCTGCTCCCACAGTTGATGAAAAGCTTGCCGAAAAATGCTTTGACACTTTCCACCTTGACAGCGTAACGCCGAGCAGTTTCAAGGTTGACGGAAAACTCGGGCTTATCGGTCTTGTCGGCGGTGAATTGCTCACACGCAATCTTGGCACAGCCGATAAAATTGATGAGGAAAACGATATTCTGAAAATTGCCTGCATTGAGCGTCACAAAGGCACAAATCATATCGGTGTCGGCTATGTTAAAGGCTATTCGCTGAAATCGGGTGCAGTCGCAACCTCGGTTGCCCACGATTCGCACAACATTATCACAGTCGGCTGTAATGATGATGATATTGCCGTTGCCGTGAACGCAATCAAGGACAGCAAGGGCGGTATCGCAGTTGTTGAAAACGGCAAAATCAAGGCTCTGCTCGAACTCCCGATTGCAGGCTTGATGTCCGATGAACCGCTGACAACCGTAAACGAAAAGCTTGAAAATGCAAAGTCATCTGCATATGAACTCGGTGCGGATAAAAGCATTGATCCGTTTATGACTCTCTCTTTTCTAAGTCTGCCCGTTATCCCAAGCTTGAGAATAACCACCAAAGGTGTGTTTGATGCGGAAAATTGGAAAATGCTCTGATGTACGGAAGCTTTTAACAATACAATAAAATATCAAATAATTTAAACAGGAAAACAAAATGCGTATTTGTCACTTTGTTTTCCTGTTTTATTTTGTAAAAGGGCTATAGTCATTTTACAGTCACTTTGCATTTGTATAATTTGAATATAAAAGAAATTGGTTGATTTAAAGCATATAGCAATACAATATTAAATAATAGCCATTGTGCAATATTTACAAATTATTGTGTAAAAATTTGTCGTAAAAATTACCTGATTTGCTTGAAATATTATTAAAATGTGATATAATAGCATTATAAAGTCAATGTATAAAAAGTATTGCAATAATAATTACAGAGCTAATTGAAGTGTAATCTACTGAATTTTCAGTTGTATACGACTAAAGATACAATAACTTAAAATTAAAAACATCAAAATATTATAAATAATTTAAACAGATAAACCGTGCATTTGCGTTTGTTTAAATGGTAAATCTGTACAATGGCTTGTGAGGAGGTCTGGATATTAAGAAAAATGAGGTGACGAAATGAAATTCTATAAAAGATTATTAGCAATGGCAATTGTGGCAACCGTTTTTATTTCTGTTTTTGCATTTGGTGCAACGGCATACGGCTCGGATAACGATGTTCCGTTCTTGGTGCAGGTTCCCGGAAATCAGAAAAAAGGGTATTCAAAAGCTGAATACAGAGGTAGTTCAGGACCGGAAGTTCCTTGGAAAGTAGATTTTACTTTCTCAGAAGAAGGTAGAGGTACCATAATGTACTTCTATCTTTCAGGTCCTTGGTATGAAAAAGTGTCAAATGTGAAATCTGTAAAACAGGGAACTGGCTGTAAATATTTTGCTGCGTATGATTCCGCTCAAAATATGGATGTTGGACTTGCTATTAAGAACAATAACAAGGAAGATAGCAATAAGTATAATGTTGCAGGTTATTGGGATGAAGAAACAGATAAACACAAATTTTCATACTAATAAGTTTTGCTGCTTTTAAAAATTACTGTTAGTTAATTAACTTTTATTTCTCATAAGTCATTTGCAGATTTACTATATAACTATATAACTATATAACGAATCAGCCTATAAATTGAGGTGAAAAATATGTCATATTATATTACCCGAATATTTAATAACAAACTTAAATTAGGAGTTATACTTTTTATTTTTGTAGCTCCGATTTTAGATATATTGATGGCTCTTGTAGATGTGTTCAAAGGAGCATCTGTTCCTGTTCCCGGATTAGTTACTTTTTTGGGATCTTTCATGACGGCAGGACTTCAAGGCGTGTTGACAGGGTATTTACCGTTGTTCTTGGCAATTATTGTTGCGGATGATTGCATTGAAGATTACAGAATAGGATACAAAAATATTCTTGTCACCAAAAGAGGTAAGAATAAGTATTTTGCATTAAATATGCTTAAAAGTTTTACTGTTTCATTTTTTGTGCTTATAATTCCTCTCTTACTCAATCTTCTTATGGTGCATATTGTTTTTGCGGGAGGTACATATATTCCTGATGATGTGGAAATGCTGAAATCTGAACCCAATCTACTTCAGTCTTACAGCAATCCGATGTTTTATAACATACTTTATATTCTTGTTTTTTCATTCATTGGCGGTATTGTGGGAAGCGGTGCAACGGCACTTGCAATGGCATTTCCAAACAGATTTATTCTTTATCCGTTAGCTTTCATATTATGGTATATATCGACTGCCATCAAACCGTCTATCATAGGAGCATTAACCCCGTTTACTGTGTATCCTTTATCACATTATACTTTTACAATTATTTTTGTAGTAGCAATAAATATAGTTGCTGTTCTGTTTTCGTTCTTTAAGGTGACTAAGTATGATCAGGTGTAAATTAAAAAAGTATGCAATCATACTTCCGCTTTGTGCAGTGTTTTTCACTATGCTTTGCACATACACATATTTGCGATTTTATAATTATTTTAATTCGGATTATGCTGAGAAGTTAAGCCCAAAAGGTGTTTTTTACAGAGTTGCAGGTAACGGAGATTTTAATGCATCAGGTAATGTTGCTTGCATTTTCATAGTAGTGTTTGTTCTGTTTTTGTTTTACATATTTACCGATGATAATGTAAGTTACATTGTAAGACTGAAATCGAGAGCCTCTTTTGTTACAAGAAGAATTGCTGATTGTGCGGTATTTGCTTTTCTGTTTTCATTTTTGATAGAAGCAGTCAGCGTAGTTGCGGCACTCATCTGCTTTGACATTAACCTGATTTTAGAATCGAATTTTCTGCAATATTCGGCACTTGAACTTTTGACTTTGTTTTTGTTTTATTTCAGAGCAGGGCTCGTTATGCTCTCATTCGGAATAATCATTTCTACAAAAGTTGCTCCAATTATCACCATAGCTCTGATTTTTACAGAGTTTTTTGCAGATGTAGCCTTTATGATAAGTAGGGTATGGCTTCCGTTCAGAGATGCCATAGTGGTGTCAAAACTTATGAACGGCGAAATGGTTCTGTCGGATATGTGGGGCATTATATTAAGAGCATTGCTTATGATGTTTATGCTTATCTTCTCTTCCTACTTTTTGTATCAGAAAAAGGATGTTTTGAGTAATGTTAAAAAGTAAGCTTGTTTTGTCGATAATACTGATTGTTGCGTGCTTTGCTCAATTGTTCAGTTGTGTATTTCAGGGAGATTTTCAAAATGCCTTTATGATTGGTTTAGCCCCAAGCGATTACGGCCTTGAAATTACAAAATTTCTGCCGCTTTTGCTGCCCGTGTGTTTTATTCTCTTCTTTACGAGCGGATCAATTGAGAACCTTAAACAAGGCTACGGCAAGATGTTGATTGTACGCAATTATTCAAAAACAGTGTTGATTTTAAAGCGTTGTCTTAACAATTTTATAGCATTGATTTGCATTGTTTTGTTCCAGTTCATAATCTTTTTTGTTGCAAGAGAAAGTATGACTCCCGTTGAAAGCGGAACTCTTAAATCTTTGATTATGTACTTTCTGACAATTTTTTCGCTGATAGTTATTCAGTCTTTGCTTGAAATCAGTATTCCTGCACACATTGTGAACATAGGAATTTTCACCTATTGCTTTATTGCGTACTATTTGGTTCAGAATTTTGTTGACGCACCGATTTGGAAAATGATTCTCTTCCCGAGCTTGATGTTCGGAATGCAGAACGGTGCTGTGTCGGGCGAGAGCATTTACTACGGATACCTGTTATTCATAGTTGCGTTAAATGCTTTGTGCATTTTCATTCTGAATTTGAGATTTAAGAAAACCGATATTTTTTGAGGTGATATTATGGTAGAAATAAAAAATTATTGTAAAAGTATCAAATCAAGACCGATTTTAAATAATGTAAGTTACAATTTTGAGTACGGCAAAATCTACGGAATTTACGGACACAACGGTTCGGGCAAAACTATGCTTTTGAGAGCAATTGCAGGCTTGCTTGTTCCCGACAGCGGCTCTGTTGTGATTGACGGAAAGGTTTTGCACAAGGATATGTCGTTCCCTCCGAGCATAGGCATCGTGATTGAAAATATGAACCTGTTGCCCCAGTACAATGCTTTCGATAATCTGAAAATCCTCGGCAAAATCAAGAAAACCGCCACCGATGAGGATATAAAAACAGCGCTTGAGCGTGTTGGATTAAAGTCCGATTTAAAGGTGAAAAAGTTTTCGCTTGGTATGAAACAGAGGCTGAATATTGCTCAAGCTGTGTTTGAAAAGCAGAAAATAATCCTGCTTGATGAACCGACAAATGCACTTGATAATGACGGTGTACAGCTGATTTACAAGCTTCTTAAAGAAGAAAAAGAAAGAGGTGCGCTCGTGGTTATCACAACTCATCACAAAGAGGATTTGGAAGAAGTTTGTGATGTTGTTTTGAAAATGACAGAAGGTGAGCTGCATGAAAAGTAAACTGTTTACTCATAAATTTTTCGTTGTTCTTTGCATCTCGGTTGTCGCTTTGCTCGGATTGTCTTTCCTTGCCAGAGCGACAATCGTAAATAACAGATTTGAACAAATGGCTGTTGATGAAAAATATAGTATAAAGGATTCTGCCGACGGTCAGTTTTCAATTCAGTTTCAAGACGATGAAAACGGAAATTTTTATGCCACTGTCTGCTTGTTTCGGGGCGGATATTACGGCTTGGACGATGCGTATATTCCTACTTCATATGATGAAAATACAAAGATAACAGCTATTGAAAAGGAAGCTTTCAGCGAATTTGATTGTCTTAAAAAAGTTGTTATCCCCAACGGCATTTGTGAAATCAAGGATGACGCATTTAAGGATTCAAAAAATATAACGGAAATTTATATTGCGCCCTCCGTAAACAAGATTGCAAAAACCGCTTTTGACGGCATTGACAACCTTACGATATATGCCGAAAAGGGTTCTTATGCCGAAAAATTTGCGGTTGAAAATAAAATCAATTATAAAAACTATACGACCGAGCCTGAAAATCCGGAGGCTAAAAATACCGATTATTCAAAAATCAGAAACGGTGCGTATTACGGCGAATATTATAATTATGATGTTATCTATGATGACGGCAAGCCCGTGTGCGTAATAACTAACTATAACACAATGTCGTCAGAGGAAAAGCTTGAAATTCCTGCACATATTGACGGCTTGGATGTGATTTCAATTGCAGATGACGCAATAAATTACGGCGGTGCAAAGGAAACAGTCGTTCCCGACACAGTAAGATTCATAGCCGATAATGCGTTCAAAGAATCCTACTCCCTTGAGGATATCTACCTGACCAAAAATGTGTCCTACATAGGAAAATCTGCCTTCAAAGACTCAAAAGACCTAACAATCCACGCCCCGACAGATTCCTATGCACACACCTTTGCGACCGAAAATAAAATAAATTTCAAAGCTACAGACGATTAAATCTGATAAGCAATGAATAAATCTTTAATTTTACAGCCCTGTACCCATTTGCAGGGCTGTTTTTTTCAAGCAAAGGGTAGATAATGGTACAGTGACCTTTGGTATAATGTTGATAACAGGTTGAAAGAATTATAAATTTGCAAATTGCAATAGCAAGTTAAAACAGCTTTTTGTGGA
>ERZ780148.817-NODE-817-length-23952-cov-4.813240_pt1 | contig 23952 bp, 19 predicted proteins | sample MGYA00510984_ERZ780148 | MGnify/ENA primary metagenome ERZ780148 (study PRJEB29588, sample SAMEA2160902) | human gut metagenome | biome: human gut; feature: human-associated habitat; material: faeces | place: Denmark | collected 2008/2010 ...
AATTTGATCCCCAGCAAATTATCTGTAATCTGATCCACCACAGTTTTATAAAAATGTTCATTCATAGCTACTGGGGTTTCCATTGGATAATTAATATCCTCTTTGGGATTTAATACCTGCATGGCATAATGGCTTTTCCCATGATTTCCATTCAATATGTTAAATACACTGTCCAGCGGAATGGTTTTGTCAAATCCATCCTCCTGCTCAGAAGCCTCCCGACGATCCGTAAACGCAGCAACATTATCTGCATAATAAGTAATATAAGCCAGATCATCTGCTGCAATTTGAGCATTTTTTAAATATTTTCCGTGATGATATCTGACGCAGTTCAAAAGCTCTGCATCTTCAATTTTAGCTTCGTTTTTCAGAAAATCATATCCACTTGTGCTATGGTTTCTACCATCGCCGCTTCGATATACGACTTTTCCAATATCATGCAGCAGACTTCCAACAACCAGCTTTATCTGTCGATCTGTAAGCATTTGCTATCTCCTTTCTTTTATTTGCCGGATATATCCCATTCCAAGAGACGTTTTTATTCCCACTCCTGAAAATGTTCCAAATTCTATCAGCATATTTGCAAAACCCGCCATCGTTTTTGTTCCATTCATTCGAATCGTTATTTTCCCAATAAACGAAGGAATACGAACACCCTCCAATGAAAAACTGACACTTTTTAAATCATAGCGTACAATCTGCGCATTTGTACATAACTGTTCCAACGTTTCTTCATCCAACATGATATGATCCCCTGCCGCTGCATCATATTTATTCATCAGACTTTGAAACAGGCAGTGCAAATCGGGAAAGAAAACATAGTTTCCTCTCTGCTTAAATGCAGTCGGTGAAACAAACTGAATCTGCAAATATCTTCCATGTTCTTCATGATAAAAATGCTCCATGAATTGCTTATACGGCATTTCTTCGTATTGTTTTCCACAGATTTCAATCAAAATCTGTTTCTTTTTCAACACAATCTGTTTCACATCCCATAATGCATCTTTCAGAATTGTTTTTACCGCCTGCTCATTTAATGCACAAACCACCCAGTACCAGACATCCTCTCTACACTCGAGATGCTGCGTATATGGATGTAATTGGGAATAATGCAGTTCATCTGCATATTCCTCTGGTAATAATTCCATCAACACTCCATGGAATAACGAAGCCATCTGATAGGATAATGCTTCTCTACATTTCAATTTCAGTTCTAATCTCGCAACCATATACCTTCTATTCCTACTTTGCAAATATTCTATAGATAAATTATATCTCTACCACATCAGTTATTCAACGACAAATTTACTCTCCTGCTTCTTACCAACATAAAAAAGGCGACAGCCTCTCGCCATCGCCTCATAATATGTTTTCTTTTAGAAATCAGTTAATGTAGCAGCTCTCTTTTCTAAGAAAGCTCCCATTCCCTCTTTCTTGTCGTGTGTATCATTGACAACACCAAACAGGTTTGCTTCCATCTCAACTGCGTTCTTGATATCCATGTCATAACCATTGTTGATTGCAGCCTTTGCTACAGATACTGCATAGCTTCCCTTAGAGATGATCTTTGCAGCCATAGCCTTAGCTGTTGGCATAAGCTCCTCTTTTGCTACTACCTTATTAACGAGACCGATGCGGTATGCTTCTGCAGCGTCTACATTGTCGCATGTGAAGATCATTTCCTTAGCACGTCCCATTCCTACTAAACGAGCAAGTCTCTGTGTACCGCCAAAGCCAGGGATGATTCCAAGTCCTGTCTCAGGCTGTCCGAAAATTGCGTTCTCAGAAGCGATTCTGATATCACATGCCATAGAAATCTCGCATCCTCCACCGAGTGCGAATCCATTGACAGCTGCGATTGTTACCTGACGCATATTCATGAGCTTGAAGAATGGCTCTGAAGCCTTGATTCCGAATGCTCTTGCCTGTGGTGCTGTGAAATTAACCATCTCTGAGATGTCTGCTCCTGCTACGAATGACTTGAACTCGTTGCCCTTCTTGTCAGGACCACCTGTAAGGATAAGCACCTTAACATCGTCTCTTGCCTCTATCTCTGTTAATGCTACATTTAACTCATCAAGAGTCTCACTGTTTAATGCATTAAGAGCAGCCGGTCTTGAAATTGCAAGTACTGCAATCTGATCTGCTACGTCAAGTGTTAAATTTTTGAACTCGCTCATTGTATAAATCCTCCTTAAAAAACCTATGTATAACCGACATTTCTGTCGTAATTTATAAAAAAATAGTAACACTTTGACAAATTTTTGTCAATGTCTGAACGGCCTTTTTCCATAATATTTATTATGTTGCTGTTACTGTTCACATCACAAGCTAACAAATAAAGATTTCCGTCTATTTAATATACAAAAATCAAGGAGACAGTCTGCTTAATGCAAACTGCCTCCCGCTTTAGATATAATATAATCAAATTATTTAATTAAATTAAATCAAAACTCAAATTACATAAGTCCATGTGCCCTGTTGTAAGCATTGCAGATCATATTTGAGTTCTTGATAAGGATATGCATAGCGATGAATGGTCCGATTCCACAGATAAGTGTACCAAATATGCACCACATCAAAACAGTGGTTCCATTCTCCTGAATGCTAAGTCCGTATCTGCCTGCATTATTTGCCAGTCTGTTGCCCAGCTTATAGTACCAGTACCATGCATAAATACCGCATGTAATCATTGAAAGCAGGATAAATGCTACGAGACCTGATGTATTCTCGCCATCTCCATCACATGCTATATTGACATCATGAGCCATCTTGTAGATGAAATAATATCCATAAATACCACATGTAATAATAGACAGAATGATGTATGAGGCAAGACCTCTGTCATCCTTTAACTTCTCTCCCCTGTATGGTGGAGGAGTCTGACCACCATTGTTCTGGTAGCCTGTATTGTACTGTCCGGCTCCGTTATTCTGGTAGCCTGCGTTGTACTGTCCGGCTCCGTTGTTCTGGTAGCCTCCATTGTACTGTCCACCTGCATTCTGCTGGTTTGCACTGTTTCCTGTGAAGGACTGCTTTACCTCATCAAATGCACTTCCAAGCTCCTGCTCTGCTGCATTAAAGGCCTCTCCTGCTTTGTTGACAAAATCCTGTGCCTTGGAAACAGGTGCTCCACAGTATGGACAGAATTTTGTTGAATCAGGAATTTCTTTTCCACATTTTTCACAAAACATCTTCTTTCTCCTTTTTTATTTGCTTTTTATTACACGGATGATACGAAACAGGATATTGTTTTCCGGCTCAAAGACCACGACATCATCTCCTGACCATATCAATCTGCATATATAAACTATAGCAAACATAATGATGATTGTAAATATAATTATTTTATAAATTTTAATATTTATTTTAGATTTACACAAAAGCACTATTACCGCAATAGGCACAAGCCAAAAAAGCGGATGGTATGCAAATGCCTTTGCTATATCAAGCTGTAAAAATGCTATCCATGCCCTCGACATGCCACAGCCTGCACATGATATTCCGGTGATGAACTTAATGGGGCATGTGATGCCTATCGACTCCATAGCTGTGTAAAGTACCACTACGGCTGTGACAGCACATATGAGCTCTTTTCTTTCATTTTTTCTTCTATTATTTCTTTTATTGTCCATACAAATGTTATCTCAAAAAGTATGCACTGTAAGGTGGCAGCTCAAGGCCACCGTTTAAAGTAACCTGCTCACCTGTAATCAGGTCTGTTGCATCACCCTTTCCCATATCAAAGCCCGCGAAAAACGACTGGTCTGCGGCATTGATGCACACGAATACCTTTTCGCCATCACATTCACGACCGAAAACGCACTGGCCGTTTGTGAGCACAACCGAATAGAAATTACCGTAACATAGTGCCTTTGACTGCTTCTTTGCCTCTGCGAGCTTTGAAATCCACTCAGTCAGTTCATTCCACTGTGGGGCTTCAAAGCATACCCTAAGTGCCGGGTCACCGTCTTCTTTTTTTGCCTTCTCTCCCCACTCACTGCCATAGTACACACAAGGGATGCCCGGCATACCAAATGCAAGTGCATAGATGAGAGGCAGGTGCTTTTCATTGGTCAGTATGCTTGCCACTCTTGTCACATCATGATTGTCCACAAATGACAGGAGGTGCTTACCCTTGTAGAGAGTCCACTGCTCCGGTCCGAACTGTCTGAGAAGCGAATGATTTATCTCAAACATATTCATGGAATTAAAGCTCGAGTACAGACCCTTATAGCACTCATAGTTCGTTACCGAGTGAAGCATCGCATCATTCATAATCTGGTTGTAGTCACCATGCAGTGTCTCTCCCACCAGGAAGAAATCCGGTTTTAGTGAGTCGCAGAACGCCCTTAGTCTTCTGAGAAAATCATGGTCGAGGCAGTATGCCACATCAAGTCTCAGCCCGTCTATATCAAACTCGTCTACCCAGCCCTTTATCGCTGAAAAGATATGCTGGATTACATCCTCATTTCTCAGATTAAGCTTGACCAGATCATAGTTTCCTTCCCAGCCCTCGTACCACAATCCATCATTATAGTTTGAATTGCCATCGAACGCTATACGGCCAAACCAGTTCACATATGGTGAGCTTTCTCTGTTTTTAAGCACATCCTGGAACGCCCAAAAGCCTCTTCCCACATGATTGAACACACCATCCAGCACTACCTTTATGCCGTCCTTGTGCAGATTGTCACAAACCTGTGCGAAGTCCTCGTTTGTGCCAAGCCTTGTGTCTATTTTTGTATAATCCCTTGTATTATATCCGTGTGTATCAGATTCAAACACCGGTGAAAAATAGATTGCATCTGCCCCAAGCTTTTTGATATGAGGTATCCAGTCATTCACTTTCAAAATTCTGTGCTCCAAAACACCATCATTCTCAAATGGTGCTCCACAGAAGCCTAACGGATAAATCTGATAAAATACACTTTCATATGCCCACATTATTTTGCCCTCCTTGATAGTTGTGTAGTGGTTTTGTACCTGTTATCTATTATACACAATTATGTACTTATATGCTACATTTTTTTGTTACTTTTTACCTACATTAAGTATTTTGTTACCTTGTATAATTAAATTTCTAATAGAAATTCCTGTAGATAACACATGCAATAACCACATGGATAAAGAAAATAAGCGGCATCCCCTTTACAAAATACCAATGCTTTGTCTTGTGCCTGAAGGCATACATCCCCGCCCAGGTACCGGCGCTTCCGCCCAGCAGGCTGAGCCCAAATAATGTCTTCTCCGGGATGCGCCATGCGTGTGCCCTGGCCTTACACTTGTCAATCCCCATCGCAGCAAAGCCTGCTATATTCATAAGAAGCAGATAAATCAGAAAAATTTTCATATAAATAATGCTCCATTCTATTACTCCGCACATAAATTTATAAATATATAAACATATCTGCATATATTAATAAGTCCACAAAAAACAATAGCCCAGCCTTTAAAGGCCGGGCCATAAATTAATTATTAATTCTTAGCTTTTTTAGAACCCTTAGCCGGTGCAGCCGCCTGCTTTTTAATGGCGCTCTTGCCCAGATAAAGCTTCATCACATACCACAGCTCTGTAGCGATGCAGATTGAAGAATATGTTCCGCAAAGCACACCTACCATGAGTGGTAATGAGAACTCTCTGATTGATGTATGACCAAATATAAAGAGTAACAATACCATAACAAATGTAGTAAGCGAAGTATTGATGCTTCGTGAAAGTGTCTGTGTAAGGGACTCGTTTGCTATATCAGCAAGCTCATCTGCTGAGTACTTCTTGATACCGTGAAGGTTCTCACGGATACGGTCAAAGATAACGATTGTATCGTTGACTGAGTAACCTACGATTGTAAGTATACATGCGATAAACGTACTGCCGACTGAGATTCTGATAAGTGCATATGCTGTGACTACAACAAGCACATCATGTACCAGCGCAAGGATAGCACTTGAAGCAAATCTGATGTCCTTGAATCTGAACCAGATATATAACAGCATGAAAATACATGAAATAATAACTGCCTTTACAGCGTTTGTTCTCATCTCACCACTGATTGTTGAGCTGATACTCTGAGTCTCTATAGTTGATGCATCAACATTGAAATCCTTCTCAAGAAGAGCTGCGAGATCCTGTCTCTCATCGAGTGAAAGTGTACGTGTCTTTAATGTGACATCATGGCTGCCCTGGACTGTAGTAACCTGCACTGCACTATTGCCAAGGAGCTTTGATACTGAAGGCACGATGTCCTTCTCAACCTCTGCGGCTGTATAATCCTTGCCAAAGTCTGCAGTGGTTGATGTACCACCTACAAACTCAAGACTGTAGTTTAATGCATTGCCGCTTGTAGCACCGAAATAAATCATGCCGCCAATACCTGCAAGTATAACTACACCTGAGATAACAAAGTATTTAACTCTGTTCTGTACAAATCTGATAACCTTTCTCTTCTTTGCCTTGCCGTAGAACTTCTCAGCTCTGACACCGACACCGTAAAATGCTCTTGTAAGGTATTTTGCAATAAAAAGAGCTGTAAACAGTGACAGAATAATTGAAATCATAAGTGTGTATGCAAAGCCCTTTACTGTACCTGAACCGAGCACCATAAGCACAAGTGCTGCGATAAATGTAGTAACCTGTCCATCGAGGATGGCTGAAAGAGCCTTCTTGTAGCCCTCATTTACTGCAGCAAGCACTGATTTGCCACCTGCGATTTCCTCACGGATACGGGCAAATACGATAACGTTTGCATCTACTGCCATACCGATACCAAGGATGATACCCGCGATACCCGGCAGTGTAAGTGTAATCTCAAACCAGTAAATAAACAGTACTGTAAGCATTGAGTAGAGTGCAAGTCCGATAGATGCAACCACACCGAGTATACCATAGAGCACAATCATGAATATCATGATTAAGATAATTCCGATAATTGCAGCCTTTACTGCATTTGTGAGCGCTGTTCCACCGAGCTGTGCGCCAACAACATTTGACTCTAACTCCTCGAGCTGGAGGTTGATGGCTCCGACACGGATAAATGTTGCAAGGCTTGTTGCCTCGTCGTAATCCTTCATTCCGTTGATTACACAGTTACCATCTGAGATAACGGCGCTTACTGTAGGAACGCTGATGAAATGATCATCATAGTATATACCGATTGACTGTCCTGCATCCTTTGCCTTCTTTGTGGCATCTGCCCATGTGTCAATAGCCTTATCCTTGAGCTTTAATGAAACAACAGGCTCCTTGGTTGATGTAGATGATGACTGGTCATACTGGGCGCTTGCATCCTTTACATCGTTACCATCGAGGATGACTGAACCATTGGCCTTTAAGGTGTCAATATCATAGTTGAGCTTGTAGCCTCCCTCAACCGATGTGTCCTGTGTATAGTTGGCATTTCCGTCACTGTCATACTGGGCGATGAAGTACAGTGATCCCGGACTTCCAAGATCCTCGAGTACCTTGTTAGGGTCGTCAACACCCGGAATCTCTACAGTGATACGGTCATCCCCGCTCTTGTATACAGAGTACTCTGTTGTGTAGCTTTCCGCACGCTCCTCGAGCTTTGCGATAGTATCATTTACGTCCTTGTCTGAAGGATTCTTGTCCTTGATATGGTAGGTGATTGAAACACCACCTGAGAGGTCGAGACCAAGCTTGATATTCTGATAATCCTTATCCTTGGTGCTCTCACCATTAGCAGTTGCCTCCTGCTTTTGCTTTGTGTCGGTGATTACTGCAGTGGAATACCAGCCCAGCAAGCCGATACAAATGACTGCCACAAGGATAATCACCCAACTCTTTCCTTTTTTCATTTTCTTATACCTTCCTGTCATTTTGCTACCATCCATATAGGTATACAGATGGCAAATATATTCGCACACGGGTCACAAATACCGCTATCCGTTTCCCGTGACAAATTCAAATTATTGTGCATCATCTGCCATATCAGCCTCTGCTGCCTTAATCATGATAGCGCACTCTATACGCTTCTTCTGCAGCTCGCAGCCTAAATCATAGGCATCAGTGATTGTGCCGTGGAAGTTGTATGAGTTGGCGGCACAGCCACCGCTGCAATAGAATCTGGCAAAACAGTTGCGACATTTTTCCTTGGCATAAACATTACAGCACTTAAACTCATCCTGGATGTCAGTGGCCTTGATGCCATCCCAGACATTACCCATAAGGAAGTCCTCATTGCCCACAAACTGGTGGCATGGATATAAATCTCCCCATGGAGTCACTGCCAGGTACTCAGTTCCTGAGCCACAGCCGGAAAGACGCTTATATACACAAGGTCCTCCCTCTAAATCTATCATAAAATGGAAGAAATTGAAGCCGTTTCCTGCCTTGTTTCTCTTTACCATCTCTGCTGCAAGTCTGTCGTACTCATCAAAGAGCACAGGTAAATCAGAATCCTTAAGTGCATACTCATCTGTAGGCTGTGCCACTACAGGCTCAACCGAAATCTGCTTAAAGCCTAAATCAGCCAGATGAAGCACATCCTTTGAAAAATCAGTATTGAAATGTGTGTATGTACCTCTCACATAGTACTTGTCCTGATGTCTGCTCTCCGCAAACTTCTGGAATTTCGGAACAATAAGGTCATAACTGCCGGCACCCTTTCTGAAAGGTCTCATGCGGTCATGAACCTCCTTGCGTCCGTCGATACTAAGAACTACATTGTCCATCTCTTTGTTGGCGAACTCCATAATCTCGTCATTTAAGAGCACACCGTTTGTAGTGAGTGTGAACCTGAAATGCTTGTCATGAAGCTTCTCCTGCTCTCTTCCATATGCCACAAGCTGCTTCACCACATCCCAGTTCATAAGAGGCTCTCCTCCAAAGAAGTCTACCTCTAAGTTTCTTCTGCTGCCTGAATTGGCAATCAGGAAATCAAGTGCCTGTTTTCCTGTCTCGTAGCTCATGAGAGCTCGTCTGCCGTGATACTCGCCCTCCTCTGCAAAACAATATCTGCAGGCAAGGTTGCAGTCGTGCGCGATGTGAAGGCAAAGTGCCTTTACAACTGTCTGGCGCTTCTTGAAATCTATGATACGCTCTTTGTATGTATCTTCTGTGAAGAGCTCTTCATTATCCTTAAGCTCATTTACTTCCTGTATTGCTTCTTCTATCTCCGTCTGTGGATACCTGTCCACAAGCTTTTCAATAATCTCCTTAGCTGAGTTGTCCTCAAACAGCTCAATAACGTCATATGTGACATCATCCACCACATGGATTGCGCCACTGTTGACATCTAAGACAATATTATAGCCGTTGTTCTTGTACTGATGAACCACTACAATATTCCTCTCTTTCTATACACATTTTAAAATTACCACTGCGAAAAGAGTGTGCACCTATCAGCGCACACTCTTTAAATCCGCTTCACCTATGACTATTTGTACTGCTCACAAGTCTGGTTTCCAACTGTACAAGATGTCTTGCAAGCTGACTGGCATGATGTCTGGCACTCGCCACATCCGCCCTTTTTAACAGTGTTCTGTAATTTTCTTGTATTTAATGTCTTTACGTGTTTCATTTTTATCTCCTTTTCATTTAACGATGTCTCATTGACACATCATATTTGCTTTCAACATTATATCACAGCATTATCAATATGAAAAGTCCTTTTTTAGCGAAAAACAAGCGCTGAAAACATTACCAGAAGGAGTATTATCAAAAGCTCGAATATATTTTTTGATTCACCTATATCTATGACCACTGTTGCTATCACATACGTTATCCAGTATGCTACGACCGTCACCCTGATAAAACGTCTGCGGTGAAAGCAGCATTTGAGCAAAAATCCGCACACAAGCCCCACCACTATATTGACCGCCATGGCAAGTGCAAACTTTATCCACTCCGCCATGTCGACAAAGCACTGTACTATAGAAAGTATGATAAGGCACAAAAGCGCCGTAAGATGCATGATACATATTGTTATCACAGGACCTTTGATTTTTCTCCACATAAAAACGCCCTCCACACATCATATATATGTGCAAAGGGCGGTAATTATTCATATATGAAATTCATTCGTGATTACAGCTCACAGTTATTAACTGTTCTAGGGAATGGGATAACGTCACGGATATTGCCCATGCCGGTAAGATACATTACGCATCTCTCAAAGCCCAGTCCAAAGCCTGCGTGTCTTGCAGAGCCGTATTTTCTTAAGTCAAGGTAGAACTTGTAGTCATCCTCTGAAAGTCCAAGCTCATTTATTCTGGCAAGGAGCTTGTCGTAGTCATCCTCTCTCTGGCTTCCACCGATGATTTCTCCGATTCCCGGTACAAGACAGTCAACTGCTGCAACGGTCTTTCCGTCGTCATTCAGCTTCATGTAGAAGGCCTTTATCTCCTTCGGATAATCTGTGACAAATACAGGGCGCTTGTAAATCTGCTCTGTAAGGTATCTCTCATGCTCTGTCTGTAAATCACAGCCCCATGATACCTTGTAATCAAACTTGTCATTGTGCTTTGAAAGGATATCTATAGCCTCTGTATATGTCACACGGGCAAAATCATTTTCAACAACATTTCTTAATCTGTCAAGGAGTCCCTTGTCCACGAAATTGTTGAAAAATGCCATCTCCTCAGGTGCATTTTCAAGCACATAGCTGATAACATACTTGAGCATGCTCTCTGCAAGCATCATATCATCCTCAAGGTCTGCAAAAGCAATCTCAGGCTCAATCATCCAGAACTCTGCCGCATGACGTGTAGTGTTTGAATTCTCCGCACGGAAGGTAGGTCCGAAGGTGTAGATATTCTTGAATGCCATAGCATATGTCTCGCCGTTTAACTGTCCTGAAACAGTAAGGTTGGTAGGCTTATTAAAGAAATCCTTTGAGAAATCCACCTTTCCATCCTCTGTCATAGGGAGATTGTTCAAATCAAGTGTGGTCACCTGAAACATCTCTCCTGCACCCTCACAGTCACTTCCTGTGATAAGCGGTGTGTGCACGTACACAAAATCCCTCTCCTGAAAGAATTTGTGAATAGCATATGCGCAGAGTGAGCGCACTCTGAAAACTGCCTCAAAAGTATTGGTACGAGGTCTTAAGTGTGAGATTGTACGAAGATACTCAAATGTATGTCTCTTCTTCTGCAGAGGATAATCCGGTGTGGATGCCCCCTCAACAGTCACCTCTGCGGCCTGAATCTCAAATGGCTGCTTTGCATCCGGAGTGAGCACAAGTGTACCTCTTACGATAATTGCAGCTCCGACATTGATCTTGCCAACCTCATCATAGTTGTCTAAGCCATTTCCGTATACAACCTGGATTGGCTCAAAAAATGTACCGTCGTTTACCACGATAAATCCAAAATTCTTTGAATTACGATTGCTTCTGACCCATCCTCCGATAGTCACCTCTTTGTCAGCGAATTTGTCCTTGTTGCGGAAAATCTCGCGTATGTTTGTAAGTTCCATTATCTAATCCTCCATTTAAGCTGCCTGCGCATCACCACAGACAGCATATTTATCGTTATTATTCGGCATCCGCGCTGCCACTTGAAGTATCCGGCGCTGCACTGCCATCCTCAAATGTCACATTTGCTTTCTCTGTGACTGTATCAATAGCCTTGTTTACAAGGTACTGGTTCTTAAGGTATGTCTTTCCCTCATCCTTGTGTCCGCTTCCAAAATACTTGTATACCTCAGAAGCCTTGCTGAACTGACCATTGCTGGCTGATACGATGTAATCCACATAGCTGTTGAAGGCATCATCATCCATCTTGATATTTTCCTTCTCAGCTATAAGCCCAAAGATGAACTCTGTCTTTATCTGGTCTGTCAGATTCTCCTTCCACTTCTCTGTGGCCTGATCCACTGTCATGTTGTAGTTGGACTTTAAATATTTCTTAAGTGTCTGTCCATCCTTGACATTTTCCTTGGTAAATGAAGCAATATACTCATTGAGTCTGGCCTGTAAATACTCATCAGGAATCTCGACTGTGCTGTTTTCAATCATGTAGCTCTTTATCTTGTCCACCTCAGCGCTGTAGAGCTGCTGCTTCAAATCTTTCTCAATCTGTGTGGTAAGCTGGGCATTAGTTGTCACTCCGGCCTTTCCAAACACTGTGTTGACCTGCTCGTCTGTCATATCAGCAAGTGCAACAGGATCTGCTGAGTAAATGCCCTTTACTGTATACTCAAATGTAACTGTCTGTCCGTTTAGGTCATCATTGCCATAATCCTCAGGGAAAGTCACGTCACCCTTAACCTTGTCACCCACCTTGGCTCCGATTATAGGCTTTGTAAATCCATCAATAAAGGATGAACCGCCGACCTGGCTGTTGTTTGTCACATCAAGCATCACATCTGTAGCTGAGCCACCATCAAATGCTTTGCCATCCTTATATCCTGTGTAATCAACCTTGACATAATCGCCATCTGCAACTGTATCACGATCTGTAACCTGCTTGTACGCATCTGCACCATATGACTGAAGCACATTGGTCAGATATTTCTGCTTTGCTGTATCGTTTATCTCATAATCGTTTGAGACTGTAATTGCAATACCTGAATAGTCTGCAAGCTTTGTAACCTGCTTTGCGTAGTCTATGTCAAACTGTCCGCTTCGCATCGTCTCGCTGCCGGCCTCAGTGCCTGCCTCTGTTGCGCTCTTTGAGCCACCCTTTTTGCTCTTGCCGCTTATTACAGCAACAAGCGCAATAATTACCACGATAAGTGCAATCACAATCACTGCTATGACTGCCTTCTTACCTGTATTCTTCTTCTCACTCATTGGAATCCTCCTGAAATCTGTAAGTCATGTTATTTATATGTATAATGCCCTGCCACGGCAAAAACGCATCCGCAAAACACTATACCTGTCTACAATATCACATATCAGGTTAAATTACAACGAGTGAAAATTTCTTTATCTTTGCAAACACCGGAGGAGTATGCATCCTAAGCCCTACTGTCACCCTGGCATTCTTTTGCAGCCTTACCGGCTTAAGCAGATGTGTCACAAACCTGACATCAGCCGGGAAAATGTTGCTTGTATATGTATGAACGCCGCTTTCATCCTCCACATCCATAAACAGCTCGACCTCGACACCTGTTGTATTGGTTCCTCTATAGTCAACCGCTGCTATATACTCACCGGTATATTCAATATCCACCGTCTGGCTTATCGAATAGTCAAAATTGGCATCTGAAGAGATAAACACTCCATCCTTACCCAGTGTATACTGTCTTTCTTCGAGGCTTGTCTCAATCTGCCAATTATTAAATCCATCCTTAAATTCAGGATTTGAGATTAGATTTCCATGAATCATAAGAAGCTTCATGAAATCCTCCACCTCCGGTGTTTCTTCATACTCATAAAGTGATTCAATATACTTGTCAAGCTCTTTAATCGGCGGATTTTTCGGATCAAAGTACCTGATTGCATCCCAGCCCGGCAAAGCCCTGCCATGCTCGTCAAACATACCCATATTCTCAAACCAGGTTCCCATGCCTTTACCAGGCACACCGACAGGCTCCCAGTAGTATACACCGGTCTTTCCGGTATCCTTTGACACCTCTGCTGCTATCTGCATGATTATTTCAAGAGACTTCTTCTGCTCTGCGCTGCCTGCATCAAGGCCTGCAGTCTCCATAAGTTCCTTCGAGATATGATCTCCCTTGCAATGCCTCCACGGATGAGCTGTCTCCACAATATAAACCGGCAGATTATATAATTTTATGAGCCTGCTCATAGTATCCTTCAAATCCATGAAGGTACCATGCCAGAACGAATAAAAGGAAAGGCCAATCGCGTCAATCGGCAGCATGCCCGCATTAAACATAGAATCAAACCAAGGCATAATACAGTTATATCTGCCTCCCTGATCCAGATGAATCATGACCTTTGTCTCCGGGAGCAGCTCCCTGACAGCTCTGATTCCCTCATTTACAAGCGCAGCCAGCTGCCTGTACTGTGGCACTGCACCATCCGGAAACAGCATACCACTCCTTATTTCATTGCCAATCTGAACCATATCCGGCGCACAATCCATGATTTTTAATCTGTATAGCACATCATATGTGTACTTGTGCACTGCCTCCTTCAGCTCATCAAAGCTTAAATTCTTCCACGCATCAGGCTTATTCTGCTGTCCCGGATCTGCCCAGTAATCCGAATAATGAAAATCAAGCAGAAAATGCATTTTGTATTTTTTAATGACATGAGCCATCTCGAGAACATATGTAAGACTGCAATACCCCTTAGACTCCGGCACCTTATCAGGCTCATTCCATATGCGCAGACGGACTGAATTTACATTATTCAGCTTTAAAAAATCAAATACCCTGCACACATGACCTTCCCTGTCCATTATTTGTATATTATTGTCAACCATCATAGGAACGGATGAAATATCCACTCCCTTTAAGAAATTGCTATCCTTTTTCTGCTTGCGCTGCTGCTTAAGCTGATACATCTTGGTGTCAGCACTTACGAGATAATCGTCAAAGCTCTTACCACTGCCCGGCTTCGTATATATGATGCCGTGACTGATAAACAGGCTGTGCTGCTCCATGATATCATACACGCGCTTTATATACTTCTCAGCAGTGTCATGTCTGTCCCCAGGGATAAACACGATAAATTCATCTCCACCGAATCTATATACCATACTTCCCTCAGGCTTTTGCTCATCAAGCACCCTCGCCACAGTCTTTAAAAGCTCGTCACCGTACTGGTGTCCGTATGTATCATTTATGTCCTTGAAATCATCCACATCGAGAAATACTATGGTGCAGCCGACATTTTGAGCTTCAAGCTCAGCAAACATAGGAATGACCATCTCATTGCATGCCACACGATTGTACAGGCCTGTGAGCGCATCATGATTGTAGAGATTCTTAAGCTCATTATTTGTATTCTCAAGTACCTTTTGCTTAAAAAGATTCTCAAGCCTCTTGAGCAGGGCAGACTGTATATCAAACTGCTCAGGATGGTCGTACAAAAACTCAGGATTCCTGAGTATTACATAGCCCACTATCTCGTCCCTGAAATGTAGCAAGTAATACATATAACAGGTATTTTTATCTACACTCTGCATGTACTGCATAAGGTCATTTACACTCTTAAACTCAAGCTTTCCATTGTCCTTGTCATCCGCATAGAGTACAACCTCGTCGTCAATATCATAGCCATGCTTCCTAAAGTGTGCATTGTTCCTTGCAGCTGCCAGATCAGAAACACCGACCACATACACTCCGTCACACTTCATGCTCTGTATATAGTCAGAGTATCTCTCAAACAAATCATAGTATTCATTGCACTCCTCGAGCTCTTTCTGGAGGATCATTACTGCATCCTCCTCCTGCTCTTTTGCAACGGAGCCTTTGATAATATTCTTTATGTAATTACGATAATCCACTCTGCCGGTATTAGGGCATCCGCAGCTCTCAGCCGGGATAAACTCAGAATCAAGGTATTTATCAGAAGCATCGCCCGTGCCATTCCAAAGCGCCTTAAATATCTCAAGAACTTTTCTGCCTATATTGCCCCTGTTGTGCTCCACTGTTGTAATCTGTGGGTTAAAGTACGCAGCCTTATCCAGATTGTCAAAGCCTGTGACCTTAAAATCCTGTGGTACCTTGTATCCAAGAACCTCTGCTGTCGCACACAGTCCTGCTGCTATATTGTCATTTGCACATAAAAAGACATCCGGTAACGGCTTTTTGCTCTCGTGCCAATCACTCATATACCTGACACCTGTCTGATAATCAAAATCACCAAACATGTACATATCAGCTGTAAGTGGTATGCCATAATCACTTAAAGCCTTCTTGAAAGCCTCAAAACGCATTCTGTTCTCATAATGATACGGCGGACCACCTGCAAACACAAAGCTTTTGCAGCCATGCGCATAGTACATATGATCCATTACCTTGCGAAACAGCCTCTTATTATCGTTGCCTACATAGTAAAACCCATCAACCTTATACCCGATACTCACTACCGGCACATTTACCGACTGAAGCTTTCTGACCATATACTGTATCTCATCCAGGTTGGTCGTATTGGTGCAGTCAAATACCACTCCGTCGAAACTGTTTAAATCAGGCAAATCGTTCAGCGCATACTCGCCTTTGTTAAACTTTGAATCCTGACTCCAGGTTCCGTTGGTGTTGTAAAAATACAGGCACACATCCAGTCCCAGCTCTTTAGAGCCTCCCATGATACCCTCAACCCACGAATATATTACATATCTTCTCCAGCCATCAGCCAAAAGAGCAATTTTCTTCATTAATAAATACCCCTTTGCGTCTTCTAAAGACTTTTCCAAAATATAGTTCTATTATACTACGGTTTTACCTATTCTTGCAATAAAGATTGATTTTTTTTAGCATATTTGATAGAATTAATTTAAATAAGCAAATTTTTAGGAGGGATACGTTTTGAATCCAGCATTAATCGTACTTATTGTTATCGCAGTAGTGCTTGTGGTAGCATTTATAGTATTAACAATCCTCGGTAAAAAAGCACAAAAAAGAAAGGAAGAACAGGACGAACAGATAGCTGCTGCATCACAGACAGTCAATATGCTAATCATTGACAAAAAGCGTATGAAGCTAAAGGATGCCGGTCTCCCACAGCAGATTATTGAGCAGACACCAAAGCTTATGCGCCGCTCAAAGCTTCCTGTAGTCAAGGCCAAGGTCGGACCAAGAGTCATGTCTCTTATCGCAGACGAGCAGATCTTTGATGAGATTCCTTTAAAGAAAGAGGTCAAGGCTTCTGTCAGCGGTATCTACATCACAGCTGTCCGCGGTATCAGAGGACCTCTTGAGAAGCCTAAGAAGAAAAAAGGCTTCCGTGCAAGAATGGCAGAAAACTACAGCAAGGCCAACGAACAGCTCAAGGCTGAGGAGGCTGCAAAGGCTGAAAGAAAAGCTGCTAAAGAGGCTGCCAAAAAGGCTAAGCAGAAATAATATCATGATTTAATTTTCATGTACATAAACAGAGCATGTGGGATGGCTTTCATCCTCACATGCTCTGTTTTTTATATGCTTTATATATTTTTTACCCCATAGACTTGGCAGACTTTTATGCAATTTTGACTGCTGCTCCTTTTTTCTTCACAGCTATATTGATGTGACAGTCGCCTACAAATTCATAGTTGACATCAAGTGCATACTTTACCTCTGCCCTTATCTCGTCCTCAGTCTCCTTTACCTCTATGCTTGTGGCATCAATACCTATCTGGATACTTCCAAACGGTGTATAATAATATGTCAGGTTTTTCTTTCCCTTCTCAAATATCATATGTACACTCATAGGTCCCTTGCGGGTGAACTCAAGATAATTTTCATTGAATTTAAGCATATTTTTGAGTGTCTGGGTCTCACCCTCCATTATCTCCTCAAAAAGCACATAGTGCTTGTTATTTCTTATATAATACTCTCCCGGGGCAATCACCTCTACCGCATCCGACTGCTGGTCCGGTGCAAGCTGCAGGCCCTTTAATGATACTACTACATCCTTTGTCATTTCTTTCTCCTTATCCTCTTGCATATCTAAATTAATTCACGCTTAAATAATTTCTCATCACATATTTTCTTTTAATATATTTTTTCAGCATGAATATACTAACTGTTTTATCTGAAAATATCAAGGATTTTTAGTTTTATTTCATATTTTCCACTGTCAAATATGCTCTCATACTCGTCCGGAGTGAGTACCTCCTTAAGATTTTCCTTTGCTTCGTCCTCCACCACCTCGTACACACTGCCCCTAAAGCACATGTTTGGATACAGCACGCACCACCAGTTATGACCGGCTCCATCGCCCAGTGTTATTTCAAGCGCCTCGTAATTTCCCTCAGGAAATGTATAGTCCCCATACGTCTTTTCCGGGAAATCGGTGTGTGTAAGCTCTGCCGATGCGCCATATGAAAAACCGTTTGCTGCAAGCGTCTCCTTTGATACCGCTATTATTTCGTCCATATGGTCATTTACGGTGGCTCTGGTTTCTTCGATATTTTCGCACTCCAGCAGATATGGCTCTATGTAAGCCCCTACTGCATCGCGCACCTGCTTTTTCACATTCTGGTCTGCTTCGCTGTCGCTGTTTGCCAGCACGTGGAAACGCAGGATTTTGCCGGCGATGGATTTTTGCATGTCGGCTGTACACGCTATACTATTGGTGTTTGCGGCAGGTGTATGATTTTTTGCAGCTATCACTGCCGTGAGGGATATTATTGCTATGGTTGTTATTATTATTTTCTTTCTCATGTAAACAAGTATTGCCTTATTTGACGAACTTATTCATCATTTTTGAAAATTTTACCGGGTTTCATGAATTTCATTCGTATAGTCATCCAGCAAGGTGCCAAGTGTAATTATCGGTTCACCATCCTCATGATTCTCCTTATTCATTTTCTGCTCATAATAATCACCCATGTTATCAAAGATATCATTTATATCATCTGCTATGCACACATATGTGTTTCTCGGAAATTTTTTTGATGTCTTGCAGTATTCCATGAAGTCTGAATAAGCTGCTTTATCATTTCTAAGCGTTTTTCCTATTAATATCACCTTCAAATGATTGGTATCGGCTTTTTGTGACAGCCGATCCTCGAAGCTGTCCACGGCTGTTTTGATATCATCTGCATATTCCGGTTCGTAGGATTTGTCCATGTTATAGTAGAACTCTATATATCCGCTATTTTCATTTGCCAAATCATCTCTGTGGCTAACATATTCTTTGTAATCAGTTACATCTTTACCTGTTACTTCTTTATCGGTTATTTCGTCAGTATCTACAGCTACAACATCCACCGCAGCAAGTGTCGGAAAGCAACGCTCCTCAAGCTCCACTGCACTACAGCCGGTAAGCATGAGACCTATCGTCAGCACTACTATGACCGGTATCGCTATGCACATTAAAAATCCAAGATATTTTTTCACGATTTCATCTCCACTTTCAAGAATATATGCTAAGGTCACTGTGACTGCTATGACAAAAATGATGCACCAGCTTCTCATAGTGCTCTTTTCCTTGTCATGGCTTTTCTGTCTGTCAGAGCCAAATTGCTTATTGCTACGGGAATGCCGGTTTTTATTAAATGTAAATATAATTTTTCCAGTATTTTCAGCAAAATTCTCACATCTTAAAACCGCATAATAAAGGCTCATATTGAGTACTGAAAACAGCGTGAAAAACCACACCGACAGCATCAGTGCATCTGCCCTCTTGAAGAAGCTGCCTTTTATCTTCACATCACTCATCAGTACGACAGCCGGAAACTCTATTTCCGACAGTGAATATTTTCCAAAGTTTCCAAGCAATACTGCATACAATAAAAAAAGAAGGCCTGCATATGTGAATATTGCTTTACTCACACTCCCTCGTATCTGTGAGGCAGTGCGCTCCCTTACAAACAGTATATTGAACACGGAAATGGATGCTGCAAACACATAGTATGCGCCCGCAAATATATCCGCTATGCCAAAGTCCACACCGACTCTGTCCTTAATCATCAGATAGTCAAATCTCACATCCGATATCGCAAACAAAAGCATAGCAGCAAGCGGTATCAGCACAAAGAAAAATACTACCTCGTATACCCTGGCCCGGCACTCCACTCCGCCACTTAGCGCATAAGCACATACCGCCATTATCACAAGGAGTACAACTGTAAATGATTCATCCGGTATAAGGCTGTCACGTATCAGCTTTACAAATATCCATGCAAGAAATGCGGCCTGTGACAGCTCGTATATCGCAATAATTAAATCATAAATTAACATTTTCGCACATTTTGTTTTATCAATGCTTCTGTCATATATTGTTTTCCTGCGTTCACGCACCTCGCTTACTATCCACATGAATAGCCATGCCATGAAAACTCCGAGTGCGATTGAGATAAAAGCGTACTTTCCAAGCTTTGCCAGATTGTTTGGAAGCACCAGTGTGCCGACTCCAAGCAGATTAAAGACGTATAGCCTGTATAGCTGGCGGGGCGATATGCTTTCGTTTTGTGCAAATGTGTAGCTTGTGCTCATATTTTTAGTCATCCTTATTTCCTTTCAGCTTTCTGCACTCATTTTCCCTTGCAAATACAGGCCGCCTCCATAGTCTGCGAAGCGGAAATCGTATGATACTGTCCTTTTCATCCTCGCCTCCTGTCAGCTCGCTGCCCACGAATGGCATCATGTATGGGTAACCACAGCTTTTGAGCTTTGCAAGATGCAAAAGTATCACCATCAGACTTATTAAAAATCCAAAATATCCAAGCCATGCCGACATCATTATTACAGCGAATTTGAGTATCCTAAATGAAAATGCAAACTCCTCACTCGGTATGGCAAACGAACAGAGTGCGGTGAATGCAACGAGGATGACCACTATAGGGCTTACTAAATTTGCATCCACTGCTGCCTGTCCGATTATGAGGCCTCCGACTATGCCTATCGTATTTCCCATGGCTCCGGGAAGTCTTATGCCGGCTTCGCGAAGCAGTTCAAAGGACAGCTCCATCATGAGCACCTCTATGAGCTGTGGAAATGGGCAGCCGAGTCTTGCTTCATAAAACGCCAGTATGAGTGGTGTCGGCAGTATCTGTGTATGAAAATTTGTGACCGCCAGATAAAGCCCCGGCAATGTAAATGACATGAAGGCAGCCACGTACCTTATCAACCTGGCAAAGCTTGCCGCTATCGTTCTGTTATAGTAATCATCTGCGGTTTTTAAAAAATTGTTCATGGTGGTTGGCAGTATTATTGCTATCGGTGAATTATCGCACAGCACCACCACCCTCCCTTCTAGAAGCGCATTTACCGCCACATCCGGCCGCTTTGTGGTCTGAATCTGTGGGAACGGCGAATACCATTTTGCCTCAGCAAACTGTTCAAGAACTCCCGAGTCACCCACATGGTCTATCACATAGCTGTTCAGATTCTTTTCCACATCCTCTACAAGCCCCGGTTTTACGAGGTCTCTCACATACAATATGTCCACATTGCTGTGTCCGCGAAGCCCCTTTTTCACCTCTTTACACTTTAAGCGTGTGCTCCTTAACCTGCGCCTGATAAGTGCAGTATTTATCTTTATTGAATCAGCAAAGCCCTCATTTGAGCCTCTTATGACCTTTTCCGAATCAATCTCCTGAATTGACATGGCGGGATATCCCTTGTCTGGAAGCTTGAAGGCATCCGGATAGCCATCCACAAAAAAAATCACGTCTCCTGTCAGCATCATCTGGGCTGCCTCATTAACCGTGTGCAGATGTGCAAATTCGGATAGAGCTGCCTGATTTTTGTCAAGTACTTCCTTTACCTGCTGTCTGTCTATTCCCTCAAGGTATGAGGTAAATCGTCCAAATGCACTGTTATTGATACCGGAGCCTGCACATGTCACCTCAATATATGCAACAAAGCACTTTATGGAGGCATCACGCCCCAGATACATCTCCTGCATCTTGATATCTGAGCAGTCAGAATATATCTGCCTGAAGCTTTTTATGTTCTCATCTATGTTTGTGGTCATCTTTAACTCTCCTGTATCCTGTCACGTTCTAAATCCCTGATATAGTATGACCATACAAGCTCGCAAATATCCCTGATTACTTATTTTTTGCTATTATCTAAGCCACTAACTAAGCCACTAAAAAAAGGCCGCCGTTCACACGTCAGTGCAACCGGCAGCCCCTGGTTTTGTTATATTATTTTGTATTTTATTATCTTTGTCTGCTATAATCTTGTTATATTTCTGTTTTATTTCTTCTCTTCATCCTGCTTTTGTATCACAGCCTTCACAGCAACCGCCTGATTGGCCACATGCGTATGCATTTCTGTAGTCACAAGCTCCATATTTCTTGCCTCAAGCGCCCTGTAGATGGCATCATGCTCCTTAACAAGCATCGGATAATTCTTTGGGTCCTTCAAATACTCCACTCTGTAGCGGTACATCTGCTCGCGGATATTGTTCATCATAGATACAAGCTTCGCATTGTCGGTTGCCTCGTAGATAGCATCGTGAAATTTCACATCCTCCTCAGCTATCTTTTTCACATCACCCGAATCCATGCTCTTTTTGAATTCATCCTTTATTGTCTTTAGCTTTGCGAGCTGCTCATCACTGATTTTCTTACAGGCTATTTTGGCTGCAAGCTCATCGAGAGCCTCTCTCACCTCAAGCACATCCTCCATATCCTTGAGAGTCATCTTGGCAACCTCTGCGCCCTTTCTCGGCATTGTGACTGCAAGCCCCTCCTGCTCAAGCATTCTGATTGCTTCACGTATAGGTGTACGGCTGACTCCAAGCTTTGACGCAAGCTGCAGCTCCATAAGTCTCTCTCCCGGCTTGAGCTCACCCTTTAAAATTGCCTCACGAAGTGTGTTAAACACCACATCACGCAGTGGCAGATATGCATCCATATTTAAAGTTAAATTATCAGTCATCAAACTTCTCCTATCTCTTGTTTTATAATTCTCACATATAAGAAAAAAGTAACTATAAAGCACCCGCTGTGCTATCCGGATATCACGTTATTTGCGATTATTGTATACAGATGTCAGATACACCTGTCTGGCAAGATGTGAGCTTCTCATGGCTTTGTACGCTTTCTTTGCAGTATCTTCATCGTCAAACAGACCAAAAACCGTCGGACCACTACCGCTCATCATGGCTCCTACCGCGCCATTTGAAAGCATATGCTTCTTTATCTCGTCTATCACCGGATAGTTTGGTATGGTCACGGTCTCTAAGACATTTCCCATATGTGCTGCGATATCATGCAGATTCTTAGCCTTTATATCATCTATCAGGCGGTCTATATCCGGATGAATAGTCGTATCATCAAGCTTCAGATTCTGGTACACAAATTTTGTGGATACCGAGATGGACGGCTTTGCAATAAGCACCGGACACTTTACCATTGGAGGAAGAGGACTAAGCGCCTCTCCTATGCCCTCGGCCAGCGCCGTGCCTCTCATAATACAGTATGGTACATCCGCACCTATCTGCACACCTCTTTCCATAAGCTGTCTCTTTGTCAGTCCCAGTGAAAAAAGCCTGTTTACACCTATAAGCATAGCCGCCGCATCAGTACTGCCCCCCGCCATCCCTGCTGCAACAGGAATACGCTTGTCCAGCTTCACTGATACACCGTCAGTTATAGAAAACTCATCCATCAGAAGCTTTGCAGCCTTGTATATAAGATTGTTCTCGTTTACAGGGAGAAAAGACAGATTGGTCTGTATCTGTATGCCGGGCTCCTGTGTCCTTTTGATATCGAGCCTGTCATACAGCTGGATGGTCTGCATAATCATGCGGACTTCGTGATAACCGTCCTCTCTCTTCCGGACCACATCCAGGCCAAGGTTGATCTTGGCATATGCTTTGAGGTCTAAATGGTCTTTCATGTTATCACCTTCTATATTTTCTACACGCGAGTCCTACCATCGGAATGCTTCGCATTCCCAGGAACAAATTTAAAGCTTCTCCTGCAGGCAGGCTTGAGCCGAACCTTTAAGCTTGTTACCCTGGTAGCATCAAATTGTATTTGTGTTGTTTGTATACAATGTTTAATATACACGATGATGACACCATTTGACAAGAGAAATCTTGCGGAATTAATGACTTTTTTCCTCAATAAACCTTTATTCCGTCCGCACGAATCCCAGGCTTTCCGCGACCTTCTTTGACACGATGTTTTCCTTCCCGATCCTGACGATAAACTGGACAGTTCCAAACTCTTCCTCAGCGTATTCGATCGCCGCCCGGCATGCCTCTTTCGCGTATCCTTTTTTCCGGTATTCCGGGAAAATATGGTAGCCCAGCTCCAGCGTGTCATCCAGGATATTCTCATCATCCAGGGACAGGACATAATAATCCACATCCCCGATGTCATCATCCTGCGGGATCCGGAATCCCACGATACCGGTGAGATTTCCACTTTTCTTTTCCTCGACCGCCCAGAATCCAAACTCAAACA
>ERZ780148.820-NODE-820-length-23923-cov-5.992165_pt1 | contig 23923 bp, 22 predicted proteins | sample MGYA00510984_ERZ780148 | MGnify/ENA primary metagenome ERZ780148 (study PRJEB29588, sample SAMEA2160902) | human gut metagenome | biome: human gut; feature: human-associated habitat; material: faeces | place: Denmark | collected 2008/2010 ...
AAAATTTAATATTTTTATATAAATACCAATTAAACAAAGGAGATTAAATAACATGACTGAAATCAAAAATAATATCAACAATTATCTTGATTACTGTAAGTCTCAAAAAAGATTAGATGAAAAAACTTTAAAAGCATACCGTATTGACTTAAATCAGTTTTCTGACAAAATCATTATTAGTTCAATCAGTGAAATAAATATTTCAACTCTGGAATATCATATTTCATTTCTAAACGACATCTATAAGCCTAAAACTGTAAAGCGAAAGCTTGCTTCGATTAAAGCATTTTTTCACTATCTTGAATATAAAGATATTATCCAATATAACCCGTTTAACAAAATGATTACTCAATTCAGAGAACCTATTATTCTTCCCAAAGTTATTCCACTGAAGACAATTGAATATTTTTTATCAACAGTATATAACCAAATGCATTATGCAGATACTGCATTTAAAAAGAAAAATGCTTTAAGAGATGCCGCAATATCTGAAATACTCTTCTCAACAGGCATGAGAATTTCAGAATTATGTTCTATAAAACCTCATGATATAAATCTATCTACTGGAACAATTCTTATATATGGAAAAGGCAATAAAGAGAGAAGGATTAATATTGGAAATGAACAGGTAATTTCTATCTTAAAAGAATACCGTAGTGAATTTAGTCCAGAAATAAATATGTGCGGTCACTTCTTTGCCAATCAATATGGAAGAATGCTTAATGACCAGGCTGTAAGAAGAATGATAAATAAATACTGTTCTTTAGCTTCTATAGATTTACATATAACACCCCACATGTTCCGTCATACATTTGCAACAAGCCTTTTGGATGCAGATGTTGATATCAGATATATTCAGGAAATGTTAGGGCATAGTTCCATCAATATAACTCAGATATATACACATGTTACAACTGCCAAGCAAAGAGAAATACTGATAAATAAGCACCCTCGAAAGGATTTTCATTTTTAATTATTCCGCATCTTTTATATGTTTAATATAAAGTTTACATGGTTTCTTTTGGAGATTTTTCTTATTCTTCTCGTTAAATGACTGATAATAGATGATTATCCGTTATATTTATTTACAACAACAACGAGGTACTAAGAATGGAAAATAATGAAATCGATTTTTTCATTTCACATAGTAAAGAAGTAAAATATAGTATAGCAATACCAATTGCACAAATTTTATCTAAAATAGGATTTAATGTTTGGATAGATAGAAAGTATATATGTCTTGGTAAATTTATATATCCCCAAATAGAAGATGCTATTAAATTATCTAAATATTGTATTGCAGTAATAGATGAAGCATATTTAAAAAGGACATGGACAATAACAGAATTAGAGCAGTTTCATAAGAAAAACACCTGTACTATATTACCTATATATGTGAATTTAACTAAAGATATTGTTTATAACAAAATTCCTTGGCTAAATGGAATTGCTTTTGAATATTTAAAAGATAATACCTTTAATTTAGAATCAAATTTTAATATCTTATGTAGAATAATAAGTGCCTATTATCAAGAATATATTACAAATACATTTGAAATTACTTATAAGCAACTTATAAAATTGGATTTTCCTTGTAAAAATACATTAATTTCAATCTTAAAATCAAAAGATTATTATTCACATGATTACAGATTGGCAATAATTTCTTTATGCAATATTATAGATATTGTCTATGCTATATATAAATCAAAATTTGATATATATAATAAATTCATTTCTATAATATTTCAATTAATGATATAACAAAAAACTATTGCTATAATATACAATGTGAGCTGGATTATAATATTTATATAGCAACATATAATTGTACAATTATTTCAATGAAAGAACTTGAATATTTACTAAAGCAGAAACAATAAAAGCATTAAAATATTGCTTTTATTGTTTCTAAAACAGATATTATAGCATCTATAACTTTTTGAGGTTCAGTACAATCTTGTAAAACCTTAGCTTGTTTTTTTAGATATGGATAATCATTAATATTTAAAAATACTTCATTCCAAATTTTTCTTGCTACATATCCAGTTGAACCAATTGGAATAATATATGCATTAGATTGCTTTGCTATTTGAAATTCTTTATATACACCATCAGCTAAAATAGTTTTATTATTCACCTTTTTATTTCCAAACATAAATATAGCTATTCCAGCATATTTAAATATTCCCTTTCTATAATCTTCAATAAGTTCATTATAATCATCTCTTGTATTATCTTCATATGGAAAAGCCTTAATCATTAAATGCTTCTCTAATTTGGAGACAGATGACTGGCATTCTTCAAGTACGGAACTTATTACATAACTTCCTATTCCTCTAGCGTGCCCAGTAATTATTTTATAATCCTTTTTATATAAAGCACTTATTAGTTTCTTTATAAACATAGGGGCTGTATTTTCCCATGCAGAACCATATTCATGTGCAGCTCCAGATATAAATATATTATTACATTTAGTCATTTTCTTTATATCTTTTAAAATTACAGGTATCTCATTATAATCATCTATAAGAACTGTTTCTATGCCATATCTGAGCATATCATGTATTTTCAATTCTTGCTTATTTTTTGCATAATTATAGTCTGCTCTTTTGGGATATTCTTTTTTACTTATTTTCTTTAGAAATAAGTAATGTGTCCTTCTATTTTTGTCTAAAAGCACTCTGATTCGGCTTAAAATATAATTTAAATTTGGGTCTTCAAAGCTGAAGCCTATAAATAAAAATGTTTTTGATACTAAATCGCCTTGCAAAGTTGTTGAAAATAATTGACGTGTATCATTATAACATTCATAATCATCTTTTATGATTACACAATCAGATGCATATAAATAATCACCATGCATTTTATATACAATTGCATCATTCCCAGAAAGAGTTGTTGCTAAATTTTGAGTTGTTATTTTTACATCTACATGTTTTCCGTATTTTTTTAAAGTCTCTTCAATTAAATGATCATAATTTGTTGTCCAAAAAATATTAATAGGAAGTTCTGCTAATATTTTTATATTTTCATTCTCTTGTGACTCTGTCATAAAATAATTCAATATTTTTTGATTTATTTCATTTCTTCCTTGCTTTTCATTACAATAGTATTGAGCGACTTCTACTAAATCGCTTTCTTTTTCAACATCTAACTTAATTTCCTTTGCTAAATCCTTTAGTAAACCCTTCCAATCAACGAAGCCAGATGACATAGATAGACCTGCACCTGCAAATATTGCAGCATAATTATCTTTAACAGCTTTAGAATATGCTCTTTTAAAATCAGTAATTGTAATCATATATTTTATTATCCTTCAAATAAAAATGAGTTGTAAATAAATATAACGGATAATCATCTATTATCCATTAGTTAATATATTCATCTTTATTATACTCAATATTTATATTTATTCTAAAAAAAGGTATTTTTTGTCTACTTAGAGGAATTATTTAAAAATACGATGCATAAATATGTGTAATTGACTTAAATGCTTTGTACGATGTATGTAGCAAGATATATATTGATACAATCATACAAAAAAGTCGAAATTCAAATGAAAATAGAGCTCTAATAGACATGTTGATCGTAACAGTAAAACTGATGCTACTCTTATTATTGCTGATAGAGGCTACGAATCCTATAACGCACTTGCACACATCCAAGAAAAAGGTTGGAAATTTCTTTTTCGAATCAAAGATACAGACAGTAGAGGTGGTATAGCTAATGGCCTCGATTTACCTAAAGGTGACGAATACGACATTTTCATTGATCTTCATCTTTCTGCTGGCAGAACTCAAGAGCACTGGGAACTATACAAAAACAAAAATACTTATAAACATATTTCTCACCCTGAAAACTTTGATTTCTTTATTAATGAATCGGGGGAACATGATGTTTTAATGTTTTATCAGCTCCCTTTTAGAATTCTAAAAATAAAACTCAGTAACGAAACCTATGAAACAATAATTACAAACCTATCAGCAGAAGACTTTCCCTTAGAAGAAGTAAAAAGGCTTTATTCTATGCGATGGGGAATAGAGACTTCTTTTCGCGACCTTAAGTACCCACTTGGTCTACTGAATTTTCATGCTAGAAAAACCGAACTGGTATATCAGGAAATATATGTTCATCTTATGCTTTATAACTTCGTCTCTTTAATTATGAGTAGTTAAAAAATTAAAACTACAACACGAAAGCATGATTATAAATCAAGTTTCTCAATAGCTATTCATGCTTCGCGCTTATTTATACAAAAGAAAATCGACTGCAATACTGTAACAAGCATACTTTCTAGATATTTGACACCAATTCGCCCTAATCGGAAAGCTATTAGGCGAAAAAAGAAAGACCGCTCTGTTATGAGTTTCAACTATAGGCTATCATAATTCATTTATTTCATATCTGCTTGTGGCAGGGATTCTATTCCTGTCTTTTTGGCGTGTCCTAACAACATTCATCATCCTTATCGTAGGAATTATTATACACTTACAAAAGCAACATCTTTGATAAACTATCTTAAGTTAATGACATTGGGTTAGAAACGTGCGCCGCCGGGCACACAATCAAAAAAGGATTGGAGACTTCTCACAATCTCCAATCCTTCTAAATCATCATATATTCATTTTCTAAGGCTTATCCCCACACTTCTTCTGCGATTTCTTTCACGAGCTTTAACTTAGCCCACTGCTCTTCCTCAGTAAGCTTATTTCCAATCTCGCATGAAGCGAATCCACACTGTGGGCTTAAATACAGTCTGTCGAGTGGAACATATTTTGCTGCCTCATGAATTCTGTTAATAACAAGCTCCTTGTTCTCAAGGGCTGCTGTCTTAGTTGTAACAAGTCCAAGAACAACCTTCTTATCCCCAGATACCTTTGCTAACGGTGCAAATCCACCTGAACGCTCATCATCATATTCCAGATAATATGCATTAACATTTTCTTCACCGAAAAGCAGGTCTGCAACACTGTCATATGCTCCAGAACTGAAGAATGTCGAATGATAATTGCCTCTGCACACATGTGTATTGATAAGCAGGTCATCTGGTGCAGCAGCTACAACCTCGTTGTTTAACTTAAGCATAAGCTTCTTGTACTCTTCAAGAGCCTCACCGCTTCTTCCTGTAAGTGCAACAGCAAGCTTTGGATTGACCATTCCACCCCATACACAGTCATCAAACTGGAGATTTCTACAACCTGCTGCATATATTTCAGCAACAAATTCATTGTAAGCCTTAATTACATCATCTGCAAATGCTTCCTCTGTTCCATAGATTGCAAGTGTATCTGCTAAAAGCTCTGCCCCCGTAAAATATGCATAGAACTGTCCCGGTGAAGGAATTGTCTGCTTTGCAACAGTGTTCTCATCCTCTAATGCCTTAACGAATTTAAAATGTTCAACAAATGAATGGCTCTTTACTGATATTTTACCAACCATATATGTATCATCAATCATTGCTGCTTCTGCGTCAAATGTTGTATTACCATCAACTGTCTTTCTATGCTCAACGCCATTGAAGCCCCACATGAAATCAAGATGCCATGTAGACCTTCTGAATTCTCCATCAGTTATAACATGATATCCAAGTTCCTTAACCTTTGCTACAAGCTCTCTTATGCAGTCGTCTTCAACTGCTGTAAGCTCTGCCTTGTTAATCTTTCCGCTCTCATAATCAGCTCTTGCCTTCTTTAATCTTTCTGGTCTTAAAAAGCTTCCCACATAATCATATCTGAAAGGTGTATGTAATTTACTCATATGTATCCTCCTGTTATAAATCAATTGTGAGGATAATTGTATCAGATGTGATTTGATATTTATAATACATTTTAATTGTGGTTAGCCATAGCTTTAAGCTATGATTAGTGCTGTGCCAAAACTAATTCCAAATTCTTAAAGCATTTCATTACCTCCGCCAGATTCCGATTATCTTAATTCTATAAACTTCGATTTACCAGTCACTTTTTATAATTCCAACGAATCTGCATTTAGTAAAAATTCATACACATTCATGATTAAAATACCCTGCTCATTATAAAATGGTTTTGGTGTATCAGATGTAATTACAATCTTCTTAAATGAATCATTTATTTTCAAAAAAGGGCGGATTTCCTGTGTCATTTTTGCTTCCGTCTCCAGCATGTACGCTGACTGGATATAGTACTTTTTAGAACCTTTACTGCAGATAAAATCGACTTCCAGTTGTTTTTTTATCGGTTTTGCATCCTTCCCCTTTTCAACAACAGTCAAATTACCAACATCAACATGAAAGCCTCTCATTCTTAATTCATTGTAAATTACATTCTCCATAGAATGTGTCACTTCCATCTGTCTATAATGAATTCTTGAATTTCTGAGTCCCATATCCATAAAATAGTACTTCAACGGTGTACCGATATAAGATTTTCCCTTAATATCATATCTATTTGCCTCTTCAATTAAAAAAGCATCTTCCAAATATTCAATATATTTCGTAATAGTAGTTGCGGTAATCTTTGAGTTATTTATACTTTTAAATGTTTTTTGAAGTTTGTTAGGATTCGTCAAAGCACCTATTGCGGATGCCAAAACATCAAGCAGCGCTTCCATTTCTCCAACATTTCTTATCTTATTTCGTTTTACAATATCGCTAATATATGTCTCTTGAAACAGATTATCCAGAAGCGTCATTTTCTGCTCATCCGTTTCAGCCAATACTACCAATGGAATACCGCCATAAGTAATATATTCGTTCCAGCCATCATATTTGTTACCATCATAACAGCTCATAAATTCCGAAAAGCTCAAAGGGTACATATGAACCTCATCCCCTCTGCCGCCAAATTCAGTTGCTATATCTCTGGACAAAAACTTTGCATTACTTCCCGTTACAAACACATCACAATTCTTCTTATCCGCTAAACCATTAAGCACGCTCACAAACTCATCAAGCAACTGTACTTCATCTAAAAGAAAGTAATATTTTTCATCATCTTTAATCTGTTCCTTTGCCCATGGGTAAAAGATTTTTGGGTCTCGGTATTCTATATTATCAAATAAATCGAATGCCATTTCGATGATGTGTTTTTCATCTATTCCATTTTCAAGCAAATGATTTTTAAACAGAGTCCGCAATAAATATGATTTTCCACATCTTCTTATTCCTGTTACAATTTTAATCAGACCATTTCCTTCACGTTTTATAAGTTGTTCTAAATAATAATCCCTTTTAATCTCTTTCACCATGATATTCCTCCTAAAAGAAATTTAGGTTATTATATCCCTAAATATCTTTTATTATACCCAACAGCATTATATTATTCAATTATTTCAAAAGATATTTTGGTTTATTTTTACTGAAATATCTTTTATATTATTTTTGTATATCGTCAGTCTGACAAACTTCCGTTTTATTAATTCGACAAACTTGAATTTACGATACCTTATACATATCGTTTTTATAAAACATTATTGCATCTTTTTTATTTGCATTTTTTAAGACAATAAAAACATTATATACATCGGGAAATGGCGAAACCATACCCATACATGACATGCCAAACATTAGTCCATTTAGTTCTCTATATTCTGCCGGACTAACAATAAAAATCAATAATGGTATTATTCCAAGCACAAATGGTAATAGGCACATTACAATAAACCTTCTACGCTTCAGAGGATATGATGCTAATGCAACAAATGATATCTTACCCGTTATTTTACCTATCGTAACCAGTGCGTTTCTCGGATAGACAATCCCATGTAACCACTCGTGTATCACCAAACAAATATACCCCAGACAAAAACCAATCAAAATAAATACATGTGAAATAACAACTGTCTTGTTCATAACTGTTTTACACAGCATCGTTACAAACATTAAAACACATAATACCGCTGCAATAGGTGCCGCTTTTTTCATCATCTCTTCAATGCTCTGAGGTGTTTCTATTTTAACAGCATTCTTTGGTAAAATACCTGTCTGATACTCACTTATATCTTCAATAGACATTTTTAATTTTATCATTACCAATTCACCTCCAAAAAGAGTAACAAACTCCGATTTGCAAATTTCTTTTTCTCATAATACCACACTTTTTTCATCATAGATACTGCTATTACTGCTTCCTACACCAGTATTTTTTCCTCCCTTTCCCGTTCTTCGCAATACTTACAGAAATCGTCTAAAAATTCGTCAACCGACTTTTTCGGTGCTTCTGTCGGTTCAAGTTCTTCCAACCTTTTGACAATTTTTATAACTTTCCCGGCATCAAATTCGTCATCAGCGGCTACCAACGTATAATAGTCAAGTTTTTCTTTCAGCATATCTATTTCTTTTTCCTTATTCATGCCAAAGTCCTCCCTTCACTATATACATGACAGTTTTCGACAAAATCTTACAAATTATTTTGGAATTGTTTTCTTCTATTTGTCCTTTTTCGGTGGAAATTCCATCTTAAACTTATACTGGAATCCCTTGATTTCTTTACCATCTTTCGTATAGGAAAATTCCTGTACACTCTCTGGAATCAGGTACGCATCATAGCTGCCTTTCTTGCCTTTTAATCCTTTTACAAGTATCTTTTTCCCTTGAAGCAGGCTCTTGACCTGTGTATCGGAAAGTGTTACCCCAAGTGCCTTGCCGACATTCATACCGCACTTCCCGGTACAGTACGCTCCGAATTTTCCCCTGACTACATCAGCACCGCACTTCGGGCATTTGCCTAGCACTTCCTGTCCACCCTTGCCTGTGCCAAACATGGCTTTCTGCTCATCACTAACGCTGTGATAGGTCTTTACAAGATCAGTTACCATTGCTTCAATACCAGACATAAACTGTTCCGCAGTAACTTCTCCTTTGGATACAAGAGTAAGCTCATTCTCCCAGTCAGCGGTCAGTTTCGGAGATTTTACTACATCCGGAAGTATCGTGATCAGCTTCATTCCGTCCTCTGTCGGAATCATCTGCTTTTTCTCACGCTTTACGAATCCGTCTTTTACCAGTTTTTCAATAATGTCAGCTCTGGTGGCAGGTGTGCCAAGTCCTTTTCTCTCCACTTCATCGCCCATATCCTCTGCTCCGGCTCTCTCCATGGCGGACAGCAGGCTGTCCTCAGTGTAATGTTTTGGCGGCTGTGTGAAATGCTCGGAAACCTTTGTCTGCTCCACTGCAATCATCATGCCCTCACGAAGCTCCGGCAGCTTCTTTTCTTCCTCTGCATCCGATTTATCCTCTGCGGTTTTATAGGAATTTTTGAAGAAATCCTCAAATTCCTTCCATCCATTTTTCCACACTTCCTTGCCAGATACCTTAAATACAGTATTGTTGCAGGTAATCACTGCCTTTGTGGAATTATAAATGTGCTTCTCCCCGGTCGCACACAGCAGACGGTTTGCACAAAGGGAAAGTATCTTCATTTCGCTCTCCGGGATTGCCTTTAAGTCCTGCTTGATGATCTCCATGGTAGGAATGATTGCGTGGTGGTCCGTCACTTTCTTGCTGTTCAAAATTCTTTTAATATCTGGATTGAACATGATATTCTGTTCAAATAACAGAGAATTGAAAATCGCTTCGATCACATTTTTTGCAGTACCTTCCATGTCATCGGAAAGATACTGGCTGTCTGTTCTTGGATAAGTCACTAACTTTTTCTCATAAAGGCTCTGTGTATATTCCAATGTCTGCTTGGCAGTAAAGCCAAACAGACGGTTTGCATCCCTCTGGAGTGTGGTAAGGTCATAGAGTTTCGGTGGTGCCACCCACTTTTCTTCCTTTATCACAGAAGTGACAAGAGCCTGTCCGTTTTCACAGGCTCCTGCAATCCTCTCTGCTTCCGTTTTATCACTGATATGCTCTGATACCGCATCCAGACCATTTTCCATGATGTGAGCCATATAATAGGCTTCTTTCTTGAAATTCATGATTTTACTTTCACGATCCACCAGCATAGCAAGTGTCGGTGTCTGCACTCTGCCAACCTTCAATGCCTTACCGCCATATAATACCGTAAAAAGTCTTGTTCCATTGATACCCACAAGCCAGTCTGCTTCCTGCCTGCATAATGCTGAATGATACAAGTTATCATAGTCGCTGCCTGGGCGAAGATTATGGAAGCCGTCACGGATAGCACTTTCCTCCATGGAAGAAATCCATAACCGCTTCATCGGTTTTCTGCACCCTGCCATGTTGTAGGTCAGGCGAAAGATCAGCTCACCCTCCCTTCCGGCATCTGTTGGTTAGTTGGAATAGGTGACTTAGGAAATATCCATTATTCAAGGGTTTCCAGTGCCCCTATGAATTTGTAATGGATTGTAAGTCGTTGAATTTTCTCCCCGTTTATTTCTACGGGTTCAGAAATTAGAATTTTATCTATGAGTTGATGTACTATCTTGTAATTGAGTTCCGTTATCCCTGCATATCCGCTGATTTGCTCCGCAAACTGCTCAATGGAAGATAACTGTTCCCTGTCCGCTGTGGCACTTTTTTCAAGTTCCTTTATCTTCGCTGACAGTTCCTCCTGCTCGCTGTCATAACGTGCCGACAACATCTGAAAACGCTTCTCCGTTATCAGCTTTCTTGTCATGTCCTCGTACAGCTTGGCATACAGATTTTCAATTTCCGACACTCGCTGTTTATACTGCCTTAGTTCCTTTTTCTGCTGTTCCCTATCCGCTGACAGTTGGACATTCAGACGCTCGGCAATTTCTGTTACCATGGCTTTCCTGTCCGCTAATGCCTGTCCTGCGTGTCTTTGAATATCCGCAAGCACTACCTCATGTACTGTCCTTGCCTCAATGTTATGTGCTGAACAGGCTTTTTTCCCAAACTTGCGGTACTTGGTACAGCAATAAAAGGTTTTGTCCAAAACATTATTGCGCTTTCTTTTGTTCTCCACCTTTGCAAGCATGGCACTTCCACAATCAGCACATTTGATAATCCCTCGGAAAATGTTGTCATATCCGTTTGTACTGTCACCGATAATGGGTGGTCTTTCTGCCATGATTTTCTGCACATTATCCCACCTACTCTGTTCAATAATCGGCTCGTGTGTGCCATATACGATTTCACGCTCCGCAAATGGGATATACTCTCTTTTCTTTGAGCGCATGGTCTTGGTCGGTCTTTCTGCTACAGTCAGATTTCCTGCATAGACAGGATTGTGTAAAATCTTGCTGACATAGGCAGTGTCCCAGTCATACATCTTTTCCTCGTCATTGAACCGTTCAAACAGTTCATTCTTGTAAAAGCTCGGTTTCAAGACCTTTGCCTGACGCAATCGGTTACAGATGGTATGAAGCCCCACACCCTCCTCGGCTATCGAAAAAATCAGTTCCACAACGGGTGCTGTCACTTCATCTATGACAAGGTGGTTATGGTCGTTTTCGTCTTTCCGATATCCAAAAGGCGGGGTAGTTGCCATATACTTTCCCTGTAACCGTCTTGTACGGAGTGCACTCTTGATTTTCCTTGAAGTGTCCTTTGCGTACATTTCATTGATAATGTTACGGAACGGGGTAATATCCATTTGAGTGTTGTCTATGGAGTCCACTCCGTCATTGATTGCAATGTAGCGCACATTGTGGTTCGGAAAGAATACCTCGATATATGTTCCCGTTTCAAGGTAATTTCTCCCCAGACGTGACAGGTCTTTTGTGATGATTGTTGCAACTTCCCCATTGCGTATATCCTCAATAAGCTGTCGGAACGCAGGACGGTCATAATTCGTACCGCTGTAACCGTCATCAACGTAGAAGCGACAGTTAAGAAAGCCATTGCGCTTTGCATACTCTTTCAGCATGGTTTTCTGTGTACTTATGCTCATGCTCTCGTTGTTCGTACCGTCGTCTTTTGAAAGCCTGCAATATAAAGCAGTGATTTTGTCGTTATTTAGTTTTGCCCTTTTCATGTCGTCCTCCTTAATGAAAAGGGACTTCCTCAACCCTTATTATACTATATTCCCTTTTCCATTTCCACCACTAACTGGCGTTGCTTTGTGCCATATCCTTAACCTTTTTCGTTATCTGTTCCTCGGCGATCCTCTTGAATACCGTTTCCATTTTTTCAGTGCCTACATAATGTCTTTCCACAACAATTTTTGTGGGTTTCTGTTGTCGGCAGGCTCGTTGTCCCGCCTTACTGTTTTTACTCATAAATCTGCTCCTTTGCATAAAAATAGAGCGCATAGATTGTGTTTCTATACGCTCTGACGCTGTGTTGCTTATTTTATTGCGATTATATTTACAATTCTTTCTCCCTATGTTTGGTCTTGTACTGTTGTTCCCCTTGCTGTCGGCTCTCATTCTGAAGCTCTCTCGCAAGGTTCTTCCTGTTGTAACTGATTACCTCGGCATAGGCTAACTCTGTGGCGGTTTTGCTCTGCTCTTTGCTGATACTGTCATACTCGGCTTGCAAAGACTGCATTTCTGCTTTCCACTGCTTCGGGGTTATCTTCTCGCCCTGCTGTAAAAGGTTCTGCATACGCTCCTTTAATTCGGGGTACTTGGCAAGACTTTCTTTATGCTCCTTGTCATACTTCATTTTTACAAGTCCTTTAAGAGATTGGCTCTCTTTATAAGTAGCTTGGACTGGGGCATAAAGGGCATACATTTTTGACAGTTCCTTTAATCGGCTTAGTTTCTGCCCCTTTGATAAATGTACCGTTTCAAGCTGTCGGTATTTCTGTTCCCTGTCGGCTGTAAACTTGGCAAGGTTCTCAAAGCTGTCTATCTTTCTTGAAACAATGAATTTCTCCGCATTGTCGGCTGACTGTAAGGCTGTTCTGTCGGATATTTTTCTTAGATATTTTCCGCTGACAATCGGCAAGTCCAATCTGCCCTTCCGTTTCGCCACTTTTGCAATCATTTCCATGACTTCATTCTTCACATTGACTGCAACCTCTTTCAGACCAGAATACTGTATGCTCCGTACTTCCTGCTTGGCAAGTTCAAGCATTTCTTTTGCCTGTTCCAACAGCACGTTGCCCCTGATGATTTCCCGATTAATGTTTCCCCTCTCGGTCTGTATGCCCTTGCGTTCTAAAGCATTTGCAACCGCACCGATATGGATTGTCGGTTCTTTATCAATTCCCTGCTCCTTAAAGGAGCGGTGTTCCCAATGCACCGCAATTCCCAACTGCTCATTGGTGGCATTGATTGTTTCAGCTAAATCCCTGCGCCACATCATTGCATTTTCCCTGCTGTTCCAGTCGGTACTTTCTACGGTTTGACATTTCCACTGTTTACGGTTACGCTTATCCACTTTCTGTTTTCCTGTCTTTTTATCAATGAGAGGAATACGCTCCCCATTTTCGTCAAGGACATAGACCTTTTTGGTTTTTGCTCCCCACTCCCCGTTTTCCGTAAGAGGACGCATGGTAAGCAGCACATGAATATGAAGATTGCGTTGCCCTTTGTCGTTCTCGCTGTCATGGATTGCCCAATCTGCACACATTCCCTTATCAACAAAATTTCTCTGCACATAATCCCTCACGACTTCCTCCGCAAGCTCATAACTCCACTCATTGGGAAGTGACGCTTTTAACATTCTTGCAAGCTGTGATTTCTGCCCTTTCTCCGACAGTTCCACAGCATTCCACAAGGTAGCTCTGTCTGCATATTCTCTCGGTGCATTTTGTGGCAGACTGATTTCGCTGTGTACTAAATCCTCATGGTATTTTGGTCGATAAGTCTGTCCGTCATATTCACTTACAAGAATGCTCCTGCTGATGTAGGAAGCCTTTTCCACTGCCGACTGCCCTTTGCTCCGTTTAACTATGGAAAAACGTGTGCTTGCCTGTTTCGTGATATTAGCCATACGAAGCACCTACGTTCTGCCAACGGGGTAGTGGGATGCACTCATAAACTTTGTGGGCAGATAAAAGCCGCACTTTGGCTTTTGTCTGAACGCAAAGTACACAAAAGGGTAGGTGCGTTCTTTGCACCGCAGGGGAAGTGTAGCGTCCCCTGTTGGCTGTCGCAAGACAGACAATGCTCTCCGCAGGAGTCCCCGAAGGGCGCACATACCACCTCTGGTGGTATATCTGTGCGCACCCCGTAAACGGGGTGAATAAGTTACCTCGGCTTTTCAGCTTCTTTGCTCCTGTCATTCAGTATCGCCCTCGCTTTCATTTTCGGCATTGAAAATTGTGCTTTGTGTTGAAGTACTTTCCCTGCTTTCTGACTTGATTTTAGCGATAATCTGCTGACACTCCCTTGTCTGCAATGCAACTGATAAAATACGGTTTAACTCGTCCTCGTCATATTGGTAGCAGCCGGGAAAATACTTCATGATAATACCGCCCATGATGTACTTGTGGTGGTTCTCCGCTTTCCGCTTTTTCTCGTTCTGCTTCTTCTTTTCGTTGGCTACTCGCTGTTTTGCCTGTTCCAATGCTTGTAATGCTTTTTCTAAATTTCTGCTTGCTTCATTCTTGCTTTCAATCATTTCTGATACCTCATTCTTTCTGTGATGTGTTAATAGTTCTTGAAAATAAAAATGGTGACAGGTTGTCCGTTAGGATAACTGCCACCATAGGTAAGCAATATTAATTTTTATAAATAGACATATCATTCAACTAAAGAATGATAAAAATTCATTTCTTCCTCGGAAACTTCATAATAGAAAACCAAAAATTCCTCTGGAACAGAAAAACCTTTTATGCTTTCTCCCGACACTGTCATTTTGATAATATTTTTATCCTCATATAATGTAATGGTAGTGTTTTCTACCAATTCTTCTCCACCAAAGCGTGCAACAGGATACTTGTATGAAATCATATAGTATTGCTCTTTTGCTCCCTCTAAGTCTTTTTCCAATTTATGTTGGTGTTCTTCTGTGTCCGAATCATCATAAAGCGAACATTGGTTATATTGATACAACTGTTCTTCATCACTTATTGTTTTTATAAGTTCATTATTCTCCGCTGAATATATTTTAATTTCAGCTAAGTTATCTAAATCCTCTACAGTATATTTTCCTCCCTGTTGTGCGGAACATCCTGCACAAATAAACAGTCCAACCATAAGTAGAATACCGATTTTCATATAGCTTTTCTTATTCATCTTTCCCCCTGCTTTCTATAAGTAATTTACACGTTGTGACCAATAAGCAACAAAACAGAATTATGATGGGTGCATATGGACTCCATACGTTTGTTATCATTCCAATCAAAACCGCAACCACTGTAACTGGAAATGCCATATATACCCAACGATACCTTTTCATATGACTACTTTTAGGAGTATGTTCTGTATTTTTAATGATAATGCTGTCAATATGCATAGACATTCCCGCCCATATTATAAGTGCTAACCATACCGTATCAGCTATCCATTCAAAAACATTGCAAGCTGTCTGTCCGAAATAAATCATTAAAAAATGTCCTATTTCAGAACTTGCCAAAAGAATAACAACTCCTACAATAATCATAACTGCATATTTCTTTCTTCTGCTTTCTCTCTGTTTTTTAAACTCCCTGAATACCTTATCATCAAATGCAAGGTGTTCATTTTTGATTTCTTGATATTGTTTGGTCTGAAAATAATACCAAATAATAATGATTATCCCTGCTATCATTGTAAGCCAAAAAAGAAAAGTCATTATCATGCTATGGTGACCAAAACACTCAAAGACATTTGACAATATAAAAAGGCTTATCCCTCCAGTAATCTGCTTTACATTCTGCCTACTGTACGACAAATAACCATCCAACATCTCTTGGCTGACATAATACCCGCTGTTTGATATGGCTTTTTCTTCTGATACGTTTTTTTCTTCGTAATCCTCTTTCAGCAGGTAGTCCATTGACACTCCGAATAGGTTACTGATTTGTACTAATTTACCCACTTCGGGGATTCCTTTATCATTTACCCATTTTCCTACTGCCTGTCGGGATACCTCCAATCTTTCGGCTAAATCCTCCTGCGTCATACTGTTGTCTTTCAATAGTGCTTTTAATTTTTGTCCTAATGTCATTTTTTATCCACCTCCTGCAAATATTCTACTTCTAAGCAATAGAGGAAAACAACCAATCTGTGGTTTCATCTTGTCAACTTTGCGTTTCGTTCACTTATTTTATCGTCATTTTCTGCACATACATATAACTTTTTTTACTGTTTATTAGTCCAATTTTTTTTCTTGCTTGTTCCCTCTGCTCCATACTGACCGCCCTGGGCTTGCGGTAGCTGACGAATGATTTCGGGAAGGAATAGGTCTTAGATACCTCGTCCTGCTTCACTAGCTTATATGTATCGGGGAAGTTGGCAACCAACGTGTCAAGTTTCCGCATGACTGCCTTATCCCTTGTGTAAATGGTGGCGGTCTGCTCCCCTGCATTGTAGCTGACAATGGTTTCCTGTTCATATCGTGACAGCTTCATAGCTCCATGCCTGCCTTTCCTTTTCTGCCAATCCTGTTCTGTTTTCCCTCGGTAATTGTCGGTTCTTTTAATTGTTTCTCTACCTTTGACAATCTTACCTTGATGGAGTGGTCACGCTCTGTCAGTTTTCGTCTTTTTGTAGTGGCAGTCAACTCCGCATACGTTTCTTCTGACAGGACATTTAATTTCTTCAAAGTGCTACATACAATCTGCTTGGTGTCATTGTCCTTTATCTGTGGCAGGATTGCGGATAAATGAGCGCATGTTTCTGCTTTGCTCTGTTCCCCAAACTGATAGATAAGATTGATTTCATCAGCAGTAAAGGGAATCTGCATATTTGCGTCCTTACATAGGCGTTCCACACCCACACATTTAGGGATATTCCTTGTCAGTTCATAATTGTCCCTTGTTGTTATTGTTCCATGGCTGTCGGTCTGTCTTACCTCCACATCATGCTGGCTTTTCTGTTCCAACACAAGCCACTGGTATCTGTCATTCTCTTTTGTGAATACGGTCTGATTGCTGTCAGAATAGCGGTCACTGCGGATATATCTGTCTGTGGTGCTGTAATAGTCTACAATCTGTTGTTCTTGCCTTTTGTTCATGGTCTTTGCCCTCCTGTAGTGGTACATCTATGGTTAGATGTATAAGTATTGATTGATAGGATTGATTGATAAGTTAACTAACATCATTCTCTATCTCTCTGTCTTTTACTTTTCTTTGGTTCTTTCTTTTGCTTTTCTGTCTCTCTTTCTCTTGCCTGCCATTGGTGAGTAGAATTGATGCGGTAAGTGATAGCTGTTGCATTTGGCACTGATTTATGATTTTCTCGTCCGCTAGTTTTCGGGGGATTAGATAGCGGAATATTGTAGGTGGGTATTTCTTTGCTTTAGGAAATATGATTTCATTTCATACGGTAGTTACCGCATAAAAAAGACTATAACCGTTACTGTCATAGCCCTTAAAGGATTGAGGAAGTCCCTTTTTTATTTGTATTTGTTTGTCGCCCCTACGCACTATCCAACATCGGTAGCACATACAACGGCATCTACCCTGTCATCATGCATGAGCTTTTTCAAAATCTGATACTGTGCTTTTGTATCACTTTTCACTTCATGCTGCCATTCCTGCGGAATGATTGGAAGGCTCTCATAGCTCCATTTCTTCCATGCTTCCTCATAGCTTTCCGGCTGTGCCAGTTCTACCAGATGTCCCACACACCATGATACCAGATACTCATTGCCTTCCAAATATCCGTCCTTACGCTGTGTGGCACCAAGAACTGCCGCAATGCTCTGTGCCACACTCGGCTTCTCTGCAATTACAAGCTCCATCTCTATTCCTCCCCATTTTCTTCATCATTCTCGTTGTTGTTATCTTCATTGTCATTCTCGTCTGTGTCTACTGATTCTGTATCATCACCACCATTTATGAATGCTTCGTCGGAATCCTGCTCGGTTTCTTCCTCGTCATCATAATCGTAGTCCTCGTCAAGCTCGTCCTCATCTTCATCCTCATCAATGAAGTTTTCCTTTTTCTTCTTGGATTTCACAACATATACCACTCCGATCACAGCTACCGCAGCAATGCCCATTAAAATATATGTAAAGCCGGAACCATCTGCTTTTGCGGTATCCTCTTTCGGCTCACTTGTATCTTCCGTGCTATCTTCGGTGCTGTCCTCAACACTTTCTGCTCCCTGTGTTTTATCTCCTGTGGTATCAGCATTATTGTTTGATAATGCGCTGTCTTTGGTAGGGATTGCAGATTCCAATGCCGCTGAATTTTTCGGAAGTGTCTCGCTGTTATCCGTTGTGGTATTTAACAGGTCATTTTCACTGACTTCGGTAAGGAAATATACCTTTTCATCTTCCCCGTCACGATCAATCACCAGATAAAATACCTTTTCTGATGCAGTCTGGATTGTATAAAATTCCTTGCCTTTTTCAGAAGTCTGGCTGTCACTGCTCTGGTCGGTATCCTTAGAAGTATCTCCCGTACTCGGGGACTGCTTGGCTGATGTTCCTGTACTGCTTGAAGTTGTTCCACTGCCTGTTTGGGAAACAGTATTTCCATTGCTGTCTGTCTTGGTATGGTCTGTAACCTGTGCGGTTGCAGAGCTAGGCTTGGTTGCTGACGCATCCACCGGGAGCTGCTGTGCCGGATCTTTTTCATTGCTGTCCTTGTTTTCCGGATCGGTGTAATACGGATTGGCTGTTTTATAGATTTCTGAGGTATTTCCTGCATTATCCATGGCTGAAATCGTGAAATACTGATATCCTGCATCAAACTGTTGCAGACGGATATTCAAAGCACCATTCGTATGGTCGGTAAACTCATAGCCATTGACATAGATTGCCTTGATACCGGAATCCGTATCATGTGCCTGAATACTCAATAGACCATCGCTGACTGCCGCATTTAAGGTAGGCTTCGTAAAATCAAAGCACTTGATATAGCGATTTTTCTCATAGGTCTTGCCCTTCTGGTCTGTGACCTGCACATAAATAGTGCTGTTTTCGGAAATCTCTATGTACATATCCTCGGTAATATCTGTCCAGCTTCCATTCTGCCCGACTTTCGCCTTTACTGTCTGAACGGTAAAATTACCGGAAACTATCGTATCTTCTACTTTGACTATCACCTTAGTGGTATCGTTATGCCACCCAGAAGGTGTATTGATTGTGATTTTTACGCTCGGATTGATATAGGTACATTCCTTATAGTTCTTTGCACACACCTCACAATCTTCATCCACCGCATACTGACTGCATTTTTCCTTGCAGGTGCATTTTGCGGCAGGCTGTGTTTCTTCAGACGAATCTTCTGTTGTGCCTTCTGTGGAATTTTCCGTCTTTCCCTCTCCGGTATCTGTTCCTGAATTTTCTTCCCTGCCATTGCCGGGTGTAACTGTATTTTCTGCGTCACTTGCACTTTCCGTTTTCTGCTCGGCAGTATCCTCCGCATGAACCTCTATCGTATTTGTCCTGTTGGCAAAAAATGCCCCAATCGGCATACAAAAAAGTATTGCCGACAGCATAAGGGACACTACCGCCCTAGCCGATAATTTCCTGTTTTTCATTGATTGAAACCTCCTTTTCCTGTTCCCGTTTCTGTAATAAATTTCTGACTTCATCCTCACTGAGCTTATTAAGCATCTGCAATCGCTCGGATGAGATTTTATATTTCCGAATGATCTTCATGGCTTCGGCATCCTCCGCCATCTGTTTCTGTTCTGCAAGGTCTTTTTCCTTTGCCTGTAGCTGTGCTATCTGCTCTCTGACCTTTTTAAGCTGTGAATTGATTCGTTCTACTGACAAAAATAATTCCTCCCTTCGCTAATTCAATCTTCCAAAACCATAGAAATGGCTCTGCCAGTAAGAAGTATTGATTGATGTGTACTGAATTGGATCACCGCAATGCACCATCGTACCGTTTCCACAGTAGATACCAACGTGTGTAACCGGACGTCCTGCATTATAGGTTCCTGTAAAAAATATAATGTCCCCTGGCTTTGCATCTGCCGCTGATACCGGAGTACACTGGTCATAAATGCCCTGTGCTGTGGTTCTTGGCAGGTTATGTACGCCACTGTTTGAAAATACCCAGCATACAAAACCGGAACAGTCAAAACTAGCCGGAGCTGTGCCGCCAAAAGTATATGGCATTCCCAGATACCTGTTTGCTTCACGCATAAGCGTCTGTACGGTTGCATCATCATAGGATTCCGGCGGTATCACATTGCTGGTTCCTCCTCCGGTGCCGCCCGTTGTTTCTCCATAAATGGTCTGTTCTCCTGCTTCAAAATAAAATAACGGGTTATAATACTCCCCGTTATACAAGCACTCGATATGAAGGTGGCTTCCGGTACTGCTTCCTGTATTTCCGCTTTTACCTATATTGTCACCTTTTTTTACACTCTGCCCTGCGGACACATTTAAGCTGTCCATGTGGGCATATTTTGTGGTATATCCCTTACTGTCCGTAATCACCACATAATTTCCATAATAGGAATCGTAAGCTGCTTCTGTTACCGTTCCATCATGTGCCGCATATACAAACGTTCCTGTCGGCACCGCTATATCCACACCCCTGTGAAGCTCCTCGGCTCCGGTGTTTGGATTTTTCCGGTAGCCATAATAACTGCTGATATAGTAATACCAGTAATAATCAACCGGAGAAGCAAAGACCTGTAAGCCGCCTTTTGTCTCCGTATAGGCTCCAAAAATTTCCGTCTGTTCGCTGTCCATGCGTCCGGCTACAATGCTCTCAAGCGGTGTGACCGTAAGTGTGACACGAAGAATTGTTACGGTATATTCTTCTTCCTCCTCATACTCGTATTCCTCGGTACTGATGCTTCCATCTGCATTTGTAACTGTTCTGGTTCCGGTCTTTGTGACTGTCCTTGTCCGTGTCTCCTCCACTTCCTCAGTAGTAAGGGAATACATGGCATCAAATAATTCCTGAATTTCACTCTCCATTTCTGCGGCAGTAAATTCCGTATGGACTGCGGAAAGATAACTGATCAGTGTATATGGATCATGCCCGATTGCACCAAGGTTATAATCGTATTCATCATATCCCGGATAATCAGTTTCAATCCGGTCAATCTTATTTTGCAGCTCCATTTCCTTTTCTGTAAAAGATAAATCTGCTGCATCAATCTCTGCCGGAAGGCTAAGATATGTGCTTGCCATCGTTGTTGTCACAGTTCCGGTAAACATGGAACCGCAGCTTGATAGTGCCGACATGATCATAATGAGCAGAAGTGCAAAAATACCCACTGTGATAATCAGTGTTTTATTTTTCGTGGCAATTTCCTGTAACTTCTTTGCAATCCCGGTTGCAGCATTGGCTGTCTTTGTAAATGTTTCCTTTGCAGTCTTGGCTTCTGCTCCTACCCGCCTTGCCTTGGCATACTCACGCTTGATGCGCTGTTTCTGTAGCTGCCTTTGCAACTGCTTCTTTGGACTGTTGCCCTTTAGATGTGGATTTTCACTGATGAATTTCTCATACTCCAGCTTCATATCCGCTGTAACCTGTTTTTTGTGCAATCGCTCTAAGCGGTCACGCTTTCTCTGTGCCTTGCTCTTGCGGTGATACTTCATATAGTGGTAAATATCCTCGGCTCGCTGTTCCGTCTTGTGTGCGCCCTCCACAGCAGAATTATCCTTTTCTGTCTCTGCAATCTTGCGATGCACAAAATACATATTTTCGGTCTGGAGCTTGTGAACCGCAGTTTTTCCCAGTCCATCCGGTTTAAATGGCTTCTCCACATCCACCGGAACCACAACATACTTTGCTTTTCCGGTCTGTTCATCAAAGACACGCTTCATCTCATACTGCCGCTTTGTCGGCATCTTGTCCTTTGCTTTCTGCAACTTTCGGCGGTTCTTTTCCGACTTATCAAAAGCCTTCTGTACTTTTTGGTCTGTAAATTCGTCCGCCTGCCCCTGCGAAAATGTGGCGTCCTTTGTCTGAAGATCTCCATAATCGGACTGCTTTGCATTTTCTGACTTTGCACGCTCTCTGTGTGCGTGTTCTCTCTGCACACGCCTTTTGTGATATTTTCCTTTTTCCTCAGACCGTTGGTAGGTATTTCTAACGTGGTAATTGTCCTGAAAACTGTCTGCGTCCTCTGTATGGAAATTTGTAGCATTACCGTTTTCCTCATTGATAAAGCTGTTTTCCTTTAAGAATGTCTTTTCCGCTTCGGCTTCCGACTTCTGGACGCTGTGACCAGAAGTGTCCTGTTGTTGCTGTCGGTAATATTTTTTCTTATTATTTTTCCTATATTCTGTCCCAGTATTAAACTCTGACTTCTGGACGCTGTGACCAGAAGTTGCTTTTCCTGTACGACTGCCATGGTTCGCATCCCTTGGCATATTGCTCACAGGCTTCTCATTGGCATGAAAATGATTTTCCGTAGGAAAGGTGTTATCCTGCCTGTGTTCTGTGTGTTTTGCTCCAGTCACTTCCTTATCCTTGGAAAATGTCTCTTTTTCAAATGCCTTTACTGCCTGCTTCTTCTGTCTTTTTTCTGCCATTTTATACTGCGTCCTCCTTCTGCACCGATTCCTCCGGCTTGGTATTCATAATTCTGTAAGTCTTGGTGTCTGTCGGATATTTGTCTACAAATGGAATTACCACATTGTCAAACAGTATCAGACCACTTCCCGGCTCGGAGTTGGTGACATAGGAAAGCTGCTTATCAGAAAGTCCCAGTTTATCAGCGAGAATTGCCTGATCTTTGGCATTCTGATTTAACAGATACACAAAATCGCTGTTACCCAAAATACCTTCAATCTCCTCAGAACGAAGAAAATCGCCCACGTTCTGCGTCAAACCTGTCGGAATACCGCCCCATTTTCTGAAACGCTTCCAGATTTCCACGGAATAAATAGCTGTCTGCTTCTCCTTCAGAAGAAGGTGGAACTCATCACAGTAATAACGGGTAGCAATCTTTCGCTCCCTGTTCTGCGATACCCTGTTCCAAACCGCATCCTGCACGATTAACATACCCAGCTCTTTCAACTGATTTCCCAAGTCTCTGATGTCAAAGCACATGATACGGTTGCCGCTGTCCACATTGGTATGGTGGTTGAAGTAATTCTGTGAACCATGCACATACAGCACAAGGCTGTTTGCGATACGCTCCGCCTTTGGATTTTTGTGTGCTAACAGGGCATCATATAAATCTTCCAGCAGCGGCATATTTTCCGGCACCGGATTTTCAAAATACTTGTCATAAATATGACGGATACATTCGTCGATGATACCTTTCTCATCGTTCTCCAGACCGTCCTTGCCACCTGCGATCAGGTCACATAATGTTATGATAAAATCAGATTTCAGTTTTAATGCTTCCTTATCCCCCTTATGGCTCAACTGAATATCCATAGGGTTCAGATAGTCTTTGGAATTGGTGGCAAGTTTTACCACCTGTCCATGTAGTGCTGCCACAAGAGCAAAATACTCTCCCTCCGGATCGCAGATGATAATATCGTCCTTTGTGATAAGAAAACAGCTTAAAATCTCACGCTTTGCACTAAAACTCTTACCACTTCCGGGAGTACCTAAGATAACTCCGTTTGGTGTACGGAGCCTTTTGCGGTCTGCCATAATCATGTTGTTGCTGAGTGCATTTAATCCGTAATAGATTGCCGGTGCAGGCATAAACAATTCCTGTGTGCAGAATGGTACTAAGATTGCGGTACTCTTTGTGGAAAGGGTACGCTCAATTCCGGTTTCATTGCACCCAATCGGTGCAGATGCCATAAGGCCCTGCTCCTGTAAATACTGTAAACATCTGAGGTCACAGTTTGCCTGCTGAATAATACCGGACACCCTCTGCATTAAGCTCTCCAGTTCCCGCTTGGTTCTGCCATAACAGGTAATAAGGAATGTCATGTTGATCATCTTCTGGTTGCTCGTATTCAAATCATCGAGAAATTCCAGCGTGTCCTTTTCATAAGTCACGATGTCTGTTGGAAGAATATCCATATCATAGCCGCTTCGGACTGCCTTTTTCTGCTCTTCAATCTTCATTTTCTGGATATTGGAAA
>ERZ780148.829-NODE-829-length-23753-cov-4.023378_pt1 | contig 23753 bp, 10 predicted proteins | sample MGYA00510984_ERZ780148 | MGnify/ENA primary metagenome ERZ780148 (study PRJEB29588, sample SAMEA2160902) | human gut metagenome | biome: human gut; feature: human-associated habitat; material: faeces | place: Denmark | collected 2008/2010 ...
TCGGTAGACACGAGGGACTTAAAATCCCTTGGCCATTGTGGCTGTGCGGGTTCAAGTCCCGCTTCGAGTACGAAATAAAATCACAAATATCTAATAACTAGATATTTGTGATTTTTATTTTAGTAAATTGCACCATATTTGCGGCTCAGTTTGAAAATTCTACAACGCTTCCCACATCTCGGTTCAGTTTGGAAACTTCGATTTCTACATACTAGAATTATTCTTGAAGTTAAAAAAGTGATACTTCTTTTATTAAATAATTTAGGCTTGATATTTTCTTTTATTATGTAATTTTTGCACAAAACACTTATCGTTTTAAAAAATATAAAGAAAAAAAGTGAATAAAGTTTTTATTCATCGATTATATTTAATATATTTGTTTCCATCATATTAAACCTATTAAAAAAAATCTAAATGGTATGGGAAAACGCATTGTTCTGTTTTTAATGTGCTTATTAGTTGTAATAGGCCATTTATCGGCTCAAGTAACCAAAATGTCGGGAATTGTTCTTTCCAAGGATGATGGATTGCCGGTAGTAGGAGCTTCTGTGTTGATACAGGAAACTACACATGGTACGATAACAGATGTGGATGGTAAATTTGTGTTGGATAATATTAAACCAACTGATAAGAAAGTAATGGTTTCATTTATTGGTATGAAGACCCAAGTGGTTGATGTTAAATCTTTTGTCAAGGTAGTATTGGTTACAGAGTCTGAAATGATGGATGAAGTGATGGTTGTTGCTTATGGTACAGCCAAAAGGTCGGCATTTACTGGATCGGCTTCAGTTGTAAATGCTGAGAAACTTTCTAAAAGACAGACAACGAACGTCGTTCAGGCACTTGCTGGACAAGTGGCAGGCTTACAAATGACAAGTGGATCTGGGCAGCCGGGAGGAGATGCTCCAACATTGATAATTCGTGGTATTGGTTCTATCAATGCGGATAATGATCCACTTATTATTGTAGATGGTATGCCCTATGAGGGAGGATGGAACAATATCAACCCATCTGATGTTGAATCAGTGTCCGTTTTAAAAGATGCAGCATCAAATGCGTTATATGGTGCACGTGGTGCCAATGGTGTTATTATTATTACTACCAAGCAGGCAAAAGCTGGTGAAGCTGTTGTTACGGCTAGTGCAAAATGGGGAGTGAATACTCGTGGTACAATTGATTATGACTATATCAAAGATCCGGGTGAATATTATGAAGCACATTATAAGGCATTATATAATCAATTGAGGTATGTAAAGGGGCTTTCAGAAGGAGAGGCTTATGCTCAAGCTAATAAAAATATGGTGGGTAATACGAAGGAAAATGGTGGTTTGACTTATAATGTGTATAGTTATCCTGAAAACGAAAATCTTATTGGTATGAACGGAAAGCTGAATCCCAATGCAACTTTGGGCAGGGTGGTTAATGGATATATGCTTTATCCGGATGATTGGGTTGATGAAGCTTATAGTTCTGCCTTGCGTCAAGAATATAATGTGAATATTGCTGGAGGAACCGATAAGATGCAATCATATGGTTCTTTTGGTTATTTAAAAGATGATGGAATTGTTCCTAGTTCAAATTATGAACGATATTCCGCTCGTTTTAAAGGCTTGTACCAAGCAAAAAAATGGATGAAATATGGTGCTAACATCAGTTATACACATAGTAATAGTGCTTCCTTGACAGAAAAGTATGATACGGATTTATCCAGCTTTACAGAGGGCATGGCACCAATCTATCCTGTATATGTGAGGAATGCTGATGGAAATATTCTGACGGATTTAAATGGGAAAGTATATGATTATGGAACAGCGACGGCACAACTGGGATTGGCACGTCCTAACCATCCTAATTCTTCTATTCAGTCATCTATGCTTAACCAAGAAAATAGGAATGGTAATACATTTAATGGTAATGCATTTGTAGATATTACTTTTTTGAAAGATTTTAAGTTTACATTTAATGTGGGAACCACAGTTAATGAAATCAGATATTATACTACAACAAATCCATATTATGGTTTTGGTGCAGAACAGAATGGCACAGTGACAATGTATCATTATCGTACTACTACATTAAACTTACAGCAGATATTGAATTATAGCCATAATTTTGGTAAACATAATATTTCGGTAATGTTGGGACATGAGAGTTATAAATATAATTATGCAGAATTATCCGCATCCAAGAAAAATATGTTTTCATATTGGGGAAACCATGAATTGAATGGGGCTGTTATAGATGGTTCAAGTGCTGCTTCTTATTCGAATGATTATAATACGGAGGGATATTTTTTCCGTGCTTTATATGATTACGATGCAAAATATTATTTTTCGGCTTCTTATCGTCGTGATGCTTCTTCGCGTTTTCATCCTGATCATTGGTGGGGTAATTTTTATTCTGTAGGCGGTGCTTATCTAATGTCTAAAGAGGACTGGTTTGATGTGAAATGGATTGATATGCTCAAAATAAAGTTCTCCATAGGACAGCAAGGTAATGATAATATAGGTTCATATAATTATACAGACAGATATAATATAGTGAATAGTAATGATGAACTTTCATTGTCTTTTAATAGTAAGGGGAAAAAAGATATAACTTGGGAAACGAATACTAACATGAATTTGGGAGTTGAGTTTGAACTGCTTAAAGGAAAACTGAATGGTGGTGTTGAATTATTTTATCGTAAGACTACTGATATGTTAAATTGGTTCAATGTTCCTCTTTCTTTGGGTTATCCTGGGTACTATGATAATATCGGCGATATGGCGAATAAGGGTGTTGAACTGGAACTGAACTATATTCCTGTTAATAAAAAGAATTTTACATGGAAAATAAATCTGAATCTGACACACTATAAGAATAAGATTACTTATTTGCCAGATGAGAAAAAGACTACTGTTATGGATGGTCATGGAGGATATATGAATGGAAGCAGATATTATGGTGAGGATCTGCCTATCAATACATGGTATATGAAACGTTTTGCCGGTTTGTCTGAGGACGGACTTTCACTGTGGTATTATACGGATAAAGAAACCAATGAGGAAAAAACAACGACCACTTATTCTACAGGCGACTTTTATTTGTGTGGAGATCCTAATCCGGATTTGTATGGTGGTTTTGGCACTTCCATTACTTTCCATGGTTTTGATCTCTCTACTCAATTTTCCTATTTGGTTGGTGGTTTGACTTATGATTACGGTTATGCAGGTATGATGGGTAACCCAACTGCAACATCTGTAGGTAACCGTTGGCATAAAGATGTGCTAAAGGCATGGTCTCCAGAAAATCCCTCATCAACCATTCCACGTTGGCATTTCAATGATCTGAATACGACTGGTTCGTCAGACCGCTTTCTGATTGATGGAAGCTATTTGAATCTACAAAATATTCAAGTGGGGTATACATTACCTGATAGTTGGACTTCTCATTTGAAAATTAAAAATTTACGTTTATATTTTGTTTGCGATAATGTATACTATTGGTCAAAAAGAAAAGGCTTGGATCCTCGCCGTTCCATTTCAGGAGTAGGTACATCAGGAAAGATAGCTCCGTTCCGTACTTATTCCGGAGGTATCAGTCTTCAATTCTAACTTAGTTATAATCAAAAATTTTAAGATGATGAAAAAGAAAAATATATTATTTCAAACAGCGGTAGTTGCCTGTCTGCTTTTCGGTACAGGTATAAATATGAGCAGTTGTATCGAACAGACCTTTCCCAAAAGCTCTACCGCTATTTCCGAGCAGATTGCAGAATCACCAGCTGCTATGAATGCTATGTTAAATGCCGTGGTAGGCTTTGTTAATGCATATAATACTTATGGACAAGGTTATACTTGGGACTTGGGCTATACCTCATACGGTATTATAAGAGAAGTTATGTGTGAGGATTTTTATATATATAAATCTGGTTATGATTATTATAATTCTTTCGGATTGTGCCGTAGCTTGGCTGATAATTCAGAGGTGAATTCTATTTATTATTACTACTATAAATTTTTGAATAATGTCAATAATTTAATCCGTATTGTGGATCTTGATAATACTACAGAGACAAATAGGCAATATGTAGGAATAGCCAAAGCCTTTCGTGCGATGATTTACATGGATATGGCTCGTCTGTTTGAGTTTAAGAAGACTGGATTTTCTAAGCTGGATGACGAGGCTGCTACCAATGGGGTATATGGATTAACAGTCCCTATCATTGGTGAGAATATAACGGAAGCAGAAGCACGTAATAATCCGCGGGTTCCTTTTTATACTATTTACAGATATATCTTGGATGATTTGGAGAATGCAGAAGTTCTATTAGCTGATTACTTGAGGCCTGCTAAGAATATGCCTGATTTGTCCATTATATTTGCATTAAAAGCTCGTTTTTGGCTAGAATTGGGTACGCGATTTGAAAAGTATTCTAATGATTTGGCAGCACTGATCCAGAATGTGGATTTAGATATAGATTCGGATAAGGATTGTTATATTAAAGCTGCCGATTGTGCAAGACAGGCTATAGTTAAAAGTGGTGCTGCTCCATTGACAGAATTGGAATGGTATGGTGGAAAAGACTATTTTACGGCCTTTAACTCTATTCAGACAAGTGCATGGATGTGGGGAGGAATCATGAATAAAGAGAATATTCACAGTGTATGGCTTAATTTGGCAGGGCACTTGTGTACAGAACAGACATTTGGGGTAGGAGGAATTTCCTATGGGACACACAGAATGATCAGTAAGGTTTTATTTGAGCAAATCTCGGATGATGATTGGCGCAAAGAAACTTGGATTGCTCCTGAAGATGCTGGAAAGGCTCCAGGTACTAAATATCATACATTGTTCACCGATGAGAATTTTAAAAAGGTGCCTGCATATGTTCATTTAAAATTCAAGCCGAAAGAAGGCAATATGATTGACGCCAATGTAGGTGCACCGATAGATAATCTTTTAATGCGTGTTGAAGAAATGTATTTTATTGAGGCTGAGGCAATAGCCGCTAGTCAGGGGGTAAGTGCTGGAATTTCTGCTTTAGAGAATTTTATGAAAACTTATCGTTACAGTTCCTATCAATGTACGGCATCTACTATGGAGGATTTTCGTAAGGAATTGATTTTGCAAAAAAGGATAGAATTTTGGGGAGAGGGTATTATTTATTGGGATTATAAGCGTTTAGAATTGCCTGTTACACGGGGGTATCTAGGTACCAATTGTCCGGTGGGGTATCGTATGAACTCTAAAGAAGGATATTGCTGTCCATGGTTCAATTTATTTTTTAGTAAGTTTGAATCTATTAATAACCAAGCTATTATATTGAATCCGGATCCTTCGGCTATAGTGGAGGACTGGACAGAATAATGAATTGTTAATTTTTAAAGATCAGTTTATGGTTTAGCATTGTGAATGTCTGGATAGACGTTCATCTTGTTCTTTTCTCTGCCGAAGCTATACTTCGGCAGAGTTCTTTTGAAAGGGGAGGTTATGGTGTGATATTGCTACTTATGGTAGAATTTCTTATAAAAACAGGTCTAATCATTGTAATAACTATTCAGGCTATTGGTTTGTGACATCTTTTTCCGATATTTGTGTGGTTGAAAAAGGTAAATACTATGTTGAAACAGATTCTTCTTATATGGTTGTATTTTTCTGCCTTGCCTTTGTTTGGTCAGAGTTTGATTGATATTAAATATTATTCAGTTCAGGATGGGTTATCACAGAAAAATATTCAGAATTTCATTCAAGATGATAATGGTTATATATGGATGGCTACGTGGAACGGACTAGAGCGTTTTGATGGATATTCTTTTACTAATTATAAAACTTATCCTGAAAGTGATGTACGTATAACAAATCATCGTTTTACCAATATTGAAAAAAGTTCTCTGAATAATATTTGGTGTCAGACGTATGATAAACATTGTTATCTGTTTAATACCCGTACTTGTCAGTATGAAGATCCCTTTCTTTTCAACAAAGGGGTGATAAACTCAGTTGAAAAACTGTATGTATTGCGTAAAGGGATAACATGGGCCGTAGGTGTACAAAATGAGTTATTCCGTTTGGATGAAAATAGATTTCCTGCTACGGAGTCAGTGCAATTATATACTGGAAAAATAGAAAATAACATAGGAGACAGTATCTATATTGTGATGCAGGACAAGGATGGAGATGAATGGATTTTGACAAATAAAGGAGCTACGATTGTAGGAAAGAAGAGTATGGCAAATCTTATGCCTTTTAAGTTTATGGTAGAGAATGCAGATGATATCTATCTTGCTACTTCAAAAGGCTTTTTTGCCCGATATGACTATCAGAGTCAAAATGTTGTTCCATGTGTCCCCAATGAACCTATGTCTGAGATTATCGGACTGAAATCTTTATCTGATCATAAAATCGCTATTTTACAGAGAAAAGAGATTCGGTTTTATAATCCGAAAACAGGCAAGTTTACTCTTTATAAAATGCCTGTAGAGATCAGTCCTGATATATATCAAGATAGAAAAGGTATTTTTTGGTTGCTGGGGGTCACGGGCGGGGTTATTCGTTTAGATTGTACTACTGAGGATATTATCTTGTTAAGTTATCCTAAGTTAAAGGAAGTTCCTTTTACCAAGCCCTGTACTTTTATACATGAGGACGAGTATGGTTGTATTTGGGTGAATCCTGTAGAAGGTGAGTTATACTTTTATGATCCGATGACTAGATCTTTGGAACAGGCTTATGTTTATGAAAAAGGAGTGAGAGTACCAATCTCATTTCAGGCTTTCAGCTATTTTATTGATCATCATAAAAATCTGTGGTATACCACTCCAGGAAGTGAATTAGGATATCTTTCTTTTCATCAAAGTGGGTTGGATTATATAATCAACAGTCATAAAGAGTCTGCTCGTTCGTTGATGGAAGATCATCGCAAACGTGTATGGATTGGTTGGAAACGGAATCATAAAACTCAACCGGGAAACATCTGTCTTTATGATTCGTTAGGACAGTGGATAGGAAATATTTCGCAAAAAGGAAAAATAGTGGCGGATCAGTCTGTCTCATTTAATGCTGACGTGTACTGTATTTACGAAGATAAGGATCATAACATCTGGATGGGGACTAGAGAAGACGGTTTGTTTTTATTCCGTTTTCAAGGGGAGGACAACTATCAGGTAACTTGTTACCTGCCTGATAAAGATAATCCTTACAGCATTTCTTCCAAGTCTATATTCTCTATTTTGCAAGATTCGTCTGGAAGAATATGGATTGGCACTTTCGGTGGAGGTATCAATTTGGTTGAGTCTGCTTCCGCAGGAGGAGATTTGAAGTTTGTTCATTACGGTAATATTCTCAATAATTACCCCATTCATGTATGTGAGAAAGTGCGTTGTTTATATGAGGTGGCTGATGGAGTGATTTTGATAGGTACTACTGGCGGATTGCTGTCCTGTTCTACAGATTTTTCCCGTCCGGAAGAGATTCGTTTTTTTCATAATGTTTGTGATGAGCGTTATTCCAGTTTGAGCAATAATGATATATTGGATATAACCCAAACTAAGGGTGGTAAACTGCTGGTAACTACTTTGAGTGGTGGTATTAATATTTTGGATGATGGTAGCAGTTTATCTGAAAGATTGAACTTTAAACATTACAATGCCACTAATGACCGATTACCGGATTTGTCACTGTCCAGCATAGAGGATCAAGAAGGAAATATATGGATAGTTTCAGAAAACAAGATTTCCAAATTTGATGCTGGCCTGAATCTGCTCGAAGAGTATAAAGATCAGATACAGATGGCAGAGACTAGGCCTGTTTTGCTATCTTCTGGTAAATTGCTTTTAGGGTCACTATATGGTGCGTTATGTATAATTCCCGATGAGTTGCATAAGAGTGATTTCGTTCCTCCTATCGTTTTTTCCCATCTTGACATTTATCAGAATAATACTTCTCGCAGGCAGGACATATATAGTAACGATGAGGCTCAGTACCTGCAGCCGGATGAACGTAATTTCACTATAACTTTTGCTGCCTTGGACTATGTTAACTCTCCGGCTATAAAATACGTATATCGAATTAAGGGACTGAATGACCAATGGATAGAGCTTGGAAATAATCGTTCTGCCAGTTTGGTGAATGTACCTGCCGGCGATTATCTGTTTCAAGTCAAATCCACTAATGCCGATGGGGTATGGGTTGATAATGTGGCATCTTTGTCCATACATATTGATCCTGTGTTCGGTGAAACTGTTTGGGCGGTATTGCTCTATATCACCATGGCCGTGGTGATTATGTTGGTAGTGATCTGCATTGTGTTACGCATTACTAACCTGCAAAGAAGGATAGATTTTGAACAACAGATTTCCAACTTAAAACTGCGTTTCTTTACTGATATATCCCATGAGCTTCGTACACCGTTGACGCTTATAGCCAGTCCCATTGACGAAGTCATTAGTAATGAGAAATTATCTGATGCAGGCATGGAGAATATGCAAGTGGCCAAAAGAAACACAGACAGAATGTTGCGGCTCATCAATCAAATATTGGATTTTCGCAAGATACAGAATGACAAGATGAAAGTATTGGTGGAACAAGTAGATATAATCCCTTTAATTCTAAAAATCTACGGTAATTTTGTTCCTATGGCTCATACGCATCGTATTGATTTCAGGTTGTTTTGTCCTCTCGATTCCTTTGTTATGTATACGGATGTGGACAAATTGGAGAAGATTCTTTTTAATTTATTGTCCAATGCCTTTAAATATACTCCTGATGAGAAAAGTATCTCCCTATCTGTTACTTGCGAGAAACAGATTTTGTGTTTGCAGGTGAAAGATGAGGGTAGAGGTATTAATGCCCAAAAGCTCAATCGTCTGTTTACCCGTTTTGATACTTTGGATGAGATTGATCCCAATATGTCTACCGGTATAGGACTTTCATTGGTCAAAGAATTACTGAATCTGCTTCATGGTACTGTCAGAGTAGACAGCAAACTGGGTGAAGGTAGCAGTTTCTTTATCAGACTGCCGGGTAACCGTGATGTTTTCGATGCCGATGCCAATATTGAATTTATTCTAGCGGACAGCAAGAATTCCGGACAGGAGGTGGCAATACCCGATAAGCTTACAGAAGAGGAAGAAGATAAGGAAACACGGATTCTCATTATTGAGGATAATGAAGAACTTCGCCATTTTATCTGTGGTGTGCTTGCTAGGGAGTATGTGGTTCTTGAAGCGGGTAATGGTTGTCAAGGACTTGAAATGACGTTGAGAGAATTACCCGATATCGTGATCAGTGATATTATGATGCCCGAAATGGATGGAATAGAATATCTGAAACGGGTTAAAGGAAACAATGATATTTGTCATATTCCTATTATTTTGTTATCTGCCAAGTCTTCTTTGAATGACCAAATCCAAGGACTGGAATACGGGGCAGATGAATATATAACGAAACCTTTTAGTTCTGCTTATTTGAAAGCCAGAGTAGATTCCTTACTCAAACAACGGCAAATATTGTATGATTATTACATTTCAAAGATGAGAGAAGGCGAGAAAGATACTAGTCTTATGGAACAACTTACTCCTTCTACTCCTCAAGTTACTCATTTTGATAATGATTTCATCCGGAATATTCTTCAGAGTGTGGAGGAAAACATTCAGAATTCTGAATTTAAAATTGACGATTTGGCAGAAGCTATGAGCATGAGCCGGACTGTATTCTACCGGAAGGTGAAATCTTTGATGGGAGTTTCTCCTGTAGATTTTGTAAAGACGATGCGGATTAAACGGGCTGTCCAACTTTTGGAACAAGATGAATTTACTGTATCTGAAGTAGGATATATGAGTGGATTCACTACTCCGCAATATTTCAGCAGAGTATTCAAAGAAGCAATGGGATGTACACCAAAAGAGTACAGATTAAAGCATAAAACGATTGTTGAACAAAATGTATAATTAATGCCCCAAATACTGCAATGGCTGTATAGGTATCTTGTCCTATTTTTGCATAGAATTATAAACATAATACAATACTATGCAGACAAGAACCGCTCAAATTTTGGTATCTTTGCTGTTTCTGACAACAGCCATATCTTCATGTGATAAAAAAGAAGTATCTCCGTGGAATCAAATGACCGAGGTTAATAATCAAATTGTACCTCCTGTCTTCCCTGAGAGAAGTTTCGTGATTACGGATTATCATGACGTAAAAGACACGCTTTATACGAATGCCATTAATAGGGCCATAACTATTTGTTCTGAGCAGGGAGGTGGGAAAGTTATTATTCCCGATGGAGAGTTTCTCACAGCCCCCATCCGTTTGAAATCCAATGTAAACCTTCATTTATCTGACAGTACGGTACTGAAGTTTACTACAGATCCCTTCTTCTTCGACCTTGTGCAGACTCGCATAGAAGGAATAGATTGTTACAATATCTCTCCGTTGATTTATGCCTATGGAGAAACTAATATTGCCATCACTGGTAACGGGGTGATGGATGGCCAGGCTGATAGCAGTAATTGGTTCAGTGAAAACAGAATTCGTGGTATTGTACAGGAAGATGGTAAGAAAATAAATGAGAAAACTTTGTTGTATGAAATGAAAGAGGATTCTATTCCTTTTAAAGAACGTGTCTTTATGAGAGAGAATGGTATACGCCCCCAGTTTATCAACCTCTATAAATGTAAGAATATTCTATTGGAAGGATTTACTCTCAACCGTTCTCCGTTCTGGCTTATTCATCCGTTGTTGTCCGAGAATATCACTGTCAGGAAAGTCAAAATGCAGAGTCATGGCTATAATAATGATGGTTGTGATCCGGAATCATGCAGGAATGTATTGATTGAGGATTGTGATTTTGATACAGGTGATGATTGTATCGCCATCAAATCGGGACGTGATGAAGATGGCCGTTACTGGAATATCCCCAGTGAGAATATTATAGTCCGTCATTGTAGAATGAAGGATGGTCATGCCGGAGTAGCTATTGGCAGTGAAGTGACCGGAGGATGCCGTAACGTATGGGTGGAAAATTGTACCATGGACAGTCCTGAACTCGACCGTATTATCCGTATAAAATCAAATGCCATGCGAGGAGGCGAAGTAGAAAATATATTTATCCGGAATATTAGGGTAGGTGAATGTAAGGAGTCTATTTTAGGCTTTGAATTGAAATATTGGCATGTGGATGACGGACCGTATCTTCCTTATTTTCACAATATTCATTTGGAAAATATCACAAGTAAGAAAAGTCAGTATGTTTTGCATCTGGATGGTTTTGAGGATAAAATACAGGCGCGAGATATTTTTGTGAAAGATTGCACTTTTGATGGAGTGATGAAACCGGAAATAAATAAGGTGACTGGTGTTGAAAACATTCACTTTGAGAATGTAACAGTAAATGGACAGGATTTTAAAGGAGTATAAAGTAATGAACAGATTCGTATTTTTATTAGGTTTTCTTTTGATGGCATTGATGACGGTTACTCTTCAGGCTCAGAAAATAATTCCTTTGTGGCAGAATAATATGCCCAATAGCAAAGGTATAGTTCTTAAAGATTCTGTAGTCAGGGAACGTGTGGTACAAGTCGGAATTCCTGCTGTTCATGTTTATGAACCGTCAAAAGCCGAGCGTACCGGTACGGCGGTATTGATCATTCCTGGTGGCGGATATGTGAAACTGGCGCATGAAATCAGCGGTATCGCATTGGCAAAATGGTATAATACCTTGGGAGTAACGGCTTTTGTCCTGATACATCGTTTCCCGCAATCACCGGATGTAATAGAATCTTACAAAGCTCCTTTGCAGGATGGACAACGTGCTCTTCGCTATATACGTGCTCATGCGGAGGAATATGGAATAGATATTCATAAAGTGGGAGTGATGGGTTGTTCTGCCGGCGGTCATCTGGCCGCTTCATTGTGTGCTATTGATGAAGACTGGTCAAAAGTGGGCGATGCACTGGATGCATATAGTTGTAAACCTTCTTTTGCTGTATTGATATCTCCGGTTATTTCTATGGATGACGCTATTGTTCATAAAGGGAGCCGGACAAATCTGTTGGGAAAGCGGGAACAGGATATCGCTCTCAGAAACTTGTTTTCTTTGGAAAAACAAGTGGATGGTAACACGGCACCGGCTATCTTGTTTCATGCTTCTAATGACAAGGCTGTTTCTCCTTTGAACAGCATCGCTTATTATACAGCCTTGTATAAAGCGGGAATAGAGAAATCTTCGTTGCATCTGTTTCCTGTCGGCGGGCATGCCATCTCTTTGCGTGCACAAAGGGGAAGCACGGTCATGTGGCCGGAGTTGGCTGAAGCTTGGTTGATAGAGAATGGATTTCTTTCTCCATTATAAAAGTCGATGATATTTATTAATTTAATTATAAAATGACACGTAAGTTATTAAAAATAGCACTTGTAGTTTTGCTATCTGTAGTCAGCATCAGCATAGATGCTCAGGAAAAACCTGTATTATGGTATGATAAGCCTGCCAGATATTGGGAAGAGGCATTACCTTTGGGAAATGGACGATTGGGAGCCATGGTATATGGTAATCCTGTAACCGAAGAGATTCAATTGAATGAGGAAACAGTATCGGCAGGTTCTCCTTATAAAAATTATAATCCTGAGGCTAAAGGAGCGTTGGCGACCATCCGTCAGTTAATTTTTGCTGGTAGATATCCTGAAGCTCAAGCGTTGGCAGGTGAAAAAATCCTCTCCAAGAACGGTTTCGGGATGCCATATCAGACAGTGGGCAGCTTGCGTCTGGACTTTCCTAGTCATGAAAATTATACAAACTTCCGTCGTGAATTGGATTTGGAAAAAGCTGTAGCCACGACTGCTTATACTGTAAATGGAGTAGATTATAAGCGTGAGGTCTTTACCTCTTTTGTCGACCAGCTGGTCATTGTCCGCCTTACTGCTTCTCAACCGGGAAAACTTACTTTTTCCGCTTCCCTGACTTGTCCTCAGAAGGTGGATGTTACCGTTTCTGGAAAGAATGCCTTGATTTTGGAAGGCACAACTAAAGGAGACGATTTCACAAAAGGTTCTATTTGTTTCCGTGCAGATTTGAAGTTAGATTTACAGGGTGGAAAGAGTGTGGCAGGAGATACATTATTATCCGTGACTAATGCTAATAGTGCTACTATTTATATCGCCATGGCCACTAATTTTGTGAATTATAAGGATATATCCGGAAATCCATCCGGGCGTAATAAGGTATCCATGAAGAATGCCGGAAAGAATTATGCCCGAGCTTTACAGGCTCATATCAGTGCATATCAAAAATACTATAACCGTGTATCTCTGAATTTGGGACGCACTTCGCAGGCTGATAAACCTACTGATGTCCGGATAAAAGAATTCGCTATTTCCGATGATCCCCATCTGGTTGCTCTTTATTTTCAGTTCGGTCGTTATTTGCTTATTTCCAGTTCTCAGCCGGGAGGACAACCTGCTAATTTACAAGGTATTTGGAATCAGAAACTAAATCCTGCTTGGAAATGCCGTTATACCACCAATATCAATGCGGAAATGAATTATTGGCCTGCCGAAGTTACCAATTTGCGTGAGATGCATGAGCCTTTCCTACAAATGGTGAAAGAATTGTATGAGAACGGTCAGGAGGCTGCCCGGGAGATGTATGGTTGCCGGGGATGGGTATTGCATCACAATACGGATTTGTGGCGTATGAATGGTGCTGTAGATAGGGCTTATTGTGGACCGTGGCCTACCTGTAATGCGTGGTTATGTCAACATTTGTGGGACCGTTACCTCTATTCGGGTGATAAGGAATACCTGGCTTCCGTGTATCCTATTCTGAAGAGTGCTTCAGAATTTTTTGTTGATTTTTTAGTAAGAGATCCCAATACCGGTTATCTGGTAGTCACTCCTAGTAACTCTCCAGAGAATTCGCCTAGTATTTGGAAAGGGAAAGCCAATCTGTTTGCAGGTATCACGATGGACAATCAGTTGGTATCCGATTTATTTTCAAATACTCGTTCAGCAGCACAGATTTTGAATCTGGACAAGCAATTCTGTGATACCATTCTGTCATTAAAAAGGCAACTTCCTCCCATGCAAGTAGGGCAATACGGACAGTTGCAAGAGTGGTTCGAAGACTGGGATAACCCTAATGACCATCATCGTCATATCTCTCATTTATGGGGACTTTTCCCCGGTTATCAAATTTCTCCTTATTCATCACCTATACTTTTTGAAGCTGCCCGTAATACATTGATACAGCGTGGTGATCCTTCTACTGGTTGGTCTATGGGATGGAAAGTTTGTTTTTGGGCAAGATGTTTGGATGGGAATCATGCATTTAAGTTGATTACCAATCAGTTGAATTTTGTTTCTCCTGAAGTACAGAAAGGTCAGGGAGGAGGTACTTATCCAAATTTATTCGATGCTCATCCGCCTTTCCAGATTGATGGAAATTTTGGTTGTGCAGCCGGAATTGCTGAAATGTTGATGCAGAGCCATGATGGGGCTGTTCATTTACTTCCTGCTTTACCTGATACCTGGAAAAATGGAGAGATTAGGGGGCTTCGTGCACGTGGTGGTTTCGAAATCGTTTCTCTGAAATGGAAAGACGGCAAGGTAGAGTCGGCAATTATCAAATCTACTATCGGTGGTAATCTTCGCTTACGTGTGCACAATACTTTGGCGATGGATGGTATGACATTGGTTAAAGCGGAAGGAGATAATCCTAATCCATTGTTTGAAAAGCAAGAAATTAGTCGTCCGCTGGTTAGTGAGAAAGCTCCATTGAAAGGAGTGGAATTGAAAGATTCTTATTTATATGATGTAGCTACTGAAGCAGGACAGATTTATACTTTTATTTCAAGTTGTCTTTGATTTTACAAGAATATTTTCTGATATAAATTCAAATATGAAAAAAATATCAATTTACTGTTTTATACTAATATCTTTAGGATTTATCGGTTGTACTTCTAAAACCCATGAAAAAACAATTGAGGATTTCGACATTCGGGAAATGAGCCTGCAAGTAGATACGCTTTATAGTAGAATGACACAAGCCGAAAGAGTTGCACAATTGTATGGTATTCGTCCGAAAGAAATAATGGAGGATGGAAAACTGTCATTAGAAAAGTGTAGAGAGAAGATACCTGACGGTATAGGGCATATTTGTCAATATGCTTGCGCTTTAGATATGGAACCAAATGAACTGCGTGATTTTGTGCGTGATCTTCAAAATTATCTGATACATGAGACTCCCTCAGGTATACCAGCCATATTTCACGAAGAGGCCATTACCGGACTGGCTGCCAAAGGAGCGACCGTTTATCCCCAACAATTGGGTATAGCCTGCACATGGAATCCGGAACTGGCTACAGTAAAAACGGAACAAACGGCAGAAGTCATGCGCTCTGTTGGCGCTACTCTTGCTTTGTCACCCATGGTCGATCTCATACGTACCGCTCATTGGCCACGTATAGAAGAATCCTATGGTGAAGATGGGTATCTTAGTGCAGCTATGGGAGTCGCTTTTGTGGAAGGTCTGCAGAAGAAAGGATTGAAAAATGGAGTTGCTGCGTGCACCAAGCATTTTTTGGGATATGGTGGAGGCTCTTCTTTGAGTTGGAAAGAAATTTATGAGGAAGTGCTTTTGCCACATGAAGCTATGATACGACAGGCGGGATGTAAGGTTTTGATGACATCCTATGGCCGGTTCCGTAGTGAACAAGCCGTATCCAGCGATACTCTTCTGAATAAAATATTACGTGGATATCTTGGATTTGACGGAGTAGTGGTCAGTGACTATGGGGCAGTAGGATATGCTAGTCAAAAAGGAAATCCTGATATCTTGAAACAACGGGCTGTTGAGGCTCTAACCGCAGGTAATGACATTGAATTACCATCAAATAACTGTTATAAATATCTGCCCGAATTAATAGGAGACAGTTTGGTTAATGAGAAATATTTTGAGATTGCGGTAAAACGTGCATTAATGTTGAAAGCACGTCTGGGCTTATTATCTACAGACCGGAAGCTTTATGCAACAGGAAATTTGGATTTGGATTGCCCCGAATATCGTAAAACTTCTTATGACTTGGCATGTCAATCCATTGTCTTGTTAAAAAACAACAATGTATTGCCCCTTTCTGGCAAATATAGAAAAATAGCTTTGGTCGGTCCGAATGCAAATACATATTGGTGTATGTTAGGAGATTATACATATCAGTCTATGCAGGCATTCTGGTGGGGAGGAAAAATAGACCCTGACAGTCCTAAAATTGTTTCTGTATATGATGCTTTTAAGCACAAGGCGAATGGTAGATTCACTGTGGACTATGAACGCGGATGTGATTGGAGTGCAAAAAATGAGACTTCCATTATCCGTGAAGGAGATCCTAGAACTGAACGCTTGAATATGATGTTAATGGAATCATCCGATTCTACTAACTGGCAGGCTGCCATAAATGTAGCTTCGGAAAGTGATGTGATTATTGCTGCATTAGGAGAGAATCCTACCTTATGCGGAGAGGCTCGGCAACGTAAAGGTATCTGTTTGCCGGGAGATCAGGAACAGTTTTTAAAAGAACTGATTGCTACAGGTAAACCGGTTGTTCTGGTTATGTTTGGTGGACGTCCACAAGTGATTGACGAAGTAGAAGCAGGTTGTTCAGCTATTCTGCAAGCGTGGTATCCGGGCGAAGAAGGAGGAAATGCTGTTGTTGATATTTTGTTAGGCAATGTCAATCCGTCCGGAAAATTATGCGTTAGCTATCCTAAGACTGAAGATAAAGAACTTTATTGTTATAACAATGGTGAATTCCAAGAAAGAATAGCTTATCCGTTTGGTTTTGGGCTTTCATATACTTCCTTTGAATATAGCGATATAAAAGTTCCGTCTACTGCACAAACAACTGATGATTTGATTGAGGTTAGCTGTAAGGTGAAAAATACAGGAAAATGTGCAGGTACTGAAGTTGTGCAACTTTATCTGTCTCCTACTTCCTCGGAATTTCTCAAGCCTATACAGCTAAAAGGGTTTGCCCGTGTGAATTTGAACCCCGGCGAATCGAAAATAATAAGTTTTAAGGTTTCTCTTCAGCAAATGGCTTATTATGCAAATAATGGATGGACTATAGCCGGTGGTCAATATACATTTAAAATAGGTGCGTCATCTTCTGATATCCGTTTGGAATCATCATGTCAGCTAACTGGAGAAAATGTGCGGATGGAGCGTAGAAATACTCTTTTTTCTATAAGTGAAATAGAATAGGAAAAATAAGAAAGCTTCAAAAAGCTATATTGCATTACCCTTTTTACTTTGGTCTTTTGAACGTAATGAAGAATCTGTTAACGCAAAATAGTGTGTGTATTCGGATTCTTCATTATGTTTAGAATGGCAAAAAGACAGAATGCCGGGATTTTCAGATTCCCTCCTGTTAGCCTAAATCGATTTATATTCGGATAACTCTGTTTTTGTTATTCTCAAACCGGATTTTATAAATCTTAGACTGAATAATGCAATATCCGGTTTTTGTTTTTATTCATCTTTGCGTGCTAAAAACTTTAAATGATACTATAAATGAAAACAATGAAGAACATGAAACAAAGTAGGTTTATTTTGTTTGTGCTTTCATTCCTGGTGATGAGTGTCGGGAATGTTTATGCACAAAATGTTACCGTAACAGGTACAGTTCTAGACAGTACCGGTGAGCCTGTCATCGGTGCTAATGTGAAAGTGGCGGGGAAGTCATCTATAGGAACCATTACCGATTTCGAGGGGAATTTCTCCTTGTCGGTCCCTGCGGACACGAAAAAATTGGAAATCAGTTATATCGGTATGCTTTCACAAGAGGCTGTCATTAAGCCGGGAACTCCGGTAAAGGTAATTTTGAAAGAAGATACGGAAGAATTGGATGAAGTGGTAGTCATTGGTTATGGTACTGTAAAGAAACGGGACTTGACCGGTTCTATGACCTCCATCAAGCAAGCGGACATTATTGCTGTTCCTATGACGAATGCTTTGGAAAGCCTGCAAGGGAAAGTGGCTGGACTGGATATGACTAAATCAAGTGGTCAGACAGGTTCGGGCTTGTCCTTTTCCATTCGCGGTAATCGGTCATTGAACGCTTCGAATGCTCCGCTGATTATTGTAGACGGAGTGCCCTATGGGACAGATATTGATATCAATCCCAATGTCATAGAATCCATGGAAATTCTGAAGGATGCTTCCTCCACCGCTATTTATGGTTCTCGCGGTGCTAACGGAGTTATCTTGATCACTACAAAGAAAGGGGCTGTAGGCAAGACCAAGGTTTCATATAACGGTTATTATTCCATCAATTCCGTAGCTGCTTATCCCGATAGAATGAATTTGTCCGAATGGGCCGACTTCAAGAGAGAGGCTTATCGTACGGACGGCCAGTGGGGAGGTCCTGAAGATGATGCCAAAATTTTTGGTTCTGCTTATGATGCGGTAAAATCCAATCAAAATGTAGACTGGGTGGATATGCTGATGCAAACGGGTAGCCAGATGTCCCATTCTGTCAATATTTCAAATGGTACGGAGAAAACAACATTCAATCTGGCTTTTGAATATATGTCCGAAGACGGTTTGGTGAAGATGGATGATATGGACCGTTATAATGCAACCTTATCCTTATCGCATAAGCTCACTGATAACTTGAAATTGAATGCCAATGTGGTATATACCTATTTGGATCAGAATATCCGACGTGATCCTTTCAACCGTTCTATTTATTACGCTCCCTATGGAGATGTATATAATGAAGATGGTTCTATCAATGTGCTTCCTTTTAATGATGGGCAGACCATTAGCCCCATAGCCGAAGAAGTTCCCGGAGCCTATAAAAATAACCGGCTGACCAGCCATTTGGTGGGGAATGTAGGGGCTACCTGGAACATTATCAAGGACTTGACACTGACTTCTACTTTTGGCTTTGACAAGAAAGATATCCGTACAGGACATTTTGCTGATACATATACGTTAGACGGAGCGGGAAATTATTCGTTGGCGGATGCTACCAATCATAGTGACGTCAATTGGTCGTGGGAAAATACATTGGCTTATTCGTTCACATTAGGAAAACATAATCTGAGTCTGATGGCTGGTAACGCATTATATAAAAATGTGGCCGAGGAATATAAGGGTGCGGGGCATAACCTTATTTCATCCACTATGTTGTTTTATAATTTGGGTGGTTTGCAGGATAGTCAGCAGATATCCAGCAGTTATGTACAAACCACTATGGCATCTTTCTTTGGGCGTATCAACTACAAATTCAATGAGAAATACCTGATGACTGTGACTTTGCGTCAGGATGGTTCATCTGTATTGGCAAAAGATCATCAGTGGGGGGTCTTCCCATCTGTGGCTTTGGCTTGGCGTATGAATGAAGAGAATTTTTTGAAGAACGTAGAACAACTTTCCAATTTGAAACTTCGGCTGAGTTATGGTATTTCGGGAAACAGTGCTGTTTCTGCCTATCAGACTCAGGGAGGATTGGGAAAGACCATGTATGCTTATCTCATAAATAATACGGAAAACGGAGCCTATGGCTACTATCCAGCTTTGACACCGAATTATAATCTGGGCTGGGAAAAAACAGCAACGGCTAATATCGGTATTGACTTCGGTTTCTTCAATAACCGTATCAGTGGTTCATTGGATATTTATCAACAAAAGACATCAGATTTGTTGATGCAGAAGAAAGTACCTAGTTCTACCGGATATTCTTTGGCATGGGATAATGTAGGAAAAACTGAGAATAAAGGTGTGGAATTAGTTATTAATACCCAAAATTTCAATCAAAAGGATTTCTCTTGGAATACCGATTATACATTTACTTTGAACAGAGAGAAAATTACTGAGCTGGCAGATGGAACTGACCGTGATATCAGTAACGGTTGGTTTGTAGGGCATTCCATCAAGACACATTATGGATTGGAGAAAATCGGTATCTGGCAACTTGACGAAGCTGAGGAGGCGGCTAAGTATGGTGAGAAGCCGGGACGTATAAAAATAAAGGACCAGAATAAGGATGGTTCAATAGACAATGATAATGACCGTATCATCTTGGGCTCGGAAACTCCCGATTTCGTAATGGGGTTGAACAATACATTCAAATACAAGAACTTTGATTTGCGCGTTTTCATGTATTGGAGACAAGGGCAAATGTTACATTCGGAAGCCAACGGTTACGGCTCATACCGTATTCAGGGAGATCCGGGTATTAAAGTAAACTATTGGACTCCGGAGAATCCTACTAACGAATTTCCCCGTCCGGAAAAAAGTTATTCGGATTCTTCCAAATTAGATGCATTGGGATACGTGGATGGTTCGTATTTGAAGATTAAAGAAATCACTTTGGGATATCAGTTGCCTAAATCATGGATCGGGAAGATTCATGCTTCTAATATCCGTATCTATTGTTCATTAAAGAATTTCTTTACTTTCAGTCATTTAGACAATTATGATCCCGAACGAGGAGGCTCCTTGAGCTATCCGATGACAAAACAAGCAGTATTTGGTATTAATGTTGATTTCTAAACAAGCGAACAGGTATGAATAAATGATATAAATGGTGTTTGCTCAGCTGTATGGCGGCAACCTTGAGCTCATGTAATGATTTCCTGACAGAGGAAAATCCCAGCGGATTGACCGCTGATACTTTTTATAAAACCGAATCGGGTGCGGAAGCTCTGATTAACTCATGTTACACACCGTTGCGTTTTTGGTATGGACAGGAATATGCCACATCAATGACAGAGTTGGGAACGGATATATTTACCCGGGGAAATGGTTGTGCCGAAGCTGAGCTTTCCGATTATAACTCGTCATTACAAGGTTCCAGCAATGCGATAACTAAAGAGTGGGAACGTTTGTATTCGGCATTGAATACTTGTAACACTGCCTTGAACCGTTTGCCTAGCTCTGAACTTTCAGCTTCGGTTAAAGATATCCGTATGGGGGAAGCCTATTTCTTGCGGGCTCTTTATCTATGGCATATTGTAGAGACATGGGGAGGTGTTTATTTAACGACAGAAGAATGTACCGAGCCGTCAGGTTACGTTTACCGTTCGTCCGAAGAGGATTTTTATACTCAGATTATAGCCGATTTAAAAGAGGCGGTGGCTAAATTACCGGTTTCCACTTCCGATTACGGGCGTGCTACCAAAGGTGCGGCAGAAGCGTTTCTAGCACGCGTTTATCTGTATAATAAAAATTATGAGGAAGCGTTGAAATATGCTCGTAATGTTATTAACAATTATGATTATAGCTTGGCAGAAGATTATTCGGACCTTTGTGATATTTATAAATGTAATGATGTAAAAGAGAATGTGTTTGTTTGTATGTACACAAAGAGTGAGATATTCGGAACTTCCATTGAAGAAGGTCCTGACGGGACCCCCATCATTTGGAGGACACCGGGTAATAACCCTTCACATCTGTTGTGGGTGATGTGTTATGATCAGGTACTCGATAAAGACGGTAAGAAACCTGTTACGCGCTCCATAGAATATGGTCGCAGTTTCAACAGATATATGCCTACGCTGTATTATCTGAACCTGTTCGATGAAAAGATGGATGCCCGTTATGATGATGTGTTCCAGCAGGCATGGATTTGTAACAATACGAACAGTACTTATATCTCACCGGGAGATACGGCTATTTTCTTTACTAAATATAGTGTGTCCGATGCAGAGGAAGCTAAACACGATTATATCACCATAGACAAGGATTTTGTTTACAATGCCGATGGCTCTGTCAAGAATAGGGTTCAGAATGTGACTTTCAAAAAATTCCTTGATCCGTCTCGTGAGTCAGTGAATTATACGGGAAGTGTGAGACATGGTGTGGTCATTCGTCTTGCTGAGTTGTATCTGATAGCTGCCGAGGCTGAATTATTCTTGAACGATAATGCCTCTGGAACATCTTATATCAATGAGGTAAGGAGAAGAGCAGCTATTCCCGGCAAGGAAGCCGCCATGGAGATAAAGCCGGAACAGTTGACATTGGATTTTATTTTGGATGAACGGGCCCGTGAGTTGGGAGGAGAGCAGCAACGTTGGTTCGATTTGAAGCGTACCGGTAAGCTGCTGGAAAGAGTAAAAGCATACAATCCGGATGCGAAAGTGAATATAAAAGAGCATCATTTGCTACGTCCTATTCCTCAGACTCAACTGGATGCCATTATCAATAAAGAAGAGTTCGGGCAAAATGCCGGTTACAATTAAGTGTGCCTGTCAGGCTGAAGTTTGATTTCCGGTGAAGGTGTATCTTGATGATTGGCAGAGAAGTTATTTAGCTTGCAAAAGTTGGTAAATAACATAAGTTCGTTTTTTAAAAAGGTCTTGTTCTTTTTTTAAAATGAACTTATGTTTTTAAAAAACATCCTTATCTTTTTTGCATAGGAACTTGTGTTTTTGTACATGAACAAAAAATTGATGATTCCCACATATATATGTGTAACCTCACGCGGACGTATATATAGTCCTACGTGAACGTTCATGAAGTGCCGCATGAACATTCGTATAAAACAGGTTGTCTTTCCTCGGAACATTTTCCCTTTCACGACGGGAGGTTTTTACAAACTGACAGCATAAGTTTAGGAAGTTTCTTCCATTGTTTCCGAAAGTTATGCCGTTAACTTTCGGGACTACTCCTATCAATGCAAAAAACACATTTTATCTCTCATGCTCTCATCTTTTATCACTTTCCCCCGATGAATAAAGCGTTTAAAGGGTGAGAGATGAGGTGAGAGATGCCCCAAAAGGTGAGAGCAACTGCTCTCACAAAGCCAAAAAATGTCTTGTTATGCAATCTGGGAACAGAACATCTCTTTCTTTTCGGCTCAGTCAAGATATATGCATGAAACTATTGAATTACAGATACCCTTATAGTCTTGAATTCAATCCCGGCTGTCATATCGTTGCTATTTTTCTCGAAAAGAAAAGGAGGAAAAGACATATTGAGGTTTCCGATAAAAGGTGATGATAGTGTTAACAGAGTTAATAATTCTGTTGTGGAACTTTCCGGCAAATACAGTCTGTCAAATGATCGTTGATAAAACCTGAAGCTTGCAAATGGGCGTAGCAAATCGTAGTTCCGAAGAACTTGAAACCTCGTTTTTTCATATCTTTACTCATGGCATCGGATTCGGGGGAGGATACCGGAATCTCGCTCAATGACCGGAATGTGTTGATAATCGGTTTTCTGTCGGGAAAGAATGACAGGGTGTAATTGTAAAAGCTGCCGAACTCCTTTTGTATGGCGAGGAACAGCCTTGCGTTTGTGATTGTGGATTTGATTTTCTGGCGGTTTTTCACGATACCCTCAAACCGCATCAACCGTTCAACATCCTCATCGGTCATTTGCGCTACCCGTTCGGTGTCGAAGTCACAAAAAGCCTTACGATATCCCTCACGCTTCCGAAGGATGTTATCCAACTCAATCCGGCTTGAGAGCTTTCCAATACAAGAAACTCGAACAGTGTTTTATCGTCAGTCACCAACTTTCCCCACTCTTGATCGTGGTACGCCATATACAACTCGTCAGTTCCGCACCAACCGCAACGCCCGTTTATTAGATCTTCCATAATGTATGATATTACTGATTTTTCGGATAGGGATAAAAAGACAATCCGTTATACATAAATCGATAAGTAGGGACATCAACGCCGAGCTTCTCCGCTTGACGAATAACATATCCGGTCAATGTTTCCAACTCTGTTTTTTTCCCGGCGAGAAAATCACTATGCATGGAAGTC
>ERZ780148.847-NODE-847-length-23440-cov-4.158905_pt1 | contig 23440 bp, 20 predicted proteins | sample MGYA00510984_ERZ780148 | MGnify/ENA primary metagenome ERZ780148 (study PRJEB29588, sample SAMEA2160902) | human gut metagenome | biome: human gut; feature: human-associated habitat; material: faeces | place: Denmark | collected 2008/2010 ...
TTTTAGACATACGATAATATTTGAGCTTAATGAATTAAAGGAACTACTTATGGTTGAGCATGTAAAATCATATGTAAATTATAAGGATTTTCGAGTAAAAGTCTTAGAAAAAGCACAGACAGAAATCAATGAATTGACCGATATAAATATTGAATTTGAGCCAATTAAGACGGGAAGAAAAGTAACCAGTATCAAATTTATCATCGAAGAGAAATTCAAGAATAGTCGAAAATAATGCCAAAAAGGAGAAAAATATGACCCAAATGGACAAAGAATACATCGAAAAAGAATACGAACAAGCTATTAAAGAATACAATGCAGCACTCACAGAAGATGATCTGGATACTGCCAGACGTACGATGAAACGATTAGAAGCTATCGCAATGCAAGACTATGGATTTGACTATGCTGACGAACTAGCAATGAAAAAAGAAGATTGTAAGAAATAGTCTTGCCCCCCCCAAAATACATGATATACTGATGGATATATTGGCTCCTCAATGTAGAAAAATAGCCAATAACGACGGGCTATCCCTATGCCCGTCATCCCCTTATTGAGAAAACCATGGACGATCACCACAAAAGATTCCGATTTCAGCACTGAATTACAAAATATCCTCGATGAGCAGTTTAATCCTGATCGTCCGAATGCAGTCTGGTGTTCGGATATTACCTACATCTGGACAATAGATGGATTTGTCTATCTGACCAGTGTTATGGATTTATTTTCCAGAAAAATCATAGCCTGGACGCTTTCAGAAACACTGGAAGTATCTTGCGTGATTGATACTATAAACAAAGCCAAAGCTCGCCGAAATATCGATCAACCATTAATTATCCATTCGGATCGTGGCAGCCAATATGTTGCAAAGGAATATAAAAAAGCAACCGAAAATATGCAGCGTAGCTACTCGAAGAAAGCTTTTCCGTGGGATAATGCATGCATTGAATCCTTTCATTCTGTTATCAAACGTGAATGGCTCAATCGCTTTAAAATCCGAGATTATAAGCAAGCATACCAGTTGATTTTTGAATATCTGGAAGCTTTCTACAATACGAAACGAATTCATAGCCATTGCAACTATATGTCGCCAAACGAATTCGAACGAGTGTATGAAAGAACGCACACTGAGGCTGAGCTTCTAGCAGGTTAAAATAGGGAGAAATTTCTCATTTTAACTTGTACTAAATCTTGACATAGGACCACAACGAATCTTTTGTTCCCAATGATTGTTATGGGATTGTCTGTATTAGCAATTTTCGGAGTAATTGTATTTAGAAAGAAAATGAACTAAGTTAAGAAGTAAATGAAAAAGAATCTACAAAATGATTCAAAATATAATAAGGAGTTTGCTAAGGCAGACTCCTTATTTCTTACAAATAAAAAGGAGCCGGCCTTTTGGCAGACTCCTAAATTGTGATTCTTTTTATTTGTTTAAATTCTCATTTGCTGTTGCTAACATCAGTTTGATACGATTTAACTGGTTTACTTCGCTGGCGCCGGGATCATAGTCAACGGCTACAATGTTGGCATCTGGGAATGCCTTTCGAATCTGTTTGATAACACCTTTACCAACGACATGGTTTGGCAGACAGCCAAATGGCTGAGTACAAACGATGTTTGGTACATTGCTGTGAATCAATTCAATCATTTCACCTGTGAGAAACCATCCTTCACCGGTCTGGTTACCGTTAGATACGAAAGGCTCTGCATATTTAGCCAGTACGTGAATCTCAGGTGGTGCCTCAAAACGCTTGCTCTCAGCAAGTGCTTTGCAGTATGGCTTGCGGAACTGATTTAACAGCCAGATAGCAGCATTTCCAAGCCACTTACTGGTTTTCTTAAAGCCAAGATGGTCAGCCTTAAATTCACTGTCGTAAGCACTGTACATAAAGAAGTCCAGCATATCAGGGCAGACTGCTTCAGCACCTTCAGCTTCCAAGAGTTCAACAACATGATTGTTAGCTGCCGGGAGATATTTAACTAAAATCTCACCAACGATTCCAACACGTGGTTTTTTCTTTGTTTCATCTAATTCTATTTCATCAAATTCTTTTACGATTTGTCGGATGTTTTTCTTAAGTTCCGACTGCTTTGGTTTTTTCACAGCCTCAATACAGACTTTTTTCCATTTATCGTGAAGAGCGTTTACGGAACCCGGTACCTTCTCGTAAGGGCGGGTACGGTATACGACACGCATAAACAAATCACCGTAGATTAAGCTGTGAATAGCGGCTTTTAACAATCGGTAATTGATGTCAAAGCCGGAGTTTGTTTCCACACCGGCACTTAACGAAATAACAGGAATTTGTTCCATGCCTGCTTTTTTCAGTGCACGGCGGATAAAGCCGATATAGTTCGTTGCACGGCATCCGCCACCGGTTTGGGTAATGATTAAAGCAGTTTTATTTAAATCGTACTCGCCGGATAACAATGCTTTCATGAACTGTCCGACTACAAGAAGAGACGGATAGCATGCATCATTATTTACATATTTTAAGCCGTAATCCAATTCGCCTACGCCGGTAGGAAGCTGGACAAGATTATAACCACAGGCAGCAAGAGCCGGCATTAAAATGTCAAAATGAATTGGTGACATCTGTGGTGCTAAAATCGTGTAACTTTTACGCATTTCTTTTGTAAATTCAACTCGTTTATAGGCTGAATTTTGAGGAGAGGACTTAATTCCCTTGCGTTCGCGGTCTTTCACGGCGGAAATAAGCGAACGGATACGAATTCTTGCGGCACCTAAGTTGTTGACCTCGTCAATTTTAAGAACCGTACATATTTTATTGGAACTTGTCAAAATATCATTGACCTGGTCGGTTGTTACTGCGTCAAGTCCACATCCAAAAGAGTTAAGCTGAATCATATCCAGATTGTTCTGGGTGCGTACAAAACTGGCAGCGGCATAAAGTCTGGAATGATACATCCACTGATCCATCGCAATCGTTGGCCGGTCAACTTTTCCTAAATGGGAAATGCTGTCCTCAGATAATACCGCAATATCGTAAGATGTAATCAATTCCGGAATACCGTGGTTGATTTCCGGGTCAATATGGTAAGGACGACCGGCTAACACAATACCACGCTTGTTGTTATCTGCCATCCATTTTAATACGCGTTCGCCCTCTAAGCGGATATCATTTCTTGTTTTTTGCAATTCTTCGTATGCCTTGTGGGCAGCTTTTCGAATCTCGCCGGCATCAATATTATTTTCTTTGCCGAGATAGCGTACTAACTCATCGGCAAGAATTTTATCGCTTTCAAAGGAGACGAATGGATTCTGGTAGGTAATCGATTCATCTGCCAATTCTTCTACATTATTTTTGATATTTTCTCCATAAGAAGTGACAATTGGGCAGTTGTAGTGGTTGCCCGCTTCATCAAATTCTTTGCGCTCGTAAGGAACACAAGGGTAAAAAATGTACGAAACGCCCTGGTTTAACAGCCATGAGATATGTCCATGAGCTAACTTTGCCGGATAACATTCCGATTCGCTCGGAATCGATTCGATACCAAGTGAGTAAATGTTTCGGTTGGAAGCCGGTGAAAGAACGACTTCGTAGCCAAGTTCCGTAAAGAAAGTAAACCAGTATGGATAATTCTCATACATATTTAACACGCGTGGAATTCCGACCTTGCCGCGATATGCTTTGTCCGCAGATAATGGTTTATAGTGGTCAAAAAGACGCTTATTTTTATAGGCGTAAAGGTTTGGAACGTCACGGTTTGTCTTTTCTTTGCCAAGACCACGTTCACATCGGTTACCGGACACAAACTGACGGCCACCGGTAAAGCGGTTTATTGTAAGGAGACAATGATTGGTACATCCCTTACATCTTGTCATGGAACTTTCAAATTTTAACTCGATAATGTCCTGTAAAGAGAGCATGGAAGAAGTTTCTCCCTCTTCGTAATGCTCACGGGCAATCAGTGCGGCACCAAAAGCACCCATGATACCGGCAATGTCAGGGCGAATTGCCTGACATCCGGAAACACGCTCAAAACTTCGTAATACCGCATCGTTATAGAAAGTACCACCCTGAACAACTACGTTTTTACCGAGATCTTTCGGGTCTGTTAATTTAATTACCTTTAACAGGGCATTTTTAATAACGGAAATAGCAAGTCCGGCAGAAATATCTGCGACCGTAGCTCCTTCTTTTTGTGCCTGTTTTACTTTAGAATTCATAAATACGGTGCAGCGGGAACCCAAATCAATTGGATTTTCGGCAAACAGAGCCAGTTTTGCAAAATCTTTTACTTCATAATTCAACGAGCGTGCAAACGTCTCGATAAAAGAACCACAGCCGGAAGAGCAGGCTTCATTTAACTGTACCTGGTCTACGGAGTGATTTTTGATTTTAATACATTTCATATCCTGACCGCCGATGTCCAGAATACAATCAACATCCGGGTCAAAGAAAGAAGCAGCGTAATAATGGGAAACGGTTTCAACTTCACCTTCATCTAACATCAAAGCGGATTTAATCAGTGCTTCGCCGTATCCGGTTGAACAGGAACGCACAATTGTGGCACTTTCCGGGAGCAGTTCATAAATTTCCTTAATTGCTTTAATTGTCGTCTTCAGTGGGCTTCCGTTATTATTATCATAGAATGAGTACAGAAGGGAACCGTCTTCGCCGACAAGAGCTACTTTAGTTGTTGTTGAACCGGCATCTACGCCAAGAAATACATTTCCTTCGTAAGTGGAGATATCTCCCTTCTTTACGCTGTGTACGTTATGTTTTTCGATAAATTCATTGTAATCAGTTTCATCTTTGAAAAGAGGCTCCATACGAGTCACTTCAAATTCAATTTTAATTTCGCCGGAAAGCTTCTTTAACAAAGCACCGATTGTTGTGGCGCCTTTTGCCTCCGAGTTCATGGCTGCTCCGCTTGCAGCAAAAAGATGGGAATTTTCCGGTGCAATAATGGCATCCCCGGTTAAATTAAGAGTGCGGATGAATGCCTGTTTTAATTCTGTTAAAAAGTGCAGCGGACCGCCGAGAAAAGCAACGTTACCGCGAATCGGTTTTCCGCAGGCAAGACCACTGATTGTCTGGTTTACGACAGCCTGGAAAATGGAAGCGGCAAGGTCCGGTTTCGATGCGCCCTCATTTATTAAAGGCTGAATATCAGTCTTTGCAAATACACCGCATCGTGCGGCAATCGGATATAAAGCCTGGTAATCTTTTGCATAGGTATTTAATCCGGCAGCGTCTGTTTTTAATAAGGTAGCCATTTGATCGATAAAAGAACCGGTACCGCCGGCGCAGATACCGTTCATTCGCTGCTCAATACCATCGGTAAAGTAAATAATTTTTGCATCCTCACCACCAAGTTCAATGGCGACATCGGTCTGAGGAGCATAACTTTTTAAGGAAGTAGCAACGCTCACAACTTCCTGCACAAATGGAATATCAAGGTGCTTTGAAATGGAAAGACCACCGGAACCGGTAATCATCGGTGCGATGTCGCAGTCACCAAGTTCGTTGTAAGCACGTTCCATAATTGCACGTAAGGTTTCCTGGATATTTGCGTAGTGACGCTCATAGGCAGAAAACAGTATGTTATTGTTATCATCCAGCACAGCAATTTTTACTGTGGTTGAACCAATATCGATACCTACTCGTTTCATAAGTACCTCCTAAAGTTTCCTATTAAAATCATTTTTTGTTATCTAATTATCGAAACCTTATTATACGACAAAAAGAATGGTTTTGCAACAAAATTAGAAAGAACAAATGGCATTCTTTTGAATAGGATAATAAAAAAAGGCAGGAATCTGAAAATGAATCAACGCTTTTGTAATGGAATGATACATGTCATTCGCTCCGGCGATAATCTTTATCAGCTGAGCAGACGCTACCGTGTTCCGCTCGCACTTATTCTGCGGGCAAACCCTTATGTGGATGTGTATAATTTAAGACCGGGACAGGAAATCTGTATTCCGATGCCCTGTGGAAGCGGACCGATAGCAGGACGGGGAATGCAGCAGGAAAACGTGGAGACAACCGAACAGGAGACAGACGATGAGGAATACGAAGAGGAACAAACGGCACAGTCAGAGGAAGAAAAAGAGGTGTCTTGTGTCTATCGTGCAGATGGAACAAAAAGCCTTGGAGCGATATTGAATGAGTGTGGTATGACGATGGCAGAGTTTTTTGAAAAGAATAATCCGGAGCAGATTATTATCGCGGCAGATGTCCTTTTTGAAGTGCCAAAGAAGGTTTGACAAAGGTTATTAGAACCTTTATAATGAAAACGAATTGGTCAGACTCGGCGATGCCTTGTTTTCGGGGAATCGCCGTTGTCTTTGAAAGGAAGGTGAACAAGCATGATTTCCATTTACAAAACCATAGAAGACGATATGGTGGTGCTTGATAAAATAGAAGAGGGTTGTTGGATATCAGCCATTCACCCAAATGAGGAAGAATTGTCTTTTTTGCAGGAAGAGACTGGGATTGACTTGGATGATTTACGGGCACCTTTGGATGATGAGGAGCGTTCCCGTATCGAGTTGGAAGATGGATACAATATGATTTTGGTGGACATTCCTTCGCTTGATGAGAAAGACCGGTATGTCACGATTCCTCTTGGCATTTATATGACAAAGGAGCATATCATTACGATTTGTCTGGAAGAATCACCGGTTTTGAAAGCATTTGTAAACCGTAGAGTACGCGAGTTTTACACATTCAAAAAGACTCGCTTTGTATTCCAGATTTTGTATCGCAATGCTGCTTCCTACCTGCGTTATCTGCGTATTATTGACAGAAAAAGTGACCAGATTGAGGAAAAACTGCATATTTCCCAGAAAAACAGTGAGTTGATTGAACTTTTAGAGCTGGAAAAAAGTCTGGTTTATTTTACCACTTCCCTGCGCTCAAATGAGGTCGTTTTAGAGAAACTTCTGCGGACGGAGCGCGTTAAAAAATATCCGGAAGATGAGGACTTATTGGAAGATGTCATTATCGAGAATAAACAGGCGATTGAAATGGCAAATATATACAGTGGAATTTTAAGTGGAATGATGGATGCGTTTGCGTCTGTTATATCCAATAACTTAAATATTGTTATGAAGTTCTTGGCAACGGTTACGATTGTTTTATCAATCCCGACGATGATTGCCAGTTTCTTTGGAATGAACTTTGATAATATTCCACTTGGACATTCGCCGTTTGGATTTTTTACCATTATTGTTTTAACGCTTATTATTTCCGGCGTTGTGGCGTTGTTGTTCCGCAAAAAAGATTTGTTTTAATAGGGAAAAGACAATTGTTGAATGGAGGTTAAAAAAGAACTATGAGTTTATTAGACCGATTGGAGAGAACACGGTTTGGAAAATTTGGCATTCCGAATCTGATGCGGTATGTCATTGGAGTTAATATTGTCGGAATTCTGATTAGTCTTGTGAATCCGACGTTTTATTATTCGTATCTGAGTTTGGATATTGCAAGTATTCTGCATGGACAGGTTTGGCGTATTTTTACCTTTGTGTTAAGCCCATCCGGACAGTTTGGCGGTACCGGCATGGTTAGTTTATTGTGGTTTGCAATCTGGATTTTTGTGTATTATTCGATTGGAACAAATCTGGAGCGCATGTGGGGAACTTTCCGCTTTAATTTGTTTTATTTTGGGGGACTTTTACTGGTTGTAATCATGACTTTTATTTTTTATCTGTTTTTACAGCTTGGGTTAGTGCCAAATGCTGCAACTGCTTATATGGATTATATGCTTTCCGCCAATATTATGGATGATTTGAACCAGACGATGTTTTTAGCGTTTGCCTTTGCTTTCCCGGATGCACAGTTCCTTGTGTATTTTATTATTCCGGTTAAGGCAAAGTGGCTGAGTATTGTATATCTTTTGATGGATGGCTATATGTTTGTCCGCTATCTGATGAGTGGATATTATTATTCGGCAGCGGTGATTTTGGTTCTTTTATTAAACTTTTTTATCTTCTATTTTATGGGACGTGGTTCTCTTACGCCAAAGCAGGCGTACCATCAGAAGAAGAGAAAGATGGAATATAAGAAAAAAACAGCACCCACACAGGGAAGTGTACCAAGGCATCATTGTGTGATTTGTGGCAGAACGGATGTGGACTCTCCGCAGTTAGAGTTCCGTTACTGCTCCAAATGTGAGGGAAACTATGAGTATTGTTCAGAGCATTTATTTACCCATGAGCATGTGCATCATTAAAAGGAGGAAGGAGTCGGAAAATGGGATTGTTTGGTATTGCGACAAATAGTGTACAAATGTTAGTGTTAGTAGCGGTTTTAACCGTGGCAGTTTTTGCTGTTTTGTATTTTGAAAAATTCCGCTATGAAGTAGAAGGAATTCGGATTTACCGCAAAGACAGCAAAAAGTCATGGACTAATCTACTGCTTGTATTAGCGGCAGCGCTGCTTGTAAAACTGATTTTTGCGGCAGCGTATGAAGGACATGGAACGGATATGACCTGCTTTAGTGCGTGGTCGGATATGATTTTTAAAGATGGATTCTGGAATTTCTATCATTCGGATTCTTTTACGGATTATCCGCCCGGATATATGGCAATGCTGTGGGGCATTGGGGCTCTGCGCAGCATCTTTAATCTGGATGTTGCAACGGGAGCCGGAAGATGTGTTATTAAACTGATTCCGATTTTGTTTGATCTTGGTGCAGGGGCACTGCTTTATAAGATAGCAAAGAGAAAATTTTCTGAAGGTTCTTCTCTTATTTTGTCAGCGACATACGTGCTCAGTCCGGTCGTTGTTCTGGATTCTTCGGCATGGGGACAGGTGGATGGTGTATTTACCTTTTTCCTGTTGCTTGTCTGCTATCTGTGCATGGAAGAAAAGCGTATTTTTGCGTATTTTGCTTTTGTTGCCGGAGTTCTTATCAAACCGCAGATGATTATGTTTGCTCCGCTTTTGATTTGGACAATTATTGAACAGGTTTTCTTAAAAGATTTTTCAAAAGAAAAAATGTTTCGGGATTTAGTAGGCGGCGTTTTATCTCTTGTGGCAATGGTTGTATTTACCCTTCCGTTTGGTGTGGACAAAGTGTTCAGCCAGTATGTGAATACGTTGGGCTCGTATCCGTATGCGACGATTAATGCATACAATTTCTGGGCGTTGTTAGGACAGAACTGGCAGCCGCAGGCAAATTCATTTTTAGGTGTGTCAGCAAGCTCGTGGGGAACACTCGCAATTTTAGTATCCGTTGCACTGAGTGCCGTGATTTTCTTCCGCTTAAAAGATGATAATTCTCGCTATTTTACAAGCATGGCGGTACTTCTTGCCAATATGTTTTTATTCTCAGTGCGTATGCATGAGAGATATTTATTCCCGGCACTTGTACTTATGTTGGCTGCCTTTTTGGTGAAGCCGACCAAACAGTTATTCTTTACTTATGTGGGATTTTCGGCGATTCACTTTTTGAATGTAGGTCATGTTTTGTGGGCGTATGTCGAGGAAAACGAAAATACGGCACCAAACGGACCGTTAATTGGAATTACGGCAGTCCTTACAATTTTAATGTTTGCTTATTTGATTTATGCTTCTTTTTCTGTTTCGGTTATGGAGGATTTAAAAGAGGTATCCGGAGGAAAGAAGAAAAGGAACACCCTTCCATATCTTGTGAAAAATCCGAAGGTGAAAGAGAAAGAACCGGAAGAAGTCTATAAACAACATATTCATGCGACAAGAAGAATGCCTAAATTTACAAAGTGGGATTATATTGTATTGTTTGGAATTCTTGTATTATACAGTGTATTCGCTTTTCGTGATTTGGGTGATACCAAAGCTCCGGAGACTTACTGGCAGCCGGAAAATGGTAATTCCGAGATTGTGTTAGATCTTGGTAAAGCAAAAGATATCGGAATGATTTATACGTTCCTTGGAGCGAAGGAAGACCGTATGATGACACTTGAAATGTCAGAGGATGGGAAAAACTATGATTTGGTCGGCACGGTCAGAGCAACAAGTGTGTTCTGCTGGGATGCATTAAAGACTTGGGACAAAGAATCTCAGGAAGAGGGCGCGGATGATTATAATCTGGCAAAAGATTATCGTTATATCCGCCTAAGTGTTGATGAAGAACAGCTTTCTGATACCTTTATGCTGAATGAATTAGTGATTCTCGACAAAGACGGAAACTGGATGAAGCCGGTCAATGCTTCTGAATATAAAAATCTGTTTGATGAGCAGGATTGTTTTGAGCCGCAGAGTGATTTGCCGGAGACTGTCTGGAAAGCTGAAAAAGCTGGAGAAACCGTGACTTTAGATTTGGGTGCAGATAGTTACTTTAGTATGCTGCGTGGCTACTCTACGGAGAAAGCAAATCAGCGGTTTGAAGTGGAAGTGGCAAAATCGGCAAATGACGGTGAGGAGCCACAGTATCAGAAAGTGGGAACGGTAGTCAGTGGTGAGGCTGATGGCTTTAGCAGACTTTTGGAGGAAAATCAGCAAAATGCCGATACTTATTCTTTTGCCAATGATTCGTACCGCTATATCCGTTTGACAACACTTTCGGATAATACAAGTTTGAATGAACTGGTACTGACGGATACGAATGGAAATACGGTGAAAATCCGTGACCATATTGGCGGAGATTCCTTGTTTGATGAACAGGATGGATACCGAAAGGCAATTACCTTTAGGAGCGGCACTTATTTTGATGAAATTTATCATGCGAGAACGGCTTATGAAATTGCGCATGGAATGAGCAATTATGAGTGGACACATCCGCCTCTTGGTAAAGTATTTATCAGTCTTGGTGTGCGCATGTTTGGCATGAATCCGTTTGGCTGGCGAATTATCGGTGTGCTGTTTGGAATCGGGATGATTCCGTTTATGTACTTCTTTGGCAGGCGTTTGTTCAAAAACCGCACGTGGGCGGCCGGTGCATTGACATTTTTGTTTACATTTGATTTTATGCATTTTACGCAGACAAGAATTGCTACGATTGATGTGTACGGAACATTCTTTATTATAGCAATGTTCTACTTTATGTATCAGTACAGCCAGACAAGTTTTTATGATACAAAATTGTGGAAGACCTTTATCCCGCTTGGCTTAAGTGCGGTGATGATGGGACTTGGCTGTGCATCGAAATGGACGGCAGTATATGCGTCTGCCGGTCTTGCTGTGTTCTTCTTTGCTATTATGGGCTGGCGTATTTTTGAGTACCATCTGGCGAAGAAAAATCCGACGGGCGAAACAGAAGGAATTGCGCATAAACATATCATTGAAGTATTTAAGAAGAAACTTCTTTTAACCCTTGGTTTCTGTGTGATTTTCTTTGTGTTTGTAGCAGGAACGATTTATGTTGCTTCCTATGTTCCGTTTGAGGACAGCGCAAAAGATAACACCGAGCGCTTCTACGAAGTGACAGATGAGAATTATGAAGGATTTAAATGGGAAAATACATTTGTTTCCGGTCTTGTGGATACACTTCGCGACCACAGTGGAAATCCTGTGGCTGAGACGGTCGGAAAAATGTTGAATAATCAGCATGCTATGTATGAATACCACAGCAAACTGGAGGCTACCCATCCATGGCAGTCAAGCTGGTATGAGTGGCCGACGATGATACGACCGATGTATTATTACTGCCAGACTTTGCGGGATGGTATGAAAGAGGGTATCAGTGCCTTTGGTAACCCGCTTGTATGGTGGGCAGGAATCCCGGCATTGATATTGATTCTTCTGCCATTTGGAAGAAGGCGTTCGAACAGACTTGGAAGCAAAACGTCGCAATGGCTTCAGAGTATCGGCTGTGAATTCTTTGTGTTCCTTGCTTTGTGGAGTGTGTTTGTGAAACAGTCTTCAAGTAATGGAGGCGGTGATTCATGGAAGTTATATGGACCGTTCCTTATTGTGCTTGGCGTGGCGTCGGCTTTGTATATTGCTTACCAGCTTGTGACAAGGGGAGACAAAAAAGCCTTGTTTATGGTATTTGCCTATGCGGTTCAATTATTACCGTGGATTTTAGTGCCGCGCTGTACATTTGCCTATCACTATTTCCCAAGTGTGCCATTTGTCGCCATGATGATTGTGTACTGCATGGTGAAACTTGTGGATTCGGATAAAAAATGGTTCAAATGGTGTATGGTTTATCTGGCAGTTGCCTTTTTCCTGTTCTTAGTTTTTTATCCGGTACTTTCCGGACAGCCGATCTATGAGCAGATGGCAAGAGATGGACTGCGCTGGCTGGAAGGCTGGCAGCTTGTCAGCTAAACAAACGATAGAAAGAAGGATAAAAACGTGAGAAAACTGATTCAAGAGATTCATAACGGGAAAAATATAAAGGAAAATTTAAAACATTATGCGGATATTGCCGTAAAAACATATGTGGATTATGGAACGCTTGAAATGACTTTTTCTGCGTATTCGCTTTTGGAAGATGAAATACAGGTGTTAGATGCGGATGAGAAGGAGAAAATGCTCTCGCAGGTAAAACAGGCGATTGGCTGTTTGGCGGATGAGTCCTGCGATTTCGCGGTACTTGGTGAAAAAATGAATCATCTGCGGGATGAAATTACGGATAAAATGGATGTTTTAACTGCGTACACGGACCGCATGATTTGTTATGAATATGTGTTAAACCGCATGGAATTAAAATATCTTTCCAAGAAAGAATTGTCAGAGAAACTGGCAGCTTTTGAGGAAGAAGAGTACATGAAAATGTTAGAAGGGTATTTGTTTGGCAGTAAAGATCAAAAGGTGGCACTTGATAAAATTCGTTTGATTATGGGACAGATTCCGGTTCATATGACAAAGAATAAATTGTTTGAGCGGATTGGTGAAGCACTTACGTTATATCAGGATGGCGATAAATCGGCACTGGATGGCTTTTTGTATATGGTGCGTACGAGTGCGATGCTGTATGAGCCAAAGCAGGAAGAAAATCAGTTTCCGGAGATTTTAGAGGCCCTGCAAACGTTTGAACAGACCGATTTTGAGTCATTAGAGGGCGAGAAATACAATCAATTGGTATCACTTTTGGAAAAGACAGCCAAAGAAATTCATGAAATTACGGACTTTTATTATGAAGTGCAAAATGTTGTGAATGGTGTGTATGCTATGGCACTGATTCTTCCTTACCGTGAGAAAATGAGTCGGATTGAAAAAGCGGGAAGAAACGTTTGGCAGGCATTGGCACAAGGAGAGTTAAAAGAAGAACTGTTAGTGCCGTTAGAGGGCAGCATCGAGGAGTGTGTTGAAAAATCCAGTCATTTGGAATCGATTTTATATGAAATCCGCAGTTCTTATAAGAAAGAATTGATGGAAACCGGTCTTGCCGGACAATTCCACGATTTTGTATTAGTGGCAAATCTTTTGTCAGACAGTTTGTTTATTGACTTGTCGGTATCCGGTGAGGAAGAGGAAAAAGCAGACCTTTCCTACGTGAGAAAATGCACAGATGAATTAGTAAATGAACTTTCCAAGAAGTTGAGTCAGGTGTCAAAACCGGTAAAAAAAGCGATTATGGGACTTGTCCTTGAAAAACTGCCATTGACATTCCAAAATTCGGATGAGGTACTTGATTATATCCGTGTTAATCTGATGGGATGTCAGGACAAGGCAGAAAAATGTGTGGTACTTACGATGTTAGCAGACTTGATTCGCGAGGAGCAGGAGTGGACATAATATGATTTACTGGTATCAGAATTTATATATGGATGAAACCGTAGAAAAAAATCCGAAACGGTGCAAAAAACGGGTGGAAAAGCGGCGCCCATGGAAAAAGAGTTACGTCGTGCTTACCTTGGCGCAGAATGATAAGAATTTGTTTGAGATTATGCAGACGCGCCAGTTGTTTTTCCACCGCTACCGTCATGTGGATATGTATGTAGTGGCACTGACTTCGGATTATGATGCCGCTGTCGAAATCCTGCAGCAGATTTTAGAAAAAGGATATCGTGAGAATCCGGAATATAACCCAAGGAACGTATTTGCCAAGAAGGAGTTTTATCCGGGTAGAAAGTAACAGAGAAAAGAGGTGTGCCTATGTGGATTTTTTTATTAATACTCAAATGGATTTTCATTATACTTGGCATACTTTTAGGACTTGTTTTACTATTTACGGCTCTTGTTTTATGTGTGCCGGTGCGCTACCGGGCAGCAGGGGATAACCATGAAAAAATCCAGTATTCATTTAAGGTGAGCTGGCTTTTGTCTATTATTGCCGTGAAAAAGAAAAAAGATTCGGAGCAGATTGTTTTCTCTGTGTTTGGTATTCCGATAAAGAGAATGGGAAATGAAAAACCGGTAAAAAAAACCGTGGTGAAATCAGAGAAAGAAAAAGAGCCGGAACCGTTACAGGATAACAAAGAAGAAACAGGCGAGCCGGTTTTGGCAGCGCAGGAAGAAAAAAAGAAACAAAGAAAGGACAAGAAGAAGAGAACTTTTTCCAGGACCAAAAAAGCGAAGAAAAAGAAAAGCAAAAAAAACTTTTCATTTCAAGGGCTATCCAGTATAATGAAGTGTGTGAAACAAAACAAGAAACTTTTGAAACGGTTGTATCGGGAAATAAAAGAGCTGCTTAAGTATCTCGCACCGAAAAAGGTGAGAGGGACATTTGCATTTGGAACCGGCGACCCTTCATCGACGGGGCTTGTTACGGGTCTTATCAGTTTGTTCCCGATTGCTTATCAGGAGGGTGTTTATGTTACACCGGACTTTGAGGAAAAAAGACTGGCTGCTGATTTTTTTGTAAAGGGCAGAATAAGGGTGATTTATTTTTTACGGCTCTTTTTGAGACTGTATCAGGATAAAGAATTGAAACGAATGTGGAAACAGATTCATAGATTAAAAAAGGAGGCTTTTTAAAATGTCAGAAAATAATTTTACAAACACAGTAGAATCCCTGTTTAAGGGGATGGATGCATTTATCACAACAAAGACCGTAGTGGGAGACGCTGTGCGTTTTGACGATGGAACCATTGTACTTCCGCTTGTGGATGTGAGCTTTGGCGTTGCTGCCGGTGCATTTGCAAACGACACCGAAAAGAAAAACAACGGTGGCGGCGGTATGGGCGGTAAAATCCAGCCAAGTGCCGTGTTAGTAATTAAAGACGGAACGTCCAAACTTGTCAATGTGAAGAACCAGGACGGTATCACAAAGATTCTCGATATGGTACCGGATTTTGTTGACAAATTTGCCGGAAAGAAAAATAAAGAGCAGCCACACGATGCGGGAAAAGATGCGGAATAATCCGTAAGAATTGTGGAAATTTTAAAATTTGTAAAAAAATAAAAATTTTGCTTGCATTATAGTTGGAATTTTGCTAAAATATTCGTGTTGTCGTGTGTGAGAGATATTTTGTTTCATATAGAAGAGACATGCGAAGTTTAAGCAGAAGGAGGTGCTTTTCATGGCTAAATGTGCAGTATGTGGAAAAGGCGTACACTTTGGTAACGCTGTCAGCCACTCTCATAGAAGAAGCAATAAGATTTGGAAATCGAATTTGAAATCTGTTAGAGTAAAGGTGAACGGTGGTACAAAGAAAATGTATGTTTGTACTTCATGCCTTCGTTCTGGTAAAGTGGAAAGAGCGTAGTTGCGGTTTACCCGTACATCATAAAAAAAGAACACATTCTTATACTAGAGTAGGAGAATGTGTTCTTTTTTTAGTCACAGCTTGTGAAGAGATTATAGCCAAGGACAAGACAGGCAATAATAATCAGGATGGCAAGCAGACTGTGCCGCATGAAAAGCATGATGCACATACCGATGCCAATCCAAAACAGAATAAATCCGATTAAGCGTTTCATAAAAGATACCCGCATAGATGTCTTTGTTACTATTCTATGCAGAAAATGGGAAAAGTTTCGCAGTATGTGGATTTGCTTTTTTTTATAGAATAGTGTAAAATAAAAATAATTATGCAGTTATCCGTTAGGGGATACCAGATTGGAGGTTACTATGAAAGGTCAGATGGATACCGAAATGGGCAAAATCTTTGTAGATGAGGATGTATTGGCTAAGTATGCCGGTTCCGCAGCGGTAGAGTGTTTTGGCGTTGTTGGTATGGCATCCGTAAACGTACGCGATGGCTTTGTAAAGTTGTTGAAAAAGGACAACTTGCGTCATGGCGTGAATGTTAGTGTGGCGGATGGCAAGCTGATGATTGAACTTCATATTATTGTGGCATACGAAGTAAGTATTCTTGCGGTTGCACAAAACCTTGTTGATAATGTGAAGTATAAGGTAGAAGAGTATACCGGCATGGAAGTTGGAAAAATTACCGTATGCGTTGAAGGCGTACGCGTGATTAACTAATTTGCCTGTTAAATTGGAGGAGAAAACTGTGATTATAAAAACGATGGATGCCTCTTTTGTAAGAAAGTGTTTTCTTGCCGGGGCAAATGCAATCGATGCAAAGAAGGAAGTAATAAACGATTTGAATGTGTTCCCTGTACCGGATGGTGATACAGGAACCAATATGACGATGACTATTATGTCTGCGGCAAAAGAAGTAGCAGCGTTAGAAAATCCAGATATGAAATCGCTTGGTAAAGCAATTTCCGGTGGCTCTTTACGTGGTGCAAGAGGAAACTCAGGTGTTATTTTGTCGCAATTACTCCGTGGATTCACGAAAGAAGTGTCAAAGGTTGATGAAGTGGATGTCGATGTTTTGACAAAAGCCTTTGAACGTGCTGTAGAATCTGCGTATAAAGCAGTGATGAAACCAAAAGAAGGAACGATTCTTACAGTTGCCCGCGGTGGTGCAGATAAAGCAATTGAGTTAAATGGGCGCACGGATAACATTGCAGAGTTTATGAACAGCGTAATTATGCATATGCGTGATGTGTTAGAACAGACGCCGGAACTTTTGCCGGTGTTAAAAGAGGCCGGTGTTGTGGATTCCGGTGGAGAGGGTCTTGTTACCGTGTTGGAAGGTGCATATACCGCGTTGATTGGCAAGGAAGTGAAAATCGATGTGGAACCGGCTGCCACTCCTGTTAAGAAACCAAGCATGGGAGCAGATGCCGGCGTTGTTGCTGAGGCGGATATTAAATTTGGCTACTGCACCGAGTTTATCATTATGCTTGAAAAGCCATTTGGAAGGAAAGAAGAAATGGAATTTAAGGCATTTTTGGAATCCATTGGTGATTCGATTGTCTGTGTTGCCGATGAGGAAATTGTTAAAATTCATGTGCACACAAACGACCCGGGTCTTGCGATTCAGAAAGCGCTTACCTATGGTTCTCTGACACGCATGAAAATTGATAATATGCGCGAAGAACATCACGAGCGTGTCATCAAAAATGCCAGCGAGATGGCAAAACAGCAGAAACAAGAAGAAAAGAAAGTGGAATTTAAAGAAAATGGTTTTATCAGTGTTTCGGTCGGAGATGGACTTACGGATTTGTTCCATGAACTTGGTGTGGATGAAGTGATTGAAGGCGGTCAGACGATGAATCCGAGTACTGAGGATATTCTTGGTGCGATTGAGAAAATTCCTGCGAAAAACATCTATATTCTGCCAAATAACGGTAATATTATTTTGGCGGCACAGCAGGCAAAGGATTTGACAAAGGATAAGGCGGTTCACGTAATTCCAACGAAAAATATTCCGCAGGGAATTGCAGCAATGATTAACTTTGTGGAAGGATTTACACCGGAGCAGAATGAAGAGGCGATGACAGAAGCACTATCCGAGGTGAAATCCGGACAGGTCACTTATGCGGTAAGAGATACTGTAATTGACGGGAAGGAAATTAAAGCCGGCAATATCATGGGATTGAGCGATAAGACGATTGAGATAGTTGGCACCGATGTAGTGGATACGACAATTGATTTATTAAAAAAGATGATGGATGAAGAATCGGAACTCATTACCATTTATTATGGTGAAGAGGGAACCAAAGAAGATGCAGAAAAAATCGCAAAAGCCATTGAGGGGATTGATGACGAGATGGAAGTCGAGATTCAGTATGGCGGACAGCCGATTTATTACTACTTTGTATCCGTAGAGTAGTGAAATTATAAATACAGATGGAGGATGAATAATGAATATTGTATGTTTGGACTTAGAGGGCGTACTGGTACCTGAAATTTGGATTGCTTTTGCAAAAGCAAGTGGAATCCCGGAGTTAAAAAGAACGACGAGAGACGAACCGGATTATGATAAACTGATGAATTGGCGTCTTGGTATTTTGAAAGAGCATGGACTTGGACTGAAAGAAATTCAGGAAACGATTGCTACGATTGACCCGATTCCGGGAGCAAAAGAATTTCTGGATGAACTGCGCAAAACGACACAGGTTATTATCATCAGTGATACATTTACTCAGTTTGCGGCTCCGCTTATGGAAAAACTGGGATGGCCTACCATTTTCTGCAATTCTCTGGAAGTGGCAGAAAACGGTGAGATTACCGGATTTAAGATGCGAATTGAAAATTCCAAATATACAACAGTGAAAGCACTGCAGTCGATTGGTTATGAAACGATTGCCAGCGGTGACAGCTATAATGATTTGGGAATGATTCAGGCAAGTAAGGCAGGTTTCTTATTTAAGAGTACTGAGCAGATTAAGAAGGACCATCCGGAACTTCCTGCTTTTGAAGAGTATGATGAGTTACTTGCTGCCATAAAAAAAGCATTATAATCAATAGAAAGTGTGACAAAAATGTCAAAACAAATTGGACGTAATGAGCCATGCTGGTGTGGCAGCGGACGCAAATATAAGGTCTGTCACGCCGGTTTTGATGCAAAGATTGAATCTTATCGTGAGCAAGGTTACATTGTGCCGCCTCACCACATCATCAAAACACCGGCTCAGATTGAACAAATAAAAGAAAGCTGTAAAATTAACATTGCTATTTTGGATTATCTGGAAGAGCATATTTATGAGGGAATGAATACCAAAGAAATCGACCGGATTGTGTACGATATGACAACCAAAAGAGGCGGAATCCCGGCACCTTTAAATTATGAAGGATTTCCGTACAGTGTCTGTACTTCGGTAAATGACCAGGTATGTCATGGATTTCCGTCAGAAGATGTCATATTAAAATCGGGCGATATTGTGAATGTGGATTGTTCGACAATTTTAAATGGATATTTTTCGGACTCTTCCCGTATGTTTTGCATCGGTGAGGTGTCACCGGAGAAAAAACGTCTTGTACAGGTAACAAGAGAGTGTGTGAAGAAAGGATTAGAACAGGTCAAGCCATGGGGATTCCTTGGTGATATGGGTCAGGCGGTGCATGATCATGTAGCGGCAAACGGCTACACGGTGGTTCGTGAAATTGGCGGTCACGGTGTCGGACTTGAGTTCCATGAGGAGCCATGGGTTGGTTATCATTCTAAACGAGGCGAAGAGATGCTGTTAGTGCCTGGTATGATATTTACGATTGAACCTATGGTAAATATGGGAAAAGAAGATATTATAACCGATTCAAAAAATGGCTGGGAAGTTTATACAAAAGATCATATGCCATCGGCACAGTGGGAAATCATGGTGCTTGTGACAGAGGAAGGAAATGAGGTATTGTGTTGGTAGTTTACTGATTTCTTAGGAAATCAAGGAAAAGGGAGGTTTTGCTATGTTAAATGGGGAAAAAGAACAAAAACGAAGTGTTCATTTTTTTGCTTTAATGTTAGCACTGAGTTTGTGTATGCATACGGCATTGTGTATTTTCTTTTATTGTATTGGTGTAACAATTTTATACGTGTTTAATGTTGCAAGTGTTGTGATCTATTTATTGTTGCTTTTTTTGGTTTCTCGTGTGAAACATATGGAGAGATGGATGCTGGTACCATTTGCCGAAGTGCTTGTACATGTACTTTTGTGTAACCTGTGCTTAGGCTGGGGATATGGCTTTTCTTTATATGGTTTTATGCTTATTCCTGTTATTTACTACATTGCCTGTATTTATATGAAGAGCCGAATTGGTGTGGTCATGTCAAGTGTACTTGGTATTTTTGATTTGCTTGTGATTGTTCACTCGGCATCGTCAGCCGGAGAAATTAATAAATTACCGGGTATGTCAAACCATAGGATGCTTGTTATTTTTGCAATTAATGTAGCTATCTGTACCATTTTTCTAATGGCTTATTCTGCGTACTTTGTTGTTGCAATACGCAGTGCGACAAATGTGTTAGAGGAGCGGAATGATGAACTTGATTTTATGGTTCATTACGATGCACTCACAAATATGAGAAATCGCCAGAATATGGATGAAATATTTGAGGAATACGAGTGTTATGAAAAAGATTATTGTGTGGTGCAGATGGATTTGGATAATTTCAAACAGACAAACCGTACGTACGGTCATTCCTGCGGAGATGAGCTTTTGATTAATCTTTCTTATCTAATCCGCCAGGCAGTGAGAAATCGTGGTGAAGTGTGCCGCTGGGGCGGTGATGAAGTGTTACTGCTTCTGAAGATGGATAAAAAAAGCGGGTACCGCTTAACGGAAAAAATTCGCAAAGAAATTGCGGACTATGTACTTACTTACCAGCGTCAGCGTGTGTCAGTTACGGCAACGTTTGGATTTGTATACTGCGATGAAAAACAGACAATGAAAGAGCGGATTGCACTTGCAGATTCGCGTTTGAATCAGGGGAAGGAAAAGGGGAAAAATCAGGTCGTGAACTAAAAATGAATTAGTTTTACGAAAAGAAAGGAATCGATACGATGAATGAGTTTCTTGATATTTGCATGGAAGCAGGAGTGGATACATTAAAACTTATCCCATTTCTTTTTCTTACCTATATTTTAATGGAGTGGATCGAACACCGCACCGGAAGTCATACACAGGCGGCGATTTTGCGTGCCGGAAAAGCAGGACCGGTATTTGGCGGAATTTTAGGTATTGTGCCACAGTGTGGCTTTTCGGCAGCAGCATCAAATCTGTATTCTGGTGGTTTGATTACGGCAGGTGCTTTGGTGGCTGTCTTTTTGTCTACTTCCGATGAAATGCTTCCGATTTTTATTTCTGAGGCAGTACCTGCATGGACAATTATTAAGATTTTGGCGGTTAAAATGGTAATGGGAATCCTTTTTGGCTTCCTTTTGGACTTTTTGTATCACGGTATCTGGGGCAGAAAAATGAGATACCGGAACATCCATACAATGTGTGAGAGTGAACACTGCAAATGTGATGATGAGGGGATTTTTTCCTCTGCGCTGCGTCACACAATTCACATTACCATTTTTTTGTTTTTGATAACACTTGTTCTGGAAGCTGTTATTGATGGTGTGGGTGAAGAGGCTTTAGCCGGATTTCTTATGGACCGTCCGGTTCTCGGCGAGATTTTGGCGGGGGCAATTGGCATGGTTCCAAACTGTGCGTCGTCTGTAGTCATTACTCAGCTCTATTTACAGAAAGTCATTAGCGCCGGTCCGATGATGGCAGGATTATTTACCAATGCCGGTGTCGGAGCACTTGTTTTGTGCCGCATGAACCGTAAACATGTAAAACAAAACGTCGGCATTTTGTGTTATTTATATGTGGCAGGTGTCGTTGGAGGAATTTTGATTGATTTGCTTGGAATCAATTTTTAATACTTATTATTAGAGTTTTTAACTGTGGATAAGATAGTGGTAATGTTATTGAAGTTTTTTGTTAGAAAAATCAGACCGGGTTTCAACCTGAGGGACGTTGAACACCGGTCTGATTTTTCTAATAAAGCAACAATTAAAACATTTCCATATCGTGTTTACTTGACATAAAGCCCCACCTTGCTTTATACTAGGAGATTATGAGGGGAAGTTTACCCTTTTATGAAACGAAATGGAGATGAGAGAGAGAATGAACTACCATATTGCAGTGATTCCCGGAGACGGAATCGGACCTGAAATTGTGGCAGAAGCTAAAAAGGTATTGAATAAAGTGGCAGATACATATGGGCACACATTTGAATACGAAGAATTGTTGATGGGCGGCTGTTCCATTGACGCATACGGCGAGCCTTTGACAGATGAAACCTTAGAGCGTGCAAGAAAAAGTGATTCGATTTTGCTTGGTGCGGTCGGTGGACGAGTCGGAGTGGACAGCTGGTATGAATTGCCACCGGAAAAAAGACCGGAAGCAGGTCTTTTGAAAATTCGTAAGGGACTTGGCTTATTCTGTAACCTTCGTCCGGCAATTCTGTTTGAAGAATTGAGCGGCGCTTGTCCGTTGAAGGAAGAAATTGTAGAAGGTGGTTTTGATTTTATCTTTGCCCGTGAGTTGACGGGTGGTCTTTACTTCGGTGAACGCTATACCAAAGAGATTGATGGCGTGCGCACCGCAGTGGACACTTTAAAATATGATGAAAATGAGATTCGCAGAATTGCCATTCAGGCGTTTGAGATTGCGATGAAGAGAAATAAAAAAGTCTGCAGTGTTGATAAAGCAAATGTATTGGATTCTTCCAGACTTTGGAGCAAAGTCGTCGAGGAAGTCAGCAAGGATTATCCGGAAGTGACATTGACAAATATGCTGGTTGACAACTGTGCAATGCAGATTGTAAGAGATCCGAAACAGTTTGATGTCATTTTGACAGAGAATATGTTTGGCGATATTTTGTCGGATGAGGCAAGTATGGTAACCGGTTCTTTAGGAATGCTTTCTTCTGCAAGTTTAGGTGAGGGAACCTTTGGTATGTATGAGCCAAGTCACGGGTCAGCACCGGATATCGCGGGACAAAATAAGGCAAATCCGATTGCGACGATTTTGTCGGCAGCTATGTTACTACGTTATTCCTTTGGACTTTCCAAAGAAGCAGATGCGGTTGAAAATGCCGTCAAGACTGTGCTCAAAAAAGGAATGCGTACGATTGATATTATGGATGAAGGTAAGACTCTGCTTGGTACAAAAGAAATGGGTGATGCCATTGCAGCAGAGATTGAATAGGAGGACGACAAGATGAAAAGTGATTCAGTAAAAAAAGGAATGCAGACAGCACCACAGCGTTCTTTGTTTAATGCGCTTGGTTTGACAAAAGAAGAGCTGGAAAAGCCGCTTGTAGCTATTGTCAGCTCTTATAATGAAATTGTTCCGGGTCATATGAATCTGGACAAAATTGTAGAGGCAGCAAAACTTGGTGTCGCTATGGCAGGTGGTACACCAATTGTATTCCCGGCAATTGCCGTATGTGATGGTATTGCGATGGGACATGTGGGAATGAAATACTCCCTGGTAACCCGTGACCTGATTGCCGACTCCACCGAGTGTATGGCACTTGCACATGCTTTTGATGCGATGGTAATGGTGCCAAACTGTGATAAAAACGTACCGGGTCTTTTGATGGCTGCGGCACGTGTGAATATTCCAACCGTATTTGTCAGCGGTGGTCCGATGTTAGCCGGCCATGTGCAGGGACAGAGAACTTCTCTTTCAAGTATGTTTGAGGCAGTTGGTGCTCATGCGGCAGGCAAAATGACCGAAGAGCAGGTGGATGATTATGTCAGCCATGCCTGCCCGACCTGTGGTTCCTGCTCC
>ERZ780148.855-NODE-855-length-23190-cov-4.525654_pt1 | contig 23190 bp, 40 predicted proteins | sample MGYA00510984_ERZ780148 | MGnify/ENA primary metagenome ERZ780148 (study PRJEB29588, sample SAMEA2160902) | human gut metagenome | biome: human gut; feature: human-associated habitat; material: faeces | place: Denmark | collected 2008/2010 ...
TATGCTGAATATAAAGCACACAGCCAGCCTGACTATCACACCCGAATGAAGCCAACAGTCCAGCAATAGCATTCAAAGAGTTCAAATCCTCTTCAGCAAATATCATTTAGCGTTCACCGTTCCTCCTGATACTCTACGATTTTGGTCACTTCGCTCTGAACCCAGTGTAAGAAACCACACATACCCGAGTAACCGCATTCCGCCAATGTGTCCGCGATATTGTCCAAAATATCCATATCGGCTCTTGTGAGATTAACTTGAGGAATAACTTCAATGTTCTCCTCTGTGATAAATGGGGTATAGTCCCCACAATGGCAACATTTAATGTTCATGCGTTGCATACAAGCATCTCCCTCAACGATAAAAACAAAGAGCCGCAGATTTCTTCACGGCTCAGTGCTTTTAACAATGTATCGGTGCTCCGTCTTCTTTTATTAAATCTCGCATTTTATCCTCCAGATCGCTACAATGTTGGCGTAAAAACGACACACGTTCATGATACACTTTATCACATTCACGTGTACTAAACACGCTGAATTTTTTCAGTAAAGCGTCCAATTCACGGTTGGCTTTTATTTCTTCATTTGCCAATTCTATGAGTTTTTTGTAAGTTTCTCTTTTCATAGAAATCACCTTCATAAAGGAGCCTGTTATTTTCGCGTCTTCTCTTCAAACTTCACAGGCTTCTTGCTGCCCTCCCGCGCACACTCCGTCAGACACTCATTGCAGGGCTCGTCCGTCTCCAGCACCTTGAAGTTCTTGCACTTCGGGCAGTAGGTCGCATAGTCCACTTCGCGCATCCAGTCATTCATCAGGCTTCACCTCCCGAACGATTGTTACATTCCCACAATGAGGGCAAGTCGTCATCACTCCGTCTGGAATATTGGTATACTGTGATCTTTTGCGAACCCACCATCCAGTCGGCACTTCAAAATGATTACCACAGGAACTGCAGACAACTGTTATAAGTTGTTCATCGTTCGAGCTTTTCATCTTTGGCACAAACCTATCATCCAACTCCGGATGGGTCTCCCGCTGGTTCAGTGCCCAGAGCAGATTCCAGCAGGCTGCCCGCAGGTGATCCTCATCGTCCATACCGACCATGTACTTTGCCAGATGCCTAGAAGCACTGTCTAGCAACGAATGCAGCGGGATACCCTTATCCACATTGTGCTCGCCGTATTTCAGCGCACCTTCCTCGCAGTGCTTGCTGACCTCCATGATACCGTACCAAGGCAGAAGGTCCATCCGCCCCTTCCCTGCGTGCATATCACGCTTTGCACCGGTTTCAAATTCGGTGCGGTCTCCAGAGTCTTTAATCATAAAACATCAATCCTTTCTTACTTAATGAGATTCACATGATGCTGGTAAACCTCAACAACATCTCGCGGATGGTTCTTTTTTCCAAAGAACATTGCAATATGTGGGTAATTATCTCGTCCATCGTTGCGGCAATACAATTTTGTGGGAACTTTGTAGCGAGGCAACGCTTCTTCGGTATACATGATTTTTATAAGTTGAATCTCATGATACGTCGCCTTCATCTTCTGAATAAGTTTCTTCTTGCTTTTTCGTGAGATATTTCCCATCAGCAGAACCTCCTGATTCTCCCCTGCATAACCTTGTTGGGAATATCCAGCCACCGGATTTTGCACTTGTCCTTGTAGTCAGGACGCAGCTTCTGCAGAATCATCTTTAATGGCTGCCTCTTAATTTCTTCAATCAAGTCCATGAGACAAGCCGTTACTTTCTCGAAGCATTCTGCAATCGTATTTAAGACATCTGCTATTTTCTCACAGGTCGTCGCAGTAAGCCTTAAAGAATCATAAATATCATGCTCCATAGAATTTCCTTTCGTTGAACTGTTTCTTTTGCATCAATGCTCTGGAAATGGCCACATCGATACCGCTACGGCTCTTCAGGTGGTAGAACCAGAGATCCTTGAAAGGTGTGTTCAGCCGGTCAATCCGCCCAGAAGCCTGCTCCATGACCTTATAGGAGTAGTTCTGGCTATAAAAAATAATGGTATCCGTCTTGATACAGTTCCAACCTTCTGCTCCAGCGTTGTACTGTACAAGATATACCCATTTATCCGTATCCGGTATCGGTTGATGCTTGTGCCCATTCCACTGAGCCACCTCCACACCATTGTCATAGGGCAGATGCAGGAGAATATCCAACTCATAGTCAAAGTTATAGAAGATGATAACTCTCGGGTGTGTCATGCAAATATCAAGCACTTCCTGTTGCCGAGATTCATCCGCATTGACCACCCTCCGCAGGCTGGAACAGAACTCACTTGCTGTTTCAATAGGCCGCCCTTCCCATGGATTCCACCGGCTCATGCAAATATCTTTGTACTTGCGCTGGTCGAACTCGACGTAGATGTTCTCATGATGCGGTATCGTCTTCCGCTCAAAATCCATATCAACCAGAATCCGTTCCCGCAGACGTATCAGCCTGCCAGTGTTCAAATATCTGTCAATTTTGGGGTACTTTGAGAAACGACTATAGACCACGTGCTCATTATTGAACTGTGTCCGGTTCCGGTAGAATCCATTTGCAATGAACACCGGAATATAATCGGTCCAGCAATCGCCAGGCGTGGCACTCAGAAGAATCCAGTCGTTTTCCCTCGTAATACGTAAGAAGTCCTTCACCCACGAGCCATTGCCCACAACACGCTGTTCATCGAATATGAAGAACGCGCGTTTGATGCCAATGTACTTGCCGATGTTATTCCAAGAATCAATTACGACTTTGTGGTTGTAAAGGTCAAGGCTCTCATCAGTAGACATGAAAAAGGGAGCGAGTTCTTCGTCCCACTCCCCTGTGTCACGTTTCCGTGCTGTTGTGATAATATAAAGGTCTTCGGGCTCAACCATCGGAACGTACTCTTCTGTGTTGAGCTTTCCATCGAACATCTGGTAATAAAATGCCAGCCCCGTTCTGCTTTTTCCGCTTCCCACCCCACCGCACAGAATACAGCCCAGTCTCATTTTCTGGACTGCTTCGAGCTGGTAGTCGTAAAGCTGAACTCCCGCCATCAGAGCAATCACCTCATTTCTTTGTGAACATGAATGGCTTCAGGATAGCAATGATTCTCGTAGGCCAACAGGGCAATTGTAGCTTCCTCTTCATCTGCGCCCTCGCCAAATATTGTGTATGCAAATATCTCTTTACCCTTATAAGTAAAGATTTTCCACAACTGTTTCGGTTTCATAGCAGTGACCTCAGGAAATTTTCACAACGATTTCCTTACCGCCCTGATTGCCGGTAATAGCGTCCGAAATAGAACCGTAAATCTTCTTAACGTTCTTCAGATTGTCGTTAAAATCCTCCAAAATATCTTCCATACTCTCCGCCAGCTGATTCTTGGCCTCATCTTTTACTTCTTCGCGCAGATCAGAAATATCAATCCGACCGAGCTGGTCCTTGATTTCCTTCTTTACGCTACCCTGCAGGGTTACATACTCCTTGTTGATGGCAGACTTAACCTGACGGGCTGTTTCAGCGTGAATATCCGTAATAGCTGCGTTAGTTGCCCGCTGGATTGCATAGTCCGTCCGGTTCACGACAGCCTTATCCACAGCATCCTTGATAATGTAATCAGGGATCTGGATGGCGGCATCATCTGCCAATCGGTCAATTTTGCTATCAAGTTTCTTTGCAAGGGCATTCATCTTGCAGTGAACCCCGATAGCGTAGCCTGCACCAACCAGCCCAATAACCCATCCTGCTGCATTCATGTAGAGCTCCATAGATTTTTTCATACCAATACTCCTTTGTCTTAAATGTGTATTTTCGGACACTTGCAGGCCATACAGGATTCGAACCTGTCATGCTCGCCCTAGCGAATGACCCATATAAAAGAGCCGCAGATTTCTCCACGGCTCCCGAAATTATTGCGATTACTGCTTCGGCTTCATACGCACAAAATATCTTTTACCGTCCTCGTCCTCAATCAGACCATAACAGCGGCGAAACATCCTGGTGTATTTCTCGATCATCTCATCCGAAAGAGAGCCAAAGTCATCTTCGGTCAGGCCTACAATCAGAAATGTACCAACCACATAGTCATACATCTGAGCGTTAGCGTTATAGAGCGGCCGGTTGAACTCCAAGCCCATGAGTTTGCCCTCATCATTGCAAATAAGAGCAACTTTGTCATCCCACGGGTAGGTTGCTTGAATCAGGCCGCCAACCTCTTTCTGCAGAGATTCCAACGAGCCATCAATGTCGATGACCTCCGGTCGGCACATCGGTTTGATACGCAATACTTTCATAGTTCTTCTCCTTTATTAAAAATATAAGTCTGAGCTGCTGCCTCTGAGAACGCCATTTGCGACGTGGGCACTCACCGGCTGGACCATTCAACGGAAGACTAACTCCTGCACTCAGAAATATCATTTAATAAATTTCGAGGTTTGCGATGCGCGCATCGCGACGCTTCTGCTCGATGATGTCGGGAGCAACATAGCTGACATTCACCAGATAGGACGGGATGCCGTAGTTCTTTGCAGCGAGGTTCTCGATGATGCAGCCACGGTAGCCCTTATCCTCATCGTAAATGCCGATAAAGCGGTCGGCTTCCGACAGTTTCTTGATGCTCTCACCAAGATACCAAAGAGCCATGTTGGTGTTTTCAGGAGGATCATCCTCGAAATAAGTCGGGATAACTTCCAGTTCTTCACCAAAGACAGCCTCTGCAATCTTATGCATCTGCTCCATGGATGCTTTAATGGCGCATTCCGTGCGGTTGCGCATAGGAACACTGATAAACAGTCTCTTCATGTGCTTCTCCTTAGTACGGCAAATCGTTCGGATCGTTAGGCTCAGCCATCTCGCGCTGCTCATACTTAGCAGCATACGGGTCGGCATCTGCATCCTGCTCCACGTAGAGAATATCCGCGTACAGCGTGTACTGGCCGGGGGTGTTCCGGTTCTCATACAGATTAGCCTGCAGGTTCACGTTCTTCACACGGATATAATCCAGCTGACCGATGTTCTCAGCGTTGCAGGCAACCTTGCGGCCAGTGGTGGTGATCCAGAAAACCTGCGGAGGCCACTTGGAGTCCATGTTGACCGTCACCGGGACGTAGAAGGTCGGTACGAACGGCTCATCGTAGATGTAGTTGGGGTTCGGCTTGGTCTGCTTGACGTTCAGCCCCATTTCGATGAGCTGCTGAGCCTGCTCCTCCGTAGGGATGACCACGTTCACACGCCGCCGGGACGAGCCGTAACGGTCGCGGTTCGGGTCGCCGGAGAAATTGGTGTCGAAAATAAACCGGGTATTGTCAATATTTACCTTTGCTTTCATAATAGAAACTCCTTTACTCTTTTTCTTTAGTGCATCGCCGCACTCATTTTTGCCAGCAACCCCGCGATACCATCCTTGGTCTGCGCAGCCACCTGATCCAGCTCTTTCAACACCTTGGCATAAGCGCCAGCATCCTCGTTGGTTTCATCCGGCTTACACCACTTCTTAAAGACCTTGTGGAATCGGCTATCATTGCCTGCCATTTTCTTCACAATAGCCATAGCGAGGCCCTTTTCCTTATCGAAAATATCATCAGGCCCACACTTCACCACAGTCTTGGTGCCATCCGACCACAGAATAATCGTTGCCGGATTGTTGAAGATGACCTTACGGATGTTGACATTGCACATACCAAACCGCACAATATCATTCTTTTCGGCACGCTCCGTAGACTGGCGGGAGTAGTCAATTGCCATCGCAGTATAAATAGCCCTGTCAATGTCAATTCCCAGGTTGTTTGCCGACACCCTAATCACGTCTTTGCTAGGATTCCAGGGAAGTTTTTCCATTTATCTCACCTCATAATTTCTTGCAGCTTCGTCCTGAATATCACCCCACGGCAAGTCAGGCTTTTGCCAAGGTGGCATTCCACCATCGTCCGATACGAACCATTCCAGGTCGCCGTACTGAGCAATAGTGTCCGCCGCATCATCAACCATCTTGTCGAAATAAGAGCGGTCAATGCTATCCTCCAGATGAAGGTTATAGACCATCTCGCTTTCCAGCCAGCGGTAGTCTTTGGCACCAGTGACCGAATTGTATTTCGTTTCACCGTCGTCTCGGACGCCCGCTTCTCGCATCAGCAGCGCTCCTCCGCATCCGGGTTTGATGGGGCAGAACTGACCGACGCGACCGACGAAAATATAATTGTGCTCGTCTTCGGGCAGAGCCTCGTTTTTATCGAGGTAGATTGCGCCCTTAGAAACCGACTTGGTTTCACAAAGGTCGTCGAACACAATATCTTCGTGGGAGAAAAGCGTTTTAAACACATACGGCACCTGAAACTGAGCACCAGTCGCAGTCCAATGACCGCCCTTCTTCTCGTTCTTTTCAGGAATATAGCCGTACTGTGCCTTTGCTGTATCTGCATCGAGATACTTTGCAATATAAACGGCATTGTTCACAAGGCACATTTTTTCGTATGTGGCTTCATGCTCAAACGTGTATCCGTACTTTTTCGCAAAATCCATGCAGAAGTCGATGATTTCAGGCGTTGCATCCGGAATCTTGATAGAGTCCGTCTTGATGTGTGCCACCGTGAAACCACGCTGCTGCACCTCGTCCTGCAGAGTGCGCATAAATAAAGCCCCTCGAAGCGCCACAATGTTATTGGCGTTCTTGGGGTTGCGGAATGGATTATCAAAGGTTGCACTGGTTAGACCGTAAACCGAGTTGATAGCGATTTTCAGAGCTTGCGCCAATGCTTTCGCCTGTGCGGGGTCATCCAAATATTTGGACAACTTACCGCCAAAGAGTTTCTTGGCCTTGTCGTACTCACCATGTTTTACATAGATACGTACATCCATCAGGTCATTAAAGTTCTTGGTGTAGTCGCCAAAGTAGTTTAGAGCGACGGCCGAGTGTGGGTGCAGAGAGGCAACGTCCAGCAGGGCGATGTTGTAGTACATACCGGGTTCGGCATAGACATAACCGCCAAGGCCCAAATCAGTACCACGAAACATATTGTGCATCCGATCATCTTCGCCTCTGACCCACTCATAACCTGGAAAGGCGTTGATGATATTCTTGTCGGTCAGAATATCAGGCTCGACTTCTACCACCGAATCAGACTTACCTGTAGCCAAATCCGTATAGACCAGCTGAGGATGCTTTTCCTTGCCGAAAATAATGCGCGTGGTCAGGCTGTTGGTAGTGTCGTTGACGGTCATCCCAGCAACATCTGCCAGAATTTCACGTGCAACAAAGTCTGCTTGCCGCGCGTTAAACACGGCTTCTGTCGCAATGACATCGTTGTCGCAGTATTCCGCAACCTGCTCCCACTTCTCTTCCGGCACCGGCTGATCCCAAGGAAGCCCGAGCTCCTGATGGTGGATGCCCAGCTCGATTTCAAACTTCTTCAGGCCCTGCTTTTTTGCGCTGAAATCGTAAATATCCGTGTAGGACAGGTTATAGGCCTCACCAAAGAAGCCCATACGGTCATTGATAATACGGTTCGACAGTGCGTATAGCTGCTCCGTATTCCAGCCGAGCATGCAAGCCCAAAGCATGTGGTTATCGTATTTGCGGTTATTAAAGCCAATCAGACGATACTGTGTCAACTTCTCAATATCCGTAGGGCTAGGATTGATCAACCGATTCACCGGCTTGTCCTCACCGGCAAATTTCCAGTTGACCAAAAAGAGATTCGGAAACACCTCACAGTCAAAAAATACGATGGGTGCTTTCTCACCGTCATCAACCTGCGATTCAACATCCTCTCTTGACTTGAAGTGCATCTTCGCCGTGATTTTCAGACAGGCATCGGCCTGGTTCGTGCTGTTTACAGCAAAGGCCAGAATCGCATTGCGCATGTCGTCCACATTATAGGGAATCCCACTCTCGTAGGCTTCATCCATAATATGAGCGATAAAGTCAATGCTGGGTTTAGTATAGGGACTGATTTCTTTTGCGAGGGCTTTCTTAATGAGTACCCGCAGGTGCTTCTCATTTTGAATCTGCTTCACATCGACCATTGCTTTTTCTCCCTTCAATGGCAAGCCGCTGCTGATTTTGGCAACCGGAATATCATTGCACTTGGTCAGCATTCTTCTCAACGAAGAATTTCCGGTGAACACCTTAACCTCAATATGCTCATCGTATACACGGCTCAGTTTGCTTGCGTCCCCTGTGTAAATATAATGCAAGTGGATTCCTGCACCAGATTTACTCAGTTCTGCGTAAGTAGCAGGCCACTTAGACGCTGCCTCCAGATTTCGCTCAAAGCATTTCTTGCCATCGTTACCCGGAATATCAAAGTCAATGACGATGTGGGTTTCAGGGACTTTGACATAGTGGAGCTTAGAAGTAAGAATATCTTTGAGCATCGTTTTGACATTCTCCCACTTTTGCGTAGGAGTGCCATTTTCGTTCGCATACTGCGCAGGACAATCCTTGCAAATATCATCAAAGAGAGAATGCTGTGGTTTCAGATCAATCCATGACTTGGATGGCTCCTCCTTTGAAGCTGCTTCTGCAGGTGTGGGGTCAGCGAATTCTTTGAACTTGTCTGCCTTGAATCCGCTGTAGTAGCTTCGCACTCGTTCGCCATTCACATCTTCTGCGCGTTCCTTGTAGTCCGCAAAGTAGTTCATCAGCTCTTCACGGAATGCACGCATCGAATACGGATAGACAACCTTTGCTCGCTGGTTATACTCGTCATACATCGCCCATGCTCGCTTCAGGGAAATACCGTCTTCTTTCTTGAAAATATAATACCGGTCGAGCATGAAGTTATAGAAGTCATTGGAAGCGCCAAGCATTCGTGTCGGAATATAATCGTCATAGCGATGCTTATTTCCCTCATAGACCTCCTTGCAGTGCCATGCAATACCGCCAAGCTCGAAATCGGTCTTGGCGTAGAGTTCAGAATATCTTTTCTGAGGGACTTTCTCACCTGTGGGCACCACATCGATCAATCGGCGAATCAAACCGGACTTCGCATCGGTGATTTTGACAGGCTTGTTTGTGGCGAGAATCAGGAAGCTCTTGAATTGATTGGCATAAGCGCTACGGAACTTCTCATTGACCATCATGGTCTCATGAGACACCAACGAGTTCAGACGAGTATTGTCCTCGATTTTGGACAGGTTACCTTCATGCTGAATTGCGATCAGAGGGTTCGCTTTGAAAGCTTCCAGTGAGAACGCATTAGATGCTGAACCCAGTGCCTGGGAATCGAATGCTGCATAATATCCAGTAAAGAGCTTCTGGATGATGTTCAACACTGTGGATTTACCACTACCGGGCGGACCATAGAGAACCATGAACTTCTGAATCGTCTTGGAATCGCCATTGACAATAGAACCGATACACCACTCGATTTTCTCTCGCTCCTCTGGAGAATAGAGTGTCTGCATCAACTCATCATAGGCGTCAATGTTCCCCGGTTCCAGTACATAAGGGAGTCTCTTGGACGCATAGCTTTCCTTTTTGACCGGAGTGTTCGCAAATATCAGCTGCTCATCCAGCGTATGGTAGTTGTCCCGCATCTGACGTTGGCAATATTTGTGCCAGTTGTCAATCATGCCTGATTCAGCGTCCCACATGTGGAGCACCCGGTAATTATCCAGATGCTCCTTGTGCTCGTTCGTGTAAATATCCAACTCATGGTCAATCAGTTGAAGTGCATCCTGTTCGTCAACGCTCCACAATCCTCGATCTTCTAGCCAGATAGCGTAGAAATCAGAACCCCGAATCATCAAGTCCTTGGACTTTTTGATGATGAATTTGGGATAGATTTCGATTACACCGCGTTTTCCCGTGCGCGTTGCAATCATCAGGAAATCAATCATTGGTAACTGACTTCCTCCTTTCTACGAGGTCTGTATCAGACATCTTTTTTCGTGACACTCGCCTTGCCATCGCAGCAAATGTCCTTTTCAAACTGCATCTCTGCGAGTTCTGCTTCGGCAGCATCGGCGCGTTCCTTTTCAGCCTTGCGCTTCTTCTCGCTTTCATCCAGCATCTTGCAGGCAGTCCAGAACAGACCAATGGTGCCTACCAGCAGCAGGTTCTTGCCGAAAAGCTTGCCCCTCTGGCGGCGAATCACCTTCTGGGCGGCATCCAGTGCCAGCTGAGTCTGTGCGAGTTCGTAATAAATGTTATTCATAGTCACTTTTCCTCCAATAATTAAGGTCTGCCAAAATCAGCCGACCAATGTGCTCGGTATTTCTACATGCTGTAATTCGCATCAAAACGACGGAATCATGGAGAACTTGCTCTATTACACCTTCCATCGGGATGCATATTTTCGATACGTACACCATCACATGTTGCTTTCGTTGAGATACGCCATCAGCTGATACCAAATATCTAACTGTCGCATATCCACGTTCGGGCTTATTAAAGTAAAGAGCCCACCAGCTCCATTCGGCTGATAGGCTCTCTGATTGAAACGGTCGATGATAAATTGAGCGCGACCCTCATTGAACCGAGCATCATCCATAGCCGCCAGCCCAAGACTGACAACCATGCTCCAGAACCATTGTCCTACTCGGTTTCCTGCTTCAGAATCTGCCATGATATGTTCTTCGATGCGGATGGAAAGCCCCACCATCATCTCCAACATACTACATGGCATCCCGCTCGTTGCACTGTTCAACGCTGCATATGGGATACTTTTTTCCTGAGCGAATCGGTAGCGCAAGTCTCGCCCATCTTCAGCACGACTCGCATCCATCTCACAGGATGGAATAAAGTCTTGCTGAAATAAAAACGCAAGCAGCTTGTGGAAAGAAAGGTTTCTGGGTTCCCATCTTCCGCAAACCGTTTCACGCAGCCAGTCAAAATACTGACTGGTCGTATCGTTGAATATCATTCATGCTCCTCTCCGGAGTTAGGATACAAGTCCGCATACTTATTGCGCACCTTCAGAACTTCGTAGTCCTTCCGGTAGTTGTGATTGCGGACATGGACAAGATCAGGCTCTTCTGCTCCAAAATTATCCAAAGCCTTAGGGCCAATCACCTTTTCAATGTCCTCTACCCTGCTCCCATCACTATCATAAGTCAGGATGCCGTCTGCATAGTAGGTCAGGAAGCTGGTTTCGTAATCGTCCTCGTTACCGAACTCGTCGCTCGGAATGATCTCAATAGCCTCCATCGGCTCATGGGTCGGCTTCTCAGAATCTTCCTCCTGACGATACGGGCCGCTCACGAGATCGTACGCTTTTTCGTTTGCCCGCTGCTCGATGGTCGTATCCAGTTCCTGCTCACGCTGCTTAAAATGGTTCCGAGCGTCCTCGACCAGCACATCTGCCTGCTTCTTGTAAGTATCGCGCATCAGGAAGTGCATCGTGGCAACACCAGCAGCAAATCCACCTACAAATATCAAGGCATCACGCATCAGTTTTTTCATTGGTTTCTTCTCCTTTAATCGTCATCATGGTGAAGGCCAGTCCTCCAAAAAAGAGTGAAACACTCATGAGGACCCCTCCAACCAGATGCCGCTTTCGTTTCGTGTCGGTCAAATAATCGAGGAATAAAAACACCGATTCCAAACCGTCCATAAATATCCTTTCACTCAGAAAGGACTGCCAGACCGGATACGAAGCACACTCCGGCCATGGCTGCAAATACATAGGAAAGAGTCTTTACGTATCTGGTCATAGCTTGTCCCTCTAAAATATCAGTTAGATTTTGTCGATGATGATACCGTCACAGTTGAAGTGCAGAATGACAGAACGCTCCTCGCCACGGAGGAAGCTCTTCAGTGCCTCATCGTTCGATTCAAAGCTCGTGAGACCGAAATCCACATGGTTGTGCAGCGAAGTGTCGTTCGGATTGTATACCCAGCCAACGACCTGGCCAGTAGGAGTGCGCAGAGATTGACCGCCATGCGTGCCAATCATGGTGAGCACTTCATTCAGGAACAGATGCCCCTGAGAACGCAGTTTCTTGTTCGCCGCAGACTCCATGAGGAGCAGATAGTTCCGATTCAGGTCGGCATCCCGCTCCCACGTGTCCACAGTTTCATCGAAAATCAGAGTGCACGGATCATCTGCCTGCTCAGCAATATCCTTGTACTCTTTGATGACCTCCTCTACACCGTTCTCATCGACCTTCTTGGTTTCAACCTCCACGGCCTTAACGTTCTGCTCCAGTTCATGCTGTACCCGCTCGCCAAAGCGGTCGGCGACGCGGTTCTTATAGCCGTTGAAAGACTGCTCCAGCGCGATGTAGGCGGCCGTCAGCGTTGCATTCCGCTTCGTCATGATATGATGACTGCCGAACATGCAACCGAGAGATGCTGCGCCCAGACCAATCGCAGGTGCATACACCTTTGCGAGCTTCATGCCGGTCTTAATGTAAGTCGTGGTGATGTCCTTCGTCAGGTCTTCCTTAGTGTAAGTCTCACCTTCCGACAGCTGAATTTCCCCGGAGTCCACCTTATCTTTAGTCTCGTGGATTTTCTCCATATTGGCCTTGTGCTCGGCCAGAATATACTGTGCCTTCAGGGTCGCCTTGCAGGCCAGAACGGTTGCAGTTACGCCACCGATTGCAGCGCCAACCACCATGATGGTCGGGCTTGCTTTCTTCAGCTTGAATGCAGTCTTAGACAACATCTGCGTTGCCTTAGTCATAATTTCTTCCTTTTTCATAAAATATCAGTCCTTTCAATTAGTTCAGAGGAACAGGTTTTGGAAATACGATAGTGTAACCGCCCGGAACGCCCTTGATAGATGCAGGCCCAAGGTCATACCACCCATACTTGCAGTCCTGATAATCACGAGCATCACGGGTAATTCCCACAACATCGTAAAAATCAGCAATCGTGACCTGCCCATATTCGTGGAGCGCATGGCCCATCTCGTTCAAAACATCATTCGCATCGGCATAGCTATCGAAGGTGATGTTCTGCCAGTCCAGCCGGTTCGGGCGATAGTTGTTCTGCGGAGGACGGCTCTGGTTTGCATTCGCGTAGTAGCTGCTATAACTGTTACGCTGCTGAGAATATCCGCCCGTATTGGTGCGGGAACGGTCGACACCGAACAGTGCGATATTGACCGCAGAGCACACCATGTTCTTAATGCCGGGCAGAATATAATCCGTCCACAGCTTTTCGCGAATCGTCTGCAGGTCTTCTGCGAGAAAGTTATGCGCCAGCTTCTGGATCTCGCTTTCCTGTTTGATGGTCACCTTACCGGTCGTGACCTTCTTCAGCTGTTTCTTAGGCGTCTCGCCAGTGGAGTTGATGCTGCTGGAAGGCATTTCGATTTTAGCCATTGGCCATACCCTCCTCTGCGTATTGGAGGATGGTTTCACCGATATCCTTTGCGGTCTCAGGCAACCAGGCAGTGCCAAAGGTCTTGCCGGTCGTCTTGTCTGTAATGCTGATGATAACCTTTTTCACACCCTTGATAGTGGTTCCGGTGTCCACACGGAGTCGGTAATCCTTCAGAATATCCTGATAGTGCTTCTTAAACATCATCTTGATGTAAGCCTTATCCCCGGCAACGCCAACAGCCACACCCGCAGCAAAGATGCCACCGATTACTGCAGCCTTTTTCCAGTTGAACTTTTTGTCGTTTTTCTTTTCCATGGTAATTCTCCTTTGTAAAAATAAAAGGAGCCGCAGATTTCTCCACGGCTCCCTTGCGGCTGTCCAACAGATTATTCTTCGTCGGTTTCCACCACTTCGGTCGCTTCTGCTTCGATGGGCTCGTCCTTCGCCTTCTTGCTGTCAATCCAGTTCTTTGCCTTGTAGCACAGCGGAACGAGTACGTGCTTGCAGAGCAGCTCAGCGCCCTTGTAAGCTGCGGCACCAGCCAGCATGAATACTGCCGTCTTGCCAAAGCTACCAGATGCGCTCGACATCTCCGCATGGTTCTCGTCCACACTGGGCACCAGGTTATCGACCTCCGGCATTGCATCCGTCAGGTTCTCAGTCATAGCGTCCACGTTGTTCATCATTTCGTTTTCCATAGTGATTCTCCTTTAATTAAAATATAAATGTTGGAGTATACCTCCATAACAGTCGGTGAAAATTTCGCGAATCAGTACCCCAGCCACTTCGGAGGCGTGCTGTAGTCCAGAACCATGCAAGGCATTCCGTCCTCGTCCAGCTTGGAACTGTAGAACGTTTCAATGGTCAGCGTGGAATCCGTATCCCAGCCCAAAAGGTCGCCGTTCTTGGTGTGCTCCAGTCCCAGATAATCAAACAGGTCATTCTGGGTCACACGAAAATCGCTCAGGAGCTGCTTGTTCAGGCCGTTCATCGCCCGATCCAGTGCATTTACGGTCGTCTTGAAATATCTTCCAGAGAAGCTTTCATAGCACTCGACCAGCTGGTCATAAGATGCGTCACGGGCTGCCGGTACAATAACCGGCGTTTCTTCTGGCTGCTTTGCCATTTTGTCGAGGGTGATGGTCTGGCGAAGTTCCTTCTCCTTATCCTCGCCGATGGTTTCCACGACTTTCTCCTGATACTGTTTCATGGCGCTTTCGCTCAGAGAATATGCGGCCGCCAGAGCTGCATTACGCCGGTCGTTCTCATTCATGGCACCAATCATGCAGCCCGCAGATGCTACCATGGAAATCGCCGTAGGAATATAAGCCGGAGCAGCCGTCTTCACGATGGTTTTTACATCCAGCTTCTCCGTGCCAAGTTCCTGCTTCTTCTCATCGAGCAGGATCATCGCCTTGGGAGTTGCCTTGACGGCGAAAACTACGCTCGTGACCATGCCTGCAATGCTGCCGCAGACCAGGATTTTGGGAAGATTCTTTTTAATACCCTTTCCCACTTTCTTGCCAAATGTTTTCAGGTTCATTTTTCATACCTCCGTAAAATATAAAAGAAAGAGCCGCAGATTTCTCCGCAGCTCTTCGCTTCTTAGTAGAGCCTATCCTCCGCACAATGGCGGTTTTTGTATGCTCCTCTCCTTCTTACCGGAGCAGGGTCATCCGTCAACCAGCTGTAGAGCCGAATCGGCTGCAGGAGCAAGTACCAGATCAGCGCATCAAGTGCGCTAAGCATCGCTTGCCCCAGCACCTTTAAGGCACTCAGCATCTCAGAATCCACCTGCTTGAAGTATTCATGATCGAACATAATTTTTACCTCCAATTCTTTTTAGGATTTCTCCATAATAGCGTTGGAATTTTTCGCGATTAGAGGTTCTTTTCCGACAGCTGCTTGCGAACTTCTTCCTGAACCATATCCCGCAGGTCGTCCTCGGTCTTCTGGTCCTCGATCAGGTCATGCCCGAAGCCCATGATTGCGCTTGCTGCCAGCATCGCCATGGATGCAACTTTCCACCAGTTAATGTTCTTCATAAATATCATGCTCCTTTATAATCCAAATGCCGTTTCATAGCATCATAATCCAGAAATTCTTTAATAGGTTCCTGAAATGCTTCTACATAGTAGACTTCCAGTCCATCATCGGTCGTCTGCTTATAATAGTTGAAGTCAATCCAGTAATACTCCCACTCATTGGCGAGGTATTCTGCGCACCACCCCAGTGTATCCCCTTCTGGCGTGAAGTCCAACCCCGGCAGATAGGAAGTGAAATCATTCATTGACAATTCGCCGTTTAATGCAAAATACCGATTTGCATTGTAAAAAGCGTCCGTCAATTCGATCTCGGTGGCATGGAAATATCTTTTTGAGATAGGCTCGTAGCAGAGCAGCTTCTCCTCTTCCATCTTTTCACGGACTTCCGGAAGCTTTTCTTCTTTGATTTGATCGTGAATCTCGGCTTCTTTTTCGATACCAAAATTCTCAATCACTTTCTGCCGATACTCCTGATACGCCTTTCCAAGTGCCATGTAGCCAGCGGTCAGGCTCGCAATCTGCTTCTTGTTCAGCGCATTGGAACCGAGGATACATGCGATGGTCCCCGCGCCAAGTGCCGCGGCAGGCAGATAAAACTTCCAGCAGTCCTGTATTTTTTCTTTCATGGTATACGCAGGCTCTGCAGAGTTCATCTCAATAAACTTCTCTGCCTTGATACTCGCCTTACCCGTTTCGATGGCAGTCAACACCACTCCCACGGAAGCGCCAATTGCCAAGATTGTCCCGCCATTCTTTTTCAAGAACCGGGACGCGGATTTCATGAGGTTCATAGGCTTCTCCCTTCAAATATAAAAGACAAAGAGCCGCAGATTTCTCCACGGCTCTGAGCCTGTCATCAACAATTTCTCATCTTTTCACCAAGGCTGGCGAAACAGTCTGTAAAGATTTCAAATACTTTCTGGTCACGCTTGCAATATTTGCTGTTGATTTTCGCATTGATCGCATCTGCGGCCGCATAATTCCCATCCAGAACCATGTCGTTCCAAATATGGGCTATAGCATACGGACCGGTAAAACGCATAATTTGATCAATAGCACATAATACCGCCGTGCATACCAGAATCACTTTTACCATCTTTTTCATAATTTCATGCCTCCAAAATGTAATTTTGAGATTTCATATCTCCATAAGATGGCATGAATTTTTCGCGTCAGCAGATTCCTGCCTTCTTCAAAATATCCATGAGGTCGGCCTTCGGCATCTCGGCATCCAGTTCCAGATGAACCTTCACCTTCTGCTCCTTATCAGACCATTCGGCTCGAATATCATCCAGATTGACCGTGATACCGTACTTCTGTTTGGCAATCGCCTTGTTGATAGCCAAAGAAATGATTCGGCGTATAAAGCTTGACCGGATAAGCATTAAGTCCTCCATGATGTTCTTCTCCTCATACGATTTATTTAAACTCGTTTATAGTCATGCAATTCCGGGCACTCGTCTTCTTCGCAGTCCGTCACGGCCCATTCGTCACACCAATCGATGTCTTCTGTATCCTGACAATCCGCAATCTGCATTGCTTCTGCAGGAGTTGCGGCCTCAATCCAGATAGTGCCAGTTCTAACTACTGTAACTGCATATTTCATTGTTCTTCTCCTTATACTTTCTTTTCGGTTTCAAAATTCAGCCGATTTCGCTTCGATGCGTTGACGATGGCCCTCGGATAAACTGCCGCAAAAGCGATAGGCACAGTATCGTTTCGGAGAAAGATACGCTCCTGACGCTGATGAACCCCTGCATGAATATCATTTGTCTCAATGTAGTCTTTCAGCGCTTGAATAATATTACGCAGAATCATGCGCTCGTCGTCATCAATCTTGACCTCCATGAGAAAGAATCCGCCGAGCATAAAGTGATCTACAATTTCTTTGATGGCATCCTTGTTAACAGTTCTGTCGATATTTACCGGTTTATCGCACAGCTGTTTCATTGCGGTGGGCGTAATAAGCTCCAATTTCATAGTTCTTCTCCTTTTATTTTAGAATAAAAAGACAAAGAGCCGCAGATTTCTCCGCAGCCTCTCCTGTCCCTCCTTTATACAGACTTTTTTCCGTAATCCTTGTAGATCATCTTGCCGTCCCGATAGCGGTCGTCGAACACCTGCACACCGCCTGCCGAACAAATTGCCCAGAACCGGTCATGGTGAATCATCAGAAATGCCCCCAGAGCGGTCGATGCAATACCAGCTACGACTTTCGCCACTTCGGTTTTCCAAGCCTTCTCTGCCTTGTCTGCTTCGATTCTGAGTTCATTTGTCTTCATCTGAAGCTCATCCTCTCGTGCATTCTTGTCAGCCAGGTTTGTTTTCTCCTTAACGCGAATTTCGTAGAACTTTGCAGCGCACTCGTAGGCAGCCTTGTACTCATCGCTTCCCGGTGTCAGATCCTTAATTCGTTCAAGCTCGTGCTTAATCGTTTCGTCCATCAACTTTTCGTTCTGGACTGCATTCAGTTCTTCCATTTTGATTATCTCCTTTTAAGTCAATATTTGGAGTTTTTCTCCATTAAACAGTATGTTTTTCTCGCGACTTCAGCTTACTCACTTTGTTCACCCTGAGAACAACATACTGTCTATCGGCAAAGTCCACGGATTCCCCACCCAAGTTCAAGAACAGACTTGGGTTCTCGTTCTCGTCTGCCTGAGCAACGATAAGAGAGCCAATCGTTTCGGCCTCGTAGTCAATCTTCCACCGAACTGCAGAACCAACCACGAAGCCAATGGTCGCACAGATAAGCCCCAGACCAATGATGATGTACATTTTCAAATCTCCTTTGTAATAGAATAATGGATAAACCGGTCGTGTGCGTGATGAAAATAAAAGGAGCCGCAGATTTCTCCACGGCTCCCTTACGCCTTAAATGTCGTTTCTGATCAAGAACAGGTCGCTACGATTGCAAGCAGGTCTCACAATCCCTTTTGCCCGAATCAACGCGATTGCATTGGCATAAGCCGCGCGTGCACTTTGAGCGTTTTTGTACTCGCCTGTATCAATGTACATGACTTTCTGGTTGCTCTCAATGAATACGCGGATCTTGTCCATTGCGTTCACATAGCCTCGATCATAGGTAGTCTTTACTCGTTTGCTCATAATAAATTCTCCTTTCAATTTTCAGAAGACATCCTTCCATAATAGAATACGAAAAGTTCGCGTCGGCTAACCTAGAATAAAAAAGAAAGAGAACGGGAATCGAACCCGTAACCTCTGCATTCCAGCAGCGCTCTACCAATTGAGCTATCTCCTTCCATAAAAGAAGATGAAAATTTCGCGAACAAAAAGCAGAGGGCGTGTTTTTAATTTACTTATTGCCCTTTGTCTTGTCAGAATCCAAATCTTCTCTTGCCTTTTGCAGCTTGATGTATGCCACATATGCTTCCATGGTTGTCGCCACCAAACAAATTGCAGCACTGCCAGCTTTCATGAAAGGTACAGTCCCTAAAAGTTTCTTTCCAATGACATATCTAGCTTTCATAGTATCATCCTCCAATATGCCCTCTACTTCCATAAAGGAATATGAAAATTTCACGAATGGATGAAAAAAAGAAAAGAGCCTGCGATTTCTCACAAGCTCTTGCATAGGTAAATATCAATTTTTCATCGCTGCTTCAAACTGTTCCACGGTCATCTCTACACGTGGCGCAGCATCCTTAACTTTTAGAAGGCCATCTCGTACCAGCCCAGCCAGAATATCAATCTCGACCTTGTGCTTAGCGATTTTCTCTTGGGCGATTTTCTGTTCACGCTCAATGCGGTCACGCTCAACCGGACATTTTTTCACGCATTCAGGATAGCTCGGTTCTCCACAGGAGTTGCACATCAAGCAATGTCGTCCCAAATCTGGAATATCTTCCTGAAATTCTTTGATATAGGTCGTCCATTTTCCGTTTTTCTTTACAGGAACAATCATGTGTGATGTCACTTGCATACTCTTCGCCTCCTTTTTTATTATAGCATGGGTAAAACAAAAGCAAAAGACCATGTTTCAGATCTTTTGCTCCCCAGAATACTGGTTTAGGAAATCAACGTCTGGTAGCGTTCATTCAGCTTTGCCATAGTGGCTTCGTCTGTCATAACTTTGACGTGGAACTCCATTCGGTTCTTAGCGTTAATCACGCTTTCAACAACCAAACCTTTGTAACCTTCGTCATACAGCATTCTCAGGCAAATGCCAAGCTGTCTGTCGCTTCTTGCCAGAAGGTATTCCATAGCGTTCACCTCCTTCCATAAAAGAGGCAGAACTTTTCGCGTTGAAAAAAGGAAGAGCCGCAGATTTCTCCACGGCTCTTGCCTTTCTTAGTAAACGAGATAATTCGTATGCTGCTTCTTTTCTACTTGCTTGATCACACCTGCTTTTTTCAGCAGCTCAAAATCACGGATGATCCCGCCCATGCTGAATGCCTCAAATTCGACATTGAAGTCCGTGCGCTTCTTCTTTCCGTCTTCGTAGGTTCTGATCGAATAGACCATCTGGCTAACCAGCCTCGGGTCCATCTTACAGTTCCGACGAACGACTTCCATCATCAGCTCGCGTCCTTCGTAGTCGTCATCTCTGACACCCTTCACGATAACGGTCATGTGATTCACTTTGCTATTAAACATATTGTGTTCTCCTTTGCATTTAAACAGTGAATATTCGTTCCATAAAGCAACCTGCAATTTTCGCGTCACTGCCGTTCCTTGCTCAGGAGCCAGAAGAAATAATGGTAAAACTTATAGTATGTTTTTCTGCAGCATGGGCACCCATTGGCTCTCAGTGCATCATAGCACACCTCTTCCGTCACACCTCTTAATACGTATGGTGCAATAGCAGGTTCCAGCTTTGCTACACAGCGGTCGATAATATCAATGTGCATCGAATAGTAGGCTCGTATCATAGCCTGCCGCTCCGTTGAGCTTTCCGGGAGGCTTCCTCTTATAATTCCAGAAACCTCGTGGCTGCTCGATTCCCACCCATTGACTTGTTCTAAAGCTTTTTTCCAGTCCGGGTACTGCAAGCAAAAGTTTTTCAGCTCGTAGTAGCGGTACTTAGTTATGTAGAAGGGGCTTTTCTTTGAGAGTTCTGGTTTTTCATTCCGCAATTTTTTCATGGACAGGAATTTCCTTTCTAATTTTGTTCAGAAAGGATAATACTGTCCAAAATGGTCGTGTGCGTGCCCCTTTTTAATATTCTTACTGATGAATTATGCCAAGGCGAAGCAAATCGTTTAACCTAGAATAGAATTTGATTGGTAAAAATCAGATAATTTTGCTAAGAGGACTATGTTTTCGGTACATTTCAGCTAAATCTTCTTGGTTCACATCCAAGTAGGCTTGTTCTGTAACTGTGACGCTGCTATGTCCTAATAGCCTACTAAGCGTGTAAATATCACCGCCGCTCATAAGAAAGCGCTTTGCAAAGTTGTTTCGGAAAACGTGTGGGTGAATGTCTTTCAGTCCGATGCGCTGCGCATACTTGCGAACGTTCTTCTCAAAATTACTCACTTCAAGAAATTTACCTTTATTGGTGCAAAACAGAAAATCACTGTCGCGATAACGGTCTTTGTATTTTATCCACCGTTGGAGCTGTGTTGCCATCTTGTCCGAGAAAAACACATGACGACCTTTCTTGCCCTTTGTGTTCTCTGCCGGAAGGTAAATATAACGCTTCGGAAGGTTCACATCTGTCACTTGAATCATCAAACACTCGCTGATGCGCATACCCGTATCGAGTAATAATTGAATGATGATATAATCCCGGTATTCGCTGAAGCTAGCCGTATTCATGTTCCGTAGTAACTTACGAAAGTCTTCATCTGACACAAATTCAAGCGGACGGCGTTCCACCTTAATGTAGTCCCTACGCTTGACCGGCGAACGTAAAATCAGACCTTCTTCTACACACCAGTTAAAGAAAGCACTCATGTTCCGAAGATAATTGTTGATGGTCACGTCTGATACTTTCTTCCCGAAATCTATTCGCCGTTCCTGATAGTTCCCACTATTCGGGTTGCTGGTAACCGTGTATTTTCCACGTTCCTTTATTTGTTTTACATAATCTTGAATGACCACATGGGTGATTTTTTCGGTCTGTGTGATACCTTGCTCATCCAACCACAGCATGAGAAGCCGCAGGGTCTGCTCATAGCTTCCAATTGTTTTTGTAGCTAATCCTTTGTTCTCGCAGTGCTCAATGAACATCTCAACATCACGTGCAAACATAAAACAAAAAACCTCCTGTACGCATCGGGCACTACACCCAATAAATACAGGAGATTTATCGCCTTGAATTTAAGCTATTTATCGGCCTGATTCCATACGCCCATACCTATTCTCACTATGTTTATCGGCATGACAGTCCAGTTATGGTAAATTATGGAATCGCAAGCCGCGATTTAGCGTCACTTACTTACCCCACCCGCTGCCGCTTATCCAGCCGCATCTTATCGGCTATCATCGCGATGAATTCCGAGTTGGTGGGTTTTCCGCGTAGGTTATGGATGGTATAGCCGAAGTAGCTATTGAGGGTGTCCACATCGCCCCGGTCCCATGCCACCTCGATGGCGTGGCGGATGGCGCGCTCCACCCGGCTGGCGGTGGTGCCGTTTTTCTTGGCGATCTCCGGGTACAGGCGCTTGGTGACGGCGTTGATGTACTCCGGCTCGTTCATGGTGAGCAGGATGGCATCCCGCAGGAACTGGTAGCCCTTGATGTGGGCAGGCACGCCGATCTGATGCAGGATCTCGGTAACGGTCAGCTCATCGCTGTCCACGCTGGTGTGCAGGATGTGCTTTTCCGGGCCAAGTGCCGCCTTGAGCACCCGTGCGGCAAGCACGGTCTCATCAAAGGGCTTTACAAAGTAGTAGGCAAAGCCTTCGTCCAGCAGCTCCTGTACCATCTCTTCGCTCTGGAAGGCACCGGTCACGAAGAAGGAGGTGTGCCGCTCACCGGCGGCATTGTAGCGCTGCTTTACCGCAAGGGCATCCAGACCGGGCATAAAAGCATCCAGCAGGACCACCTGCGGGCGCACGGTGAGCATTTTCTGCAGGACCTTGTTGCCGTCCTTTTCCACAACGGTCACGTCCACGCCCTTCTGCTCCAGCGCTTCGCGGCAGGCGGCAGTGAACGGGGCACCAGTATCCGACATCAAAAATCTAACTTTGTCCATGGTTGTTTCCTCCAATGTGTGCAGTTCCCTTAACACCATGGATTTTACCATAATTTTCCAGAACTTTCAACGGTTTATATTGGTAAATTTTGGCAAAGAAAATCGAAACCCGCAAATTATTTTGCGTTTTGGGTCTGCGTATGCGCTGTATCGTCTGTTTTTTCAACAGCGCGGGCCTGCTTGAGCATGGTCTGAGCAAAAATGCCGTAGCCCCGCGTGGGGTCGTTTACCAGCACATGGGTCACTGCACCCACCAGTCTGCCGTTCTGCAGGATGGGACTGCCGCTCATGCCCTGCACGATGCCGCCGGTTTTGGCAAGCAGCTGCCGGTCGGTCACGCGCAGGATCATGTTGCGGTGGGGGTCTGCGTCGTTTACCTTTTCAATGCGGATGCGGTATGCCTTGGGCACCTCGCCGTCCACGGTCGTCCAGATCTCGGCATCGCCCGGCACAACCTCCTGCGCAAAAGCCATCTCCAGCTCCGGGCCGGAAAATGCAGCCCGTGTTCTGCCATAGACCCCGGTCTTGCTGTTGATGCAGATGCTGCCAAGCGCATGGGTGCTCAGAAAGCGGCCCTTCAGCTCACCGGGGCTGCCCACGGTGCCGCTGGTACACCCCACGATCTGGCAGGGGACGATCTCGCCGCTGCGCAGGGCCACGCTCTCACCGGTGTCGCTGTCGCTGATGGGGTGGCCAAGCCCGGCAAACACCCCGGCGGC
>ERZ780148.867-NODE-867-length-22955-cov-9.866812_pt1 | contig 22955 bp, 18 predicted proteins | sample MGYA00510984_ERZ780148 | MGnify/ENA primary metagenome ERZ780148 (study PRJEB29588, sample SAMEA2160902) | human gut metagenome | biome: human gut; feature: human-associated habitat; material: faeces | place: Denmark | collected 2008/2010 ...
TTTCCCCTTCTCTGCACATCCCTGTTAATATGTTTCCTGTGGCAACTGTTCCAACCCCCATAATTGTAAATACATCATCAATAATCAATTCAAAGTCTTCTTTTAAACATAATGGAACATCTAATCTGTTCATATACTCTTTTTCTCGCTCTTTTTTGCTTTTACCAAATAATCCCATAGTGTTTCTCCTTTATAACTTACGATTTATCTCACTGTCCAACTGCGCGGTAAACCACATCAAAATACTCGCAGACGCACTTCATGCTTTCGTCAAAGTTCCTGCCGATTTCCTCACACGCTGCGGCAAACGCCTTGCGGTGGGCCTTCTTCCATGCGGCAAGGGTGCCGTCCCCCTCGGCGGCGGCACAATCTGCCGTCACATCTTCAAACGGGACAATCTCCACCTTTGTGGTGCGGGTAATGCAACGCGGCTGCATATCGCTGTCCAGCACGACCGTGTAATCACCCGTGCGCGGCAGCAGCTGCATCTGGGCTTCAAACAGGCTGAACAGCCCCGTGTTGGCGCGCTTCTTGCCGCAAAGAATGTTGTCCAGAATTTCATCGGTGCCGTTGCTGTCATAAAAACAGACATTGTAGGCAGAAATCGTCAGCCCCGAATCCTTTACAAATTTCTCGATTTGATCCATAGAACCCTCTCACGCCAGATCATCAAAGCCCAACTGCCCATCACAGCTTGTACGCAGCAGCAGTGGCGGGCGGCTGCAAAGCAGCTCCAGCGCCGCACCAGCGTCCACCAACCACGGGCGCACCTGCTCGTGGGAGAGCAGCAACGGCATACGGTCGTGGATGGGCGCTACCGAATCATTGGGCGCTGTGGTCAGAATGATAAAGCAGTTCACACCACTTATATTATCATAAATGCCCGCCAAGTAAAGCGGCTGTCCCGGCATTTGAAAAAAATATTTGTGCTTGGCGGCGTCCCATTCATAAAAGCCGGTGGCAGGGATCACGCAGCGCTGGAAGGCAATACTGCGGCGAAACATCGGCTTTTCCGTCACGGTTTCGGCGCGGGCATTGATGATTTGCTGCCTGCCGCGAAAACCGGGCAGCCCCCATTGCTGGAACTCTCCCACGATCTTCTCCCCGCGTGAAACCAGCACCGGTGCCACCTGCGAGGGGCAAATATCTCCTGCCATTGGGAAATTGAGTTCATTTCCCTCGCTGCGGCGCTGTGCATCGCGCACGATCTGGCGAATCTCTTTATACTCATCGGCAGAAAACTGATACCGTCCACACATACGCGACGCTCCTTCCTTATCCTACTACAATACCGGCGATTCTGAACTCGTCCTCCTCCCGCACAGGGATGGGGGCGTATTTTTTATTCAGCGAGATTAGCGCAATGCCGTTTTCGTCCTTGCGCAGCTTTTTGCAATAGCCTTGGTCGTTCAAGGTGCAAAGCACAATATCACCGTTGTTGGCGTCTTGTGCCGCTTTGACCCAAACGGTCTGCCCGTTCACAAAGCGCGGCTCCATACTGTCACCGGCGATGCGGACACCGAACTCCGCCTTGGCGGGTACGAATTCGTCCACTTCGGTCATCTCTTGGGCGTCATCGTCCAGCCACTGACCGGTACCGGCAGAGGCAGGCTGTAAATAGACCGGCAGCAATCGCAGTGTCGGTTCCGGGTTTTCGGTAAATTCTGCCGTGTGCAGCAGCATGGAACGGTATTCCCCCAAACGCTGCTGCCCCGTCGGATTCAGTTTAGGCTCAGAATCTAGATACAAATCTGCCACATCCTCAAACCCCAAAGCCTTTGCCAGCGCCACACCCACGGTAACGCGGGGTTCGCGCTCGCCGGCCTCCCACGACATCAAGGCACGTGTGGTCACGGCCTTCTCGGATTCCGGCAGGAACTGCTGCATTTTCTGTACGACCATCTTGCGGGTCATCTTCTGTGCCTCACGCGCGGCACGAATACGCTTGTTCCAGTTGCTCACGGTATATCACCTCAACTATATTGTACCGCTTCTGGTATGTAAAGTCAAGTGTACCATTACACGGATTTTCGTTTATAGCCCTGCAAAATGCACTTGAAAGTGAAACATTGTGGTGTTACAATAGGCGTATAGGAGGTGGGAACAATATGGGACAGCGGCATATACTGCATTGCGATTGCAACTGCTTTTACGCAAGCGTTGAAATGCAGGAACACCCGGAACTGCGCGGGAAAAGCATTGCGGTCTGCGGTGACCCGGAAGCACGACACGGCATTGTACTTACCGCCAGTTACCCCGCCAAGCGGATGGGCGTGAAAACAGGGATGCCTATTTGGGAAGCCAAACAGCATTGCCGTGACTTAATTATTGTACCCGCCAGCTATGGAAAATACCAGAAGTACAGCGGCTATGTGCGAGAAGTTTTTAATGATTATACAGATCAAGTTGAATCCTTTGGGCTTGACGAAGCATGGCTGGATATAACCGGCAGCGTAGGGTTGTTCGGAAGCCCCGTCAAGATCGCAAAGGAAATCAGTGTGCGTATAAAGCGTGAATTGGGTATCACCGTTTCCATTGGTGTTTCTTTCAACAAAATTACCGCGAAACTCGGCAGTGACTACAAAAAGCCGGATGCTATCACAATTATTGAGCCGGAAAACTATAAGGAAATCGTATATCCGTTGCCTGCGGGAGATCTCTTGTATGTTGGTGCAGCCACACAGCGAAAATTAGGCAGCTATGGTATTCGCACTATCGGGCAGCTTGCCGAGACAAATCCCGAAACGCTCAAAGGTTGGTTTGGTGTGATGGGCTATACGCTCTCTGCATTTGCGCGGGGGCTGGATCAGACCCCTGTTGCCAAACAAAATGCGCATACCGCCATCAAGAGCGCCACCACGCCGCGCGATCTGACTACGGACGAAGATGTATGGCTGATGCTGGTGCTGCTCTCCGAAAGCGTTGCCATGCGTATGCGCGACCTCGGCAGCAAGTGCAATGTGGTGGAGATTTATGTGCGGGATAATGAACTGTCCGGCTTTACGCGCCGTCGAAAGCTGGATAGCCCCACCAATGTGAGCATCGAAATTGCCCGCATTGCCTTTGATTTATTCAAGCGCAATTACTCGTGGCCGAAGCCCCTGCGCGGCATCGGTGTGCGCGGTGCCGACTTGTGCCCCGCGGATTGCGCAGTGCAATTGGGCTTTTTCTCCAACGAGGAAAAGCGCGAGAAGCTGGAGCACATCGACAAAGCCGTGGACACCCTGCGCCAGCGCTACGGTTACCGCAGTGTACAGCGGGCGGTCGTGTACACAGACCCCGCTTTGGGCGGCATCAACGCCTACGACGACCACAACATCCACCCGGTCGGGTATTTTCATACGGCATAGGAGGCATCGTAAATGATTCAACGAGAAAAGCGCTATGTGGAAGTCGATGTGCGCTTCAGCACCGAGGGACGATTGCGACCCTTGCAGATTATTTTTGATAAAGGGCAGGTCTACAAAATCGACAAGATCAAGGACATCTGCCGCCGTGCCGCCGACGTGGGCGGTGTTGGCGACCGCTATACCTGTATGATTCAAGGCAAAGAGCGCGAGTTATGGTTTGAAGATGGGCGATGGTTTGTGGCGGCGAAGGTGGCTACCAAGCAAACGCCCCCGTCTAACGCATAAGGAGACGGACACCTCATATTTGTTACCCCCGCTGTATCACCCGATACAGCGGTATTTTTATTGTCAAAAAAGGAGTTATTGCAATGTCTAATGAAAACAGAATCCGTATTCTGTATGCTCAGTTCGTCCAGCAGCTCTGGCATAAACCAATTATAAGGCTTTGGGGCTTCAGTGCGTGAAAGTGGGGCTAAAACTCCGGCAAGGTGGTGCTAAAACTGCGTGCAGATGGGGCTGGGATGGCGATTTTTGCATCCTTTACGAAGGCTTTGAGGAATATATGACCTTGATGTGTAACACTGAACTGTATCTTTGCTTAGTGGTGAATGTCTCTAATGGAAAAAAGGTCGTCAGTTTCTTTTGACGCCGTGAAGAAATGTGCATTTGTAGATGTCCTCCACACGCCGGGCGGATACACCGGCCAGATACATTTCAATGTGAGCCTCTTCCGCACTGCTCTCCTGACGGCGAAACCGCTCAATGATGGCGGTTTCGAAGGATACGCCCTTGAGCCGGGGGACGTGGAGCGTAACGTCACCGGAGGTCGTGGTAAGGTTCCTGTCGTAGTGACCGCTGCGGTAGCCCTGACGGGCCTCGCTGCGCTCATAGCGGGCCGCCTGCGTCAGGGACTCCGCCTCCTTTTCCAGCAGCTCGTTCAGGGTTTCCTCTACACTTCCTCGAACTAATTCCTTGAGCTGCCCCTTGATAATTTCCTCATTCAGCTGTACAATTTTCTCGGACATAGTTTGCTGTCTCCTTTCGAATGGTGTGTGGTAACTTCATTCTACCAGATCCTGCCAGCTATGCCTTTTTTATACTCTTTTCAATTTGCGCAAGTTATTGTACATTATCACCCAAGAATGCCGTTTTATCATCCGCCACGCACAGGCGGACAGGGATAGTTGTGTTGAACAAGAGGTGGTTAAGATAAAGCAAGCGGCAGCAAATGTAAAACTTAAAACCCCACCGAATGCTATGGCGCGGAGCTAAACTGTGCCATATATACGATGGGGTTTTATGTGATTGAAAGGTTGTATTGCCTCACCATATTGCTGTTATCTGTCCAAAGCTCACGTTATGTCATCACATTCTGAACAACTCCATAAATTGATGAAATAGGCTTATTCTTTCGATTCACAATACATACGTTAGTTTTCTCTTGGGACTATATTTGAGTTGGGCGCCTCATAAGGCTTTCCGTCCTTGTTGTAGGTCAAGTTAAATACAAGGTCGGACAGCCATTTCTTAAATGATGGATTGTCCTGAAACTGCTTGAACAGCTCCATATTGTCCGCCATAATCGAAAAGATGACCTGCTGCAGAGCACGTTCGCTTTCCAAGCGCGCACTTTGCTCATCAGAGTTTCTCATGGCATTCTGATATTTTTCGTCCTTAGACACCATGGCCGGTATCTCAAGGATCTGCCTCCGCACGTTATCCGCATCATTCCAATTGATGTTACCAAACATATCATTGAAATTGGAGAGAATGACAGACAGCAAATCCATTTCCGGTTCAACGATGTGCCCGACCTTTCCTGCCGGTACGGGAGCCACCTCCGTATCGGTATCTTCCAGGCGAATGGACATGACCTCACGCGCCTCGTTGCGGTAACTTTCGAGGTCGATCGTTTCAAGAATCCCCTGCGAAAGATCGTCCTCTCGCGGAGACGGTAGCTTTGGTATCAGCAAATTAAGAAAGATGGACAACCGTTCCCAGTCTGCGTTACCATACGGCAAAATCGCTCCGAGAAAGCCATATGTACGCACGAACGCCTTTGCTGCGCTCTTAAATTTAATCTGATCATCCGTGTCAAACTGCTTGTAAACGGCAGTACAGGCATCTAATGTGGGATCAAGTTTGTCGCGATCCGCTCCATCCAGGTACAAATTGACAAGCCGCTCGACATCTTCGTTGGAGAACACCTGGTATTCCTCCATTGTTGCAACCAGGTCGTATAGCTTGTTCGGATCGGTTTCGCCGGACAGAATCGTGGTGCGGTAATATCGCGAAAATGATTCCTGAATCATCTCCGGCTTGTTTGCAAAGTCCAAGACGAAGGTATCGTACTTTTTCGGGCAGCAGCGGTTCAAGCGGGAGAGCGTCTGTACCGCCTTAATGTCATAAAGCACCTTGTCCACATACATGGTGTGGAGCAGCGGTTCATCAAAGCCCGTCTGGAACATATCCGCAACAATGAGAATGCGATACGGGTCTTTTTTGAACTCCTTCGGTATCTTAGCGTCCGGGAAACCGTTCAATCCGGCAGAGGTAAGCGGCGGTTCCTGACCTTGATACTTGTTCTCGCCGGAAAAGGCGATAATCGTTTTATATGGACTACGCCTATCCGCAAGGCATTTATTGATGGCGTAATAATATTCGATACAGCGAGGAATGCTGGAGGTCACGACCATAGCGCGAGCCTGCCCGCCGATTTTTCCTTTGGCAATGACTTGTTCGTGAAAATGATCTACCATCATAGCCGCTTTCTTGGCAATGGTATAGCTGTCGCTTTCCACAAAGCTGCGCAGCTTCTTCTGTGCCCGCTTCTTATCGAACATCGGGTCATCCTCGACGGTCTTCATCAGCTTATAGAAGCTGTCGATAGGCGTATAGTATTGCAGCACATCCAGAATGAACCCTTCCTGGATTGCCTGTTTCATCGTATAAACATGGAAAGGTCTGTGCTTGATATCGTCGCCGTCCTGATACGGAACGCCGAAGGTTTCCAGCGTTTTATTCTTTGGGGTTGCGGTAAACGCAAAGTAGCTGGCATTGTTCAGCAGTTTACGCCCTTCCATCATGGCGTTGATCTTATCCTCGTTATCCATCTCGTCATCAGAAGCAAGCCCTGAAAGTGCAAGGTTCATCTGCGCAGAGTTTCTTCCGCTCTGTCCGGAATGAGCCTCATCGATGATAATGGCAAAATGGTTATCCTTGTGTTCTGCTCCAATCTGTGGAACGATGTACGGGAACTTCTCAATCGTGGTGACAATAATACGCTTTCCATCCGTAATGGCTTTCGTAAGGTCGCCGGAGTGCTCCGCCCACGCGACCGTGTTACCGACCTGCATAAACTGCTTGATCGTATCCCGAATCTGCTTGTCGAGAATCCGGCGGTCAGTGACTACGATAACGGAATCCAACATCGGACGGCCGTCCTGCTCAAGTCCGATAAGCTGGTGAGCAAGCCATGCGATAGAGTTGGATTTTCCACTGCCTGCGCTGTGCTGAATGAGATACTTTTTCCCAACGCCGTTTGCCTTCACATTGGCAAGCAGCTTCGTTACAACATCGAGCTGATGGTAGCGAGGGAAAATCTGCTTTTCCTTTTTCTTTTTGGTGTCCTCGTCCACCTCAACGACGACCTGCGCGTAGTTTTCTATGATCAGCGTCAGCTTTTCCTTGGTGAGAATATCCTTCCAAAGGTAGTCGGTCATGATGCCATTGGGATTTGGTGGATTTCCTGCTCCATCATTATATCCCTTGTCAAAGGGCAGAAACCAGCTGTCTTGTCCGGCAAGTTTCGTGCAGAACTTGATACGGGCATCGTCTACGGCAAAATGCACCATGCAGCGTTTGAACTGGAATAGCATCTCTCTGGAATCACGGTCATCCTTGTACTGCTGAACGGCATCATCAACATTTTGCTTTGTGATCTGATTCTTTAGTTCAAATGTAATAACCGGGAGGCCATTGATAAATACACACAGATCCAGTGCCAGTTTGGCTGCATCCTGTGAATAGCGGAGTTGTCGGGTGACGCTGAAAATGTTCTTTTCAAACATCTCCCGTGCCTTGGCATTGTTCTCGGTCGGCGTAAGATAGAACATGATAAGGTCAACCGGATACACCTTGATGCCGTTGCGCAACACATCAATAATGCCGCGTTTGGCAAGCTCCCCCTGCAAGCGGTTCAGAAATTGACGCTTTTTCTGCTCGGATTTGAATACACCAAGCCTGTCCATCTGCTCAGGCTGTGTATTCTGCAGGAAACGGAAGAGACGAGTCTCATCTATGGCAAACTCTTTATTGTAATCGGCGTTGGAGCCTTCTTCATAGCCGTTATGTTCAACGAGCCATTTTACGATAAGAGATTCAAAGCCTTTTTCCTTTGTATCGGTGACCTCCATCTTGCTCAGTCCTCCTTTGCTTTTTTCTTTGCTGTTTTTTCGACTTCCTTTATGGTTTGCAGATACGCCTCCTCAACAGGAGAGAGATTCTGCACGAGAAAACGCTGATACTCCTGGTTTGCCTTTTCCATTGCTTGTTTGTGGCTGACCTTACCCGCACCGACCAGAAGCTGTTCTCCGGTGGAGGAAAGTACCCGATCCAGATGTTCCACATAGTCGCTCATATGCATGGGGCGGTGGCGCATCGCCTGTACCTCTGCAAAATCGAAATATCCGGAAACGATGCCGTTCAATATCTGCAATTCTTCCTCAGTCAGGTAGTTCTTGGCAATGCCGATGTCTTTTGCTGTCGGAAAATCGCCGGAGAAGGCGGTCAGACCCATAAACGGCTTATCTGCGTCAGCCCGCTCATAAATGACCTCCGCAGCCGTATGTCCATGCGCAGCATAGTGCAGCTTGTTCTGCACCATTTTGAAAAATGCCACGGATTCCGAACTTCTCGGATCATAGTCCACGCTGGTAGCATACAGGTCAAGCACCTGCCGGTACATAACCTTTTCGGAGGAACGGATATCCCGGATACGGGCGAGAAGCTCTTTCCAGTAGTTTCCGCCGCCAAGATTTTTCAGCCGCTCGTCATCCATCGTAAAGCCCTTGACCATATATTCTTTCAATCGCTCTGTTGCCCAGCGACGGAAGTTGGTGGCGATCATTGATTTTACGCGGTATCCAAGAGAGATGATCATATCAAGGTTATAATACGGGATCTCTCTTGTGACTTGTCTGCTGCCCTCGGTGCGAACTTGTCGGAATTTCCGACAGGTTGAGGCTTCGTCCAGTTCACCCTCCTCGTAAATATGTTGAATGTGCTCCACGATGTTGGTGCGGGAGGACTGAAAAAGCTCTGCCATCTGCTGTTGGGTCAACCACACGGTCTCATCCACAAAGCGGACGTCTATTTTTGTATCGCCGTCCTCGGTCTGATAGATAACGATATCGCCCTGGTTTTCTTCAAGAGCGAGGTCTTTTGTATCAGCCATGCTCAATCCTCCTGTTCCTCGGTATCTTCTTCGCCGTCGTCCTCATTGTCCGCATCGGTATCTTCATCCACAAATTCGTATTCGGGGATTTCGATGCCACGGACATCAATCTTGCCGGTGACGGTATCAGCAATAATCTTGTTCTTATATTCTTCTAGCACAGCAACTTCTTCTGTCAGTTTTTTTATCGTAGCATCAAACTTATTGTTTAAACCATCTAAATACTCGACAATTTCCATTTGTTCTTTTTTTGAAGGAATTGGTGCAACAACACGTTTTAGCGCAGACCAGTAGAGGTTTCTTTGTATAGAGCCAACCCCACGCGAGATTACCAAATATTGGTCAACCATGCAACGAGACCGAAATAAGTAGTTTGCATAATGACTATCAAGGGTATTGTTCAATGAAAGCACAATATATGCCGGACTAACAATCCCAGAATGAAACGAAACGCCTACCGAACCACGCCACGCTTGCTGATTATTCAGAACGAAATCTCCGGGATCAACACGCTGATAGTTGGTCAAGTCCTTGCTTGTTGCGTTAGTTCGTTTCTCCTCTCTTTCAACAAATGGAACCACGCCAGCATCAAGATAGACTGACATTAGTGGCAAATCTATGCAATTGTTAATAGACTTAACCTGTGCAATTGCATATAGCGGAACTGTGTACCATCTTTGCGGAATATCTCCCAGCCACTTGACGCCGCTATACTTCATGGGGGCATCTGCTGTCAGCCCACGAGTAATCGCATGACTTACAATTGACCGCTTCAGCGCATCAATCGCTTTGATTTCTTTTTTCTTGATATTGATCAGCTTATTGATACTCGAAACCTTCCAGTCCAGAAAGCGCACAATCTGATCCTGCTCTTCACGGGGTGGGACGGGGAGAAGATGGTTTTTCAACTTCGCGTAGTCTATATTTTGCCCTTCGCGAATGCCTGTCACGCACAATGTTAAAAGCCCGATGAATGGTTTGCTTTTGGCAAGGTAGCGAAAATATGAACCTGACATAGGTTCGTGTGGAATCAATATTGTGTATGCGGGACTAATTATGCCTTGATAGTAAGCGTATTCAAGTCCCCCTTGAAATGAGCGCAAACTTATAACAAAGTCACCTACACGTACAAGTTTCAGCAAATGCAAGTCTTTTTGCGCCTCAACCGTTCTGTTGCCGTACACGTTCTTTGGAACAACCCCCATGTTCTGAGACGCAACTAATAACGGCTCATTCGGGTATCCTTTTTCAGAGCGTTCAGAAAATAAGTGTTTCATTTTGTGTGCTTGCCAGCGTGCAGGGATTTTTGAGATCCATATGTCCAGGAATTGAGTGTGAGTATTATATTTGTTCATTCAACTCCCTCCAATATCTCTGCCAACAATCCGTCCGCTTCCTGCTCCAAGTCGTTTAGACTTTTCAAAATTTCATCCATAGGGCGCAGTTCCACCGGCTTATAAAAATACTTCGTAAAGCTAATCTCATAGCCGATCTGGGTTTTCTTTTCATCCACCCATGCGTCCGGTGCATAGGTCAGCACCTCGTTTTTCATAAAGGCGTCAATTCCGCCCTCGTAGGTAAACGGAATATTCTCAGTGTCGCGCAGGTTAGGATCAGGTATAGGCAAACCTTTTTTACATACTATCTCAGCGGAAGGGTCTATTGTTAAAAGCGGAAAAAAGAAATCTTCATATTGCTTGAATTTTATCTCGCAGTTCTTTATATTTGGATCGTTATAAATCAGCTTGACGAATTCATTATAATCCATATATGGTTTTTCACTTATAAGGTTTATAAGGGCTTCCATATATGCATGATACACCTTTTCAAATCTAAGCGCACCCACCGTTTTAGGTATCTTCATTGACCTTGCTTTCGGAGTTTTTTCAATATATGAGAGGAAATCAGCAGGTGCAATTTCCGGAACGTTAGTGTAATTGGGTTTAACATCTATTCCGAAGGTTCGGAACAATAACAAAGTTTCCTTTATTGTTTTTACGTTCACGTCTATTCTATAACGCAGCGGTCGCTCCACCGTCACGCTCCAATAGCCGAAGTCCTCGTTGTTCAAAATTATGCTGACGTCGCTCTCTTCCATGTCGAGGAAGATGCGGACGATTTCCTTACGAATATCCGACGTGAATTCGCAGTTTTTCTTGCCCATGTTCTTGCGCAGCGCCGATTTCATCGCCGTTGCGTCGATAAGCTGAATTTTACCCTTGCGGCGTTCTTCTTTCTTGTTGGAAAGCACCCAGATGAATGTGCCGATGCCTGTATTGTAGAACATATTTTCCGGCACGGCGATAATTGCTTCAACGAGATCGTTCTCAATCATATAACGTCGGGCGTTGCTTTCGCCGCTGCCTGCGTCGCCGGTGAAGATGGACGAGCCGTTATGTACTTCTGCAATGCGGCTGCCCAGCGGCGTGTCCGTTTTCATCTTCGACACATTGTTCAGCAGGAACAAGAGCTGCCCGTCACTGGTGCGCGGGATCATTGTAAGCTGCTCACCGCCGTCCAGATAAGCATTGAAACGGCTGTCGAGGATTTCCTTCTTGCCACCCATCTTTTCTGCATCAGTTTTCCAGCTCTTGCCATAAGGCGGATTTGAGAGCATGAAGTCAAACTGCCGGGTGGCGTTGCCGTCCAAGGACAGCGTTGAGCCGTAACTGATATGTTCTGCCTGGTCGCCGTCGCCCTTGAGTAACATATCCGCCTTGCAGATGGCATAGGTTTCCGGGTTGATCTCCTGCCCAAAAAGGTGGATGGAAACATTTTTGCCGCGCCGTGCAGCCAGTGTCATAAGCCGATCCTGTGCAACGGTGAGCATACCACCCGTTCCGCAGGCCCCATCATAGCAGGAGTAAGTAGCGTCCTTGATCTGATCCGCAATCGGCATAAAGATAAGGTCTGCCATCAGTTCAACAACATCACGGGGCGTCCAGTGTTCGCCGGCTTCCTCGTTGTTCTCCTCGTTGAACTTACGGATCAGTTCCTCGAAAATCGTACCCATGCCGTGGTTGTCCAGGCCGGGATGCTTGAGAATGGTCTTTTTTTCGTCTTTGTACACCGGGTTCGGACTGAGGTTAATATCCGAGGACACGAACTTTTCAATCACCGCACCGAGAATGTCCGCCTCAATCATGGTGTCAATCTGATTGCGGAACTTGAACTTCTCCAGAATCTCCTGCACATTCGGAGAGAAACCGTCAAGATAAGCTTCAAAATCCGTTTTCAGAGTCTGTTTCTTTGCTCTGCTGGTCAGATCCTTCAGCAGAAAAGGAGATGCATTGCAAAATGCCTGTCCGGCGGCGTTGCACAGTGCCGGCCACTGGTTATCAATACCTGCGGCGTCTAACTTTTCCTTCATTTCGAGCACAGCAGGCTTGGTATCTTCCAAAAGGGCGTCCAGACGACGGATAACCGTCATCGGCAGAATCACATCACGGTATTTACCGCGCACATACACATCTCGCAGGCAATCGTCTGCGATGCCCCATATAAAACTAACTATTTGATTATGCACCTGATTGTCCATATTTCTTCGTTTCCTTTCGCTCTATAGTGAGCCACTATTATCATATCAAATTCGCTGCACAATAAAACGGTCTTAGTCGGCGTTCTCTGCTTTATCGTCGGCTGCGCCGCCGGAGCGAATCCAATCATCTACCTCTGACAGTTTGAACTTCCACAGCCTGCCCACCTTGTACGCAGGCATATTTCTTTTCGCGATTCAAGCAGATGCTCCTATGTAATTCTTTAAAGTGTAGACCGATTTTCAATATTCTCATTATTACTTCGTCAATTGTTTTCTTTTTCAAACTCAACGATATCAGCAATATTACAGTCGAGAACAATGCAGATTTTTCGAAGCGCTTCCATAGAAACATCCTCGCTGCGGCGGAGTTTAGTCATGGTGCTGGAGGAAAGCCCTGTGGCTTTATGCAGATCTGATTTACTCATTTCTTTGTCAACAAGGAGTTTCCACAGCTTTTTATAACTTGCTTTCATCATTTGAAACCTCACCTTTGAAAGATAACTACGATTACATTTTATATTATAGCATATGAAGGACTTTTTCACAAGATAATTCGACGCTTTTCCGTCAAACTTCGAATATTATTCGATAACTTTCCGCTTTTTCCGTTGCCGCCAAGTAAAAATGGAGCAAAACACCGTTACCTTACCGTTTACAACAAAGACTATAACAGAATCACACACCCACGCTTAGGTCCGTCGTTTGTTTGATATGCCGTGTAATTCATGACTTTTTCTTGAAAACATGAATTCCCAAAGTAAATTCCACAGTGAAAAAGCAGTAGAATTTAGTATGAGAAAACGATGGAATTTACTTTGGGAAAAAGCGAAAAAGGTGCCGAGAGAGGACAAAAGACAAGAAGAGAGATAAAAAAGTGCATGGCAAAAAAGCCTGAGAATGAAATTTCCCAGACTAAGTTCCACCTATGTGGAATTTACTTTAGGAAAGGTGCCTCAACAGTTTAGATGTTTGAATCACATTTTGGGCTCAACAAAAGAGATGCCGAGAGCCTCGGCGAGCCTTTCGGAATACGCAAAGGAAAACATGTCATAGGCACTTTTCCCGTTAAATTGTTTTCTCTTCACGGCGTTAATATGGGAAAATATCAGATCGACATCTTGCTGTGTCCAATCATCAAATGAAGTGCCGATTTGGCAATTCCCCTGAATAAGGTGTGGTTGTTTTCAACATGAGGCTTTTGGTAAGGTGCATTGGGATCACAGAAAAACAATTTTGTTTCCGGTTTCTCATCCAACCCGTTTTCAAAGGATGCAACATCACTGAATTCTCCCCCGTTGTCCGTCAGAAGGACAGGAAAGATATCCGCAAAGTCAAAGCCGTAACTGCGTACGGTTTTCTTGAGCATACGAATCTTGGCAGCGGCTTCTGCGGCGGTCTTGTTATCCAAAAGCAGTCCGAACATGAAGTCAACATTTACAAATTGAAAGGTCATAATCACTTTGCCGCCGATCCTGCCGATGACCGTATACATTTCCACATAATTGGCGGACGGATTTTCTTCAAGAAACAGCATGAAGTCATCAAAGCTCCTGTCGATCTTTACGCCTTTCGGAACGTATTCATCTTTTTCCTTTTTCCTAGGCTTGAATTTTGCGGCGCGCGGAAGATCTATTTTAGAGATCGAATAGTACCCGCGTTCAATATGTCGGTATACCGTCGTCTTGGAAACAGGCAAGCTGTTTGCCTGAATTGCATGATAAACATTTTGTCCGGCTTTCACTGCGGATGAAACAATTTGTTCAGTCCTGTAAAACTCCTCTTTCGTGAGAGGAATTCCTTCCCTCGACTCCGCTAATACAGTCTCATATTCCTGTTGAGCGGCTTTTGCCTGATATACTCTTCTCACATATCGACAGTTGCTGTGGTTGCGTCTGGGACATCCGTTGCAAACGAACGGCGCCTTCAGTAATCCGGGACAGCTCTCGTCTGTTTTGGTAAAACTGTTTGAGTATGTTTTTCCGTGTAGCTTAACCTCCTTTGATACGGTTGTCTGATCTTTTCCGATTCGCTTTCCGATTGCCTTAAAGGTCATTCCTTTGCTGAGACACTCTTGAATCTCTATCCTGTCATCGAGCGTCATGTGTTTGCATTTCTTTTCTTGGTTCATATTCCGGGCCTCCTTTTTCCCAGACTTAATTCTACCACATTTTCTTTCCCACACTTAATTCCACTTCAATTTCCACTGTGGAATTTACTTTGGGAATTCACTTTTTTCTTGAAAACCCCGAATAAACCCCTATTAAGCCTTGTGATATTCCAATAAATGTGGTATAATATATTTTGTAGTATTGTATTTTCGTGAAAACGGAGGGTTTCACTATGGATAACAATCTTGAACGCTGGTATTCGATGAAAGAAATTATGGAATATTTGGGCGTCAGCCGTGATACCGTTCTTGACTGGATCGAGCGCAGAGAAATGCCCGCCGCCAAGATCGGCAGGCTGTGGAAATTCAAAATCAGCGAAGTTGATGCCTAGATGAAATCCGGCATTGCGGCGGATAAGTAATATTCGGAGGTGCACTATGGCACTTGAAAATAAATTGGGGCTGACAAACGCTGCCGACCTTGCCCGTGAGGAAGAACACATCAGCAAGAAAAAGGCGCTTGAATTTTTTGATAGCGGGTTGCTTGATAAATTGGAAACGGGAAAATTCTCCGCCCTCAAAGCAATTTATAAGTATCTTTTTGATGAAATTTACGATTTTGCCGGAGAACTGAGAACCGTAAACATTTCCAAAGGCAACTTCCGTTTTGCGCCGCTGATGTACCTTGAAGCGGCACTTTCCAACATTGATAAAATGCCGCAGTCCACCTTTGATGAAATCGTTGAGAAGTATGTGGAAATGAATATCGCCCACCCCTTTTGGGAGGGCAACGGGCGCAGCACCCGCATTTGGCTCGACCTTATTTTCAAATCTGAGCTTCACAAGGTTGTTGATTGGAGCCGGGTTGATAAAGAAGATTATCTTCTTGCCATGGAGCGCAGCCCGATAAAAGATATTGAAATCAAACATCTTTTAAAAAACGCACTCACCGATGATGTAGATAGCCGAGAGGTCTATGTGAAGGGCATCGACCACAGTTATTATTACGAAGGATACACGACCTTCAAGCTGGAAGATTTAAGTAAGGAATGAGGTGCAAATATGCCGGATAAAAATTGGCAATTTGAACTTGAAGAATATATAAAGCAGGGCGAACCAGGTAGAGCCGAAAAAAGCGAAGCGTGGCAAACAGCCATCGGCTTGCAGGCAGTTGACGGGCTGAATACTTCTGCCTATTTGCTGGACACCGCGAAGGAGCATATTGAGGGCAAAATCACCATTGATGAAGCGCAGAAAAGGATTTACAGTTATTATGAGCAGCGCTCTGTCCGCACCGGGACGGAAAACGAAACCAAAGAAGCGGATATCGTTTCGGCAAGAATAACGAAGCTGCTGGGAGAAAAAGCGTTTCAGTTTTCCCCTGCCGAGTGGATTACCATTCACCGCAGATTGTTCGAGGGTGTGTTCGACCACGCCGGTCAAATCAGGCAATATAACATCACAAAGAAAGAGTGGGTTCTGAACGGCGACACCGTAATCTATGCGGATTGGAACAGCATTAAAGAAACGCTGGATTATGATTTTGCCACCGAAAAGCAGTTTTCTTATGAGGGACTGTCGGTTGAAGCAGCGGTAAAGCACCTCGCAAAGTTTGCATCGGATATTTGGCAGATTCATCCCTTCGGTGAGGGAAACACCCGTGCCACTGCCGTGTTTATGATTAAATATATGAAAACCTTTGGATTCCGCGTCAATAACGATGCGTTCCGTGAAAACTCGTGGTATTTCCGCAACGCACTGGTCCGGGCAAACTATAATAATTTGCAAAAGGGCGTTCATTCCACCACAAAGTTTTTGGAATTGTTTTTCTCTAATCTCCTGCTCAGCACTAAACATGAACTGAAAAACCGCTATATGCACATTGATTTTGCGGATGAAGGCACTCTCCAAAGTATCAATTCCAAAGTTTCAAAGTATCAATTTGACACTTTGGGCTGTACCTTAGAAGAGCTTGCGGTTTTAGAATTGGTCGCAAAGAACCCGACAATAAAACAGCAAGAAATTGCAGAATCAACCGGAAAATCCATTGCTACGATCAAGCGAATTATGAAATCGCTGCAAGATAAAAACTATATCCGCCGTGAAAGCGGCAAGAGATACGGCAAGTGGGAAGTGTTGCTGTAGTAAAGACCCGCCTTCCCACAAGCAATAACGGTAGCGGTCACAAAGAATATACAGCCTGTAAAACGAAAAAATTGTGAGAGATCTTAATATGAATAGATTTGATATTATAAATATAATTAGCGATAAATGCCATATTTGAAATACCGAAACTGGCAACTTTAGCTATGCTCAAACGTTAATCAGTGCATTAATAATTATCAAAAGGCTACCACTGGAACACAGAACAAATTTCTTGACCTTTGTTTTGAAAATAAACGTTTGTCAGTTCTTGTGGAATGTAAAAACAAATTTAGTTGCTGGGATAAAACCAAAACACAAGATCAGTTACAGGACTATGTTCGCTTTGAAAAACTTACTTTGACAAAAGGATCGTTGCTATTTTCTCAGAAACTGACGGCGACGAAGTGTGGGTTTGTTACGGGTAATCTGTCATTATTGATGATGAACATCGTATGGAAGAAAAAACGTCCTTCGCACATTTGGAGAACACGAAAACTTGCGTTTTGGTACTATAAAACTTCCAGTTAAACACAATGCTGATGGTATTGTGCTTGATGAAACCCACGAATTTTCTGATGATGGCTATATTCCCGATTGGGAATGGATGGTTATGTAAAATCACTCCCATATAGTAATCGAATATAAAGGAGAAAATTTATGAATATTGCTTTTGTAGAGATTAAAAATTTCAGAAAGCTGAAAAGTTGTAGAATTGATTTAAGTCTCAAATCCACTATATTTGTCGGAGCAAATAACAGCGGAAAAACATCGGCAATGTCTGCTCTTGTAAAGTTTTTGAAGAAACGTCAACTTGTTATAGAAGATTTTACACTATCTAACTTGGCATCTATTGCACATTTAGGTGAAAGATATGTTGATGAAAGCAACCCTATCGTGCCAAGTGTTGATGATTGGAAAGATATATGCCCTTCCATCGATGTATGGCTCGATGTACGAGAATATGAACTACGATATGTTTCAGATATTATTCCTACACTATCGTGGCACAGTGGCAAGATAGGCATACGATTAGTTTACGAACCTAAGGATGTAGAGAAACTATTTCAAGAATATGTAACTGCATATAGATTGGCTCGTACAAGATCTGGAAAGGCTAAATTATGGCCATTGGACTTAAAGAATTATCTTCACGATAAATTGAAAAATCATTTTATTATGAATGCTTATATTCTCGATCCAGCCAAAGTTGTCGAACTTACAGAAAATAGCGTTGCCTCTCCGCAAGAAACTCCGTACAATAACTCTCCGTTAGATTTTGATCCATTCAAAAAGTTAATTCGAATTGACATTATTTCGGCGCAGCGTTGGCTTGAAGATTCTAATGAAGATGAAAATGACACCAAAAGCGAAAGCAGCCTACTGTCTGCACAATTGAGGGATTACTATGACAGGCAATTAGACCCTGAACGCAAGCCATCTGCATCTGATATACGAGCACTAAATGAGATGCAAGCTGCTAAAGAAGTATTTGATAAACAGATTTCAAAACGTTTCCAGAACGCCATGGATGAGTTGGCAAAATTCGGATATCCCGGCAAGTATAATCCGGGCATTGTGATTGAAGCTAAAACACAGACAAGTGACATCATATCTCATAGCACAGTTGTAAAATATCCAATTTTTTCTGATGGCGATAACAAATACAAGTTACCAGAACGATTCAATGGCTTAGGCTATCAAAATTTAATTTCTATGTCCTTTAAACTGATGAGTTTTAGAGATTCTTGGATTAATGGTGATAGACGCAAGGCGGATGAAGAAGAAATTGAAGCTATACAACCGATTCATCTTGTATTGATTGAAGAACCCGAAGCACATTTGCATGTTCAAGTTCAACAGGTATTTATCAAAAATGCGTATGATATTTTGAGAAACAATCCATTGTTGAAGAACAAAAGTGATTACTGCACTCAGATGATTGTTTCAACACATTCAAGTAGCATAGCATTGGAATGTGAATTCGCTAATCTGCGTTATTTTAGAAGAACTAAGAGTGTTGAAGGCTTGCCAATCTCGGTGGTTGTCAATTTGTCCAATGTATTTGGAGTATCAACAAAGACATCTCGTTTTGTAACACGATATCTTCGAACAACTCATTGCGATTTGTTCTTTGCCGATGCTGCCATATTGATTGAGGGGGCAGGCGAGAGAATGTTTATGCCATATTTCCTTAATAAGTATGAAGTGTTGGATGATGCTTATATATCAGTTTTAGAAATTGGTGGACGATATGCACATTATTTAAAACCACTGATTGATATGTTAGGAATTTCTTGTTTGGTTATTGCCGATTTGGATAGTGCTCACGGTGCCCATAGTAAAAGCGTATTGCCTGAACATGGTAAGGGATACTTTTCATCTAATCCAACCATTAAAAATTGGGTAATTAGAAATACAGATTTGGACTATTTGCTTGACCTTGACTTTGACAGCAAAGTAGAAACTAATCCTTATATTGATGATGCAAAAACAAGAGTAGCTTATCAGACCCCTGTAAAAGTTGTTTTTTCAGACGGAACGGAGCATGAATTTATCCCAACTACATTTGAGGACTCTTTAGCATACACTAATTTTGACAGCTTCAAAACTATGCAAGGTGTAGGCTTGATAAAAAAATTCAGGAATTCGTTTAAGACTGAAAATGAAACTCAAATATCTACCGATGTTTATAAAGCGTTGGAAAGTACAACTGCTAAAAAAGCTGAATTTGCCTTGGATATGATATACAACAAAGATCCACAAAGCATAGTAATACCTGCATACATAGCAGACGCTTTAGAATGGTTGGAAAAGGAGCTTTCTTCGAAAGACAATAACGACTTTTTGGACAAGGAGGACGAATGATGGAGGATATTTGCGTTGTTACTGATGATAACAGAGATAATGCTGCCGATAGTATTATTCAGAATTGTCTGAATATAAAAAATCCAAAAAGTTTTTTCCTTTTTGCCGGTGCCGGAAGCGGAAAAACAAGAAGTCTTGTATGTGCTTTAGACTACATCAATAAAACTTGTGGTCGAGAGCTTAAATTGAACAATAGAAGAGTTGCAGTCATAACTTATACCAAAGCTGCAAGGGACGAGATAAAACGTAGGTGTCGCTACAATTCCTTGTTTGAAATATCTACTATTCACAGTTTTGCCTGGAATCTAATATGCTCACACACAGAAGATATACGCATATGGTTAAAAAGTGACATAAGTATGAGAATCACTGAGGCTGAGACAAAGTTAGCATCCAGCAGAAATAAGGAAACAAAAACATATAAGCAAACCGAGAAAAAACTGAATAAACTCAAAAAAAGGTTTGACTATTTGGCTTCAGTAAAGCGTTTTATTTATAATCCTGACGGTATAAACACTGAAAGCAACTCATTAGATCACACCGAAGTTATAAAAATAACAGCGGATTTATTATTTCAACAAGAGACATTGCAAAAAATTCTTGTTGATACATATCCAATCTTATTGATTGATGAAAGCCAAGATACAAAGAAAGAACTAATGAATGTTTTCTTGCTCATACAGGAAAAATATTCCTGTCGTTTTTCTATGGGATTACTCGGAGATATCATGCAAAGAATCTACCTTGAAGGAAAAGAGGATTTGCTTGCATCTATTCCTGATACTTGGGAAACTCCCTCAAAAATCATGAATCACCGTAGTAGAAAAAGAATTGTTGATTTATGCAATTTGATTAGAAAACCAGTAGATGGTATTGAACAGCGCCCACGTTTGAATAAAGAAGGTGGTTTCGTTCGAGTTTTCGTAGCTTCCCGTGAAAACCCATATAATACAGAACAAAACGTGCAATTACAAATGGCCAAAATCACTTGTGATAAAAAATGGGAACAATCTGAAGAAGTAAAAAAACTAACTGTTGAACACAAAATGGCTGCAGAGAGATTAGGCTTCAAGCACTTATTTGAGGCTCTTGATAACGTTTCATCATATAAACAAGGGTTACGTGACGGCTCGTTGTCAGCTATAGGTGTGTTTACACATATTTTAATACCATTACACACAGCCGATTTGGAAAACAATCCTTTTGAGAAAACCAAAATTGTAAAAGAAAATGCAATTGTTTACAAAAATAAAGATTTGATTCTAACTAATGAATCATTAGATAACCTTCAAAATAGTATTGATCGCCTATCTTTATGTTGGAAAGATAATGATCCTCTATGCAGTGAGCTTCTGCATATAATTTACGAGAACAACATATTTCCTATTTCAAAGGATCTTCAACATCTTTTGGAAGATCCGCCAGCCGAAGGTGATGAAGATTATCAGAAACTATGTGGATTATCTGTAGCTCTTGAAGCTCATTTTTCGGAGATAGAACGATACTGGGAATATATTAATGGCCATGCAAGTTTCGACACGCATCAAGGTGTAAAAGGATTGGAGTTTGATCGTGTGATGGTTATAATTGATGAAAAATCGTCTCAGGGAACAATGTTTAATTACGAGAAGCTCTTCGGAATTACACCAAAATCACAAACTGATCTGAAAAATGAGTCTGAAGGAAAAGAAACAATACTTGACCGAACGAGACGATTGTTGTATGTGACATGCAGCAGAGCAATCGACAGTTTGGCTATTGTTTTCTATACTGACTGTGTCGAAACAACCGTTTCCGCGTTGTTTCAAACAGGGTGGTTTAATGAAAATGAAATAATACCTATTTTGTAAAGCGGTGAGTCTTATAGATAACACAATCAAGGATACCAATGTTCCGATGCCTAAAGTATTTGTTAAACTAGAGCCCGCTGCCACGATAGCGGCATGACTGAGTCGGTGTATGATAGCCGCTGTCTTGTTTTTGGCTGTTCCGTTTTTCGCAAGAATCACTTGACCAAAGTGAAAATTTGCTGAATTTCCACTTTGTTACAGAGAATAAATTCTTGTCCTACTTTGAAAAGGCATGGTATATCACAGAAACCTCACGCACGGTTCATTCAAAGCCGTGCGTGAGGTTTTCAGTTTTCATACGGTATTCTGAAATAATCCAGGTATTTCTTGAAGGTATCCTGCGCCGACAGGCAAGTGTCGGTCAGATAGCCTTTTTCCCGGTCCCACTCCTGCAATCCGCGGTAATAGAATATTTTTATGCTGTCCTCAATAATAAACGGCACAATATTGTGTTTCAGACATTCCTTGAACATAATCAGCCGGCCGATACGCCCGTTGCCGTCCTGGAAGGGGTGAATGCGCTCAAACCGCACATGAAACGCAAGGATATCTTCAAGCGTCACCGTTTCCTTGCCGTTATACTCATCGAGCAGTCTTTTCATTTCCGCCGACACGTCCTCGGGCAAGGTCGTTTCCCGCCCGCCGACCTCATTCGGCAGCTTTTTGTATTCGCCGACGGCAAACCAATCTTTCCTTGCGTCGCTTGTTCCGGTTTTCAGGATAAAATGCAGGTGCTTGATAAATTTCTCGCTGAGCTGCGATTTTGCGCTTTCGATAACCTCGTCGATACAACGAAAGTGATCGGCGGTTTCGATGATATCGTCCACCCGCACGCCTTCCTCGGTGATGCCGACGGTGTTTGTTTCAAAAATAAAGCGCGTCTGCTCGTGGGTAAGGCGGCTGCCCTCCATGTGATTGGAGTTATAGGTGAGCTCCACCTGCACCTTATGATAAACTCTGCCGTGGATCCGGCTGCGCTTTTCCTCTTTGAGAATATCTGCCAAAGTCTGCGGTGCGGGCTTGCTTTTATTGCTCCGTTCGGGCTTCTCGGCATTTTCGGGAATGTTCCAGATCTTGCCCGTCAGAAAAGCGCCGGGGACGCGGCCTGCCGTGCAGTAGTTGCGGACGCTGCGCTCTGAGGTGTTCCAAAGCGCCGCTATCTCTCTTACGGATAAATATTTCATCATTTTGCCCTCCGAAGTTACTATTATCAGTATACCACAATATCGGCAAAAAATCAATCATTCTAAATCTGTTTTCACTTATATTTTTGCCGATAACGGCAGTTTTGATCTCACCCCGGCATTTGCCTACACGACTTTGGGTGCAGTCCGGCATAACCGGTGCTTTTCACGCACTGCCAAAAGCGTGATTTTGGGGCGAAAAATCGCTCGGTTCTATCAAAAATTCTAATAGACTTTTCCGAAAATCCGTTAGAACTCGGCAAAATCGGAGGAGACTCTCGGACTCGGATTTTCGCTGCGTTTTCGACGCAAATGGGTGTGCAAGCCTTGAAAACACGGCATTTTCGAGGTTCTCACATCTGCCGTTATCTTCCGTCAAATTCCGCCATGTTCGGTTTTGGCAACTTGACTCGAAATCAGTTTGCGGGCAACCGCACGTGAGTTCGAATCTCACCGTCTGC
>ERZ780148.881-NODE-881-length-22767-cov-3.909827_pt1 | contig 22767 bp, 26 predicted proteins | sample MGYA00510984_ERZ780148 | MGnify/ENA primary metagenome ERZ780148 (study PRJEB29588, sample SAMEA2160902) | human gut metagenome | biome: human gut; feature: human-associated habitat; material: faeces | place: Denmark | collected 2008/2010 ...
GAACCACACCGACGAGGACTTCCTCATGGCTCTCGAATACGGTATGCCCCCGACAGGCGGCATCGGCATCGGTATCGACCGCTTTGCCATGCTCCTGACCGACAGCTACTCAATCCGCGACGTTCTGCTCTTCCCGACGATGAAGTCGCTTGACGGCGATGCGTCCAAGAAGACCGCGGTTGTCGAAGAGGAAAAAGAGGAGGAGACTCCCGAGACCATAGACTTCTCAAAGGTCGAGATAGAGCCTCTCTTCAAGGATTTTGTCGATTTCGAGACTTTCAGCAAGTCCGATTTCAGAGCCGTCAAGGTCAAAGAATGCACCGCAGTGCCCAAGAGCAAGAAGCTGCTCAAGTTCGTCCTCGACGACGGCACGGGCACCGACCGCATTATTTTAAGCGGTATTCATGCCTATTATGAGCCAGAAGAGCTTGTCGGCAAGACGCTCATAGCCATAACCAACCTGCCGCCCAGAGCGATGATGGGCATCGATTCGTGCGGAATGCTCCTGAGCGCCGTACATTCGGAGGAGGGCGAAGAGAAGCTCAATCTTCTTATGGTCTCCGGCCGCATCCCCGCGGGCGCAAAGCTCTATTGATATATGAAAATATCGGTTGCTCTTGCCGCATATAACGGCGAGAAATATATAGGAGAACAGATCGAATCCATACTCCCTCAGCTCGGCAGGGACGACGAGATAGTCGTCAGCGACGATAACCCCGCGGGCAAGACCCGCGCGGCTGTCGAGTTCTATTCGGCATATGACGGGCGCGTCAGATATGTCGAGGGCACGGGCGAGGGCGTATGCAGAAATTTTGAAAACGCTATTCTCAACTGTTCGGGGGATGTCATCTTCCTGTGCGATCAGGACGATGTCTGGCTCCCGAACAAGGTTGAGCGCGTCATGAAAGCGATTGAAAACGGCGCAGACGTCGTGCTGCATGACGCAATGATGACGGACGGGGAACTGAACGTCACCGACGAATCTTTCTTCAGCCTCAACGGCTCGAAGAGGGGATTTGTCAGAAACTTTCTGAAGAATTCATACATGGGCTGCTGCATGGCGTTCAGGCGCGATTTCGAGCCTGCGTTCATGCCGTTCCCCAAAAATCTCGCCATGCATGACTGGTGGATAGGACTCAACGCCGAGCTAAAAGGCAAGGTCGAGTTCATATACGAGCCTCTTATCAAGCATCGCTGCCACGGCGGCAATGTGACAGGAGGCAAGACCACCGCCGCGCAGAAGATATCCTGGCGCATTCAGATGGCGGGAGATATACTGCGATACAAAAACGCAGACTGACGCTGACCGTGATAAGTCAGCACTTTAAAGAGGTGTGAAATTGGGAAAATATAAGGTCACGGGGTGCATAGTGACGCACAACAATATGCATTCCATCAAAAAGACCCTTGATTCTCTGCTCGAGTTCACCCGTGCCGATTTCAAGCTCTATGTTGTGGACAATTCCTCAACCGACGGCACCCCGGAGTTTATCGAGCAGAACTACCCGCAGCTTGAGCTGATCCGCAACGCCGGAAACACCGGCTTCGGAGCGGGTCATAATCTGGTGATGGACAGGCTTGATTCAAAATATCATGTCGTCATAAATCCGGATATTACAGTAAAGAACGACGCGATATCCGCCCTTGCGGACTATCTCGAAGAGCATGAGGATATAGGTATGCTCGCCCCGAAAATCTGTTTCCCAGACGGGCGTATGCAGATCCTCGGCAAGCGCGACCCGAAGATAAAATATCTTTTTGCCAGCCGCCTGCGCAACGAAGAGAAGCCGGGCAGGCTCCTGCGCGAATACGCAATGCTCGACGAGGACTACACAAAGCCCTTTGACATTGAGAACGCCTCCGGATGCTTCTTCATGATAAGAACGGAGCTGTTTCGCAAAATCGGCGGCTTTGACGAGGGATATTTCCTCTATTTTGAAGACAGCGACATAACCCGCACCGTGCGCAAATATGCCCGCGTCGTGTTTGATCCGTCGGTTGTCGTCTATCACGAATGGGAGAGGGAGTCGAAACATAACTTCAAGCTCCTGCTCGTCCATATCCGCTCGATGTTCTACTATATGAAAAAGTGGAGGTGATCCGGATGAAGAAATACTTCAAGAATTTTTATAAGTACCGTTTCCTTTTCACCGAGATCGTTCGCAAGAACATTAAGCTCCAGTACAGGAACTCGGTTCTCGGTATGTTTTGGACATTTCTTCAGCCGCTTCTGACGATGATCGTGCTCGCGTTCATCTTCGGAAATATCTTCGGACGCGATGAGTCGAAGGTTCTCAACTATCCCGTATATTTGCTCTGCGGTCGTCTGCTCTATGAGTTCTATTCCCAGGCGACCAAGCGCGCCATGCGCTCGATAAGAAACAGCGCATCGGTCATAAAGAAGGTGTATGTGCCCAAGTACATATACCCCATGGCGAATGTCGCGTCGAACTTCATAACGTTTTTGATTTCGCTTCTTGTGCTTGCGGTCGTTATGGCGTATTACATGATATTCACCGACACCGCCATGCGCCTGACTCCGTATATCCTGCTCTCCTTCGTGCCGATACTCATCCTCTTTGTGCTGTGCGTCGGCGTCGGAATGATACTTTGCACCATGGAGGTTTTCTTCAAGGATGTTGAGTATATGTACGAAGTTTTCTGCATGCTGCTGTTCTATGCGACTCCCATATTCTACAATGTCGAGACCCTGCATATAACCAACAGGTATGCACAGTATGCGCTCATGGCGAACCCGCTCTATTCGATAGTCTCGATGTTCAGGGACTGCGTGCTTTTCGGCAGGGCGATGAATCCGAATCATATAATCTACTCCGCCGTCTTCAGCATTGCGATGCTGCTCATAGGCGTGCTGGTGTTCTACAAGAAGCAGGATGACTTCATCCTGCACATCTGATGGGAGGGCGTAATTATGGGCAACGTAATGGTTGATGTAAATCACGTCAGCATCAGATTCATTCAGAATCAGGAAAAGGTAGACAATCTAAAAGAATATTTCATAAAGCTCGTCACCCGCAAGCTCAGGTATGACGATTTCTGGGCGCTGACCGATGTCAATTTCCAGATCGAAAAGGGCGAACGCCTCGGTGTTCTCGGCTTCAATGGAGCCGGCAAGAGTACACTGCTCAAGACTGTCGCGGGCGTTCTCAAGCCCACCAAGGGCACGGTCACGACAAAGGGCGTTATTGCCCCTCTGCTTGAACTCGGCGCGGGCTTTGACATGAACTACACCGGCAAGGAGAATGTCTATCTCTACGGCGCAACGATGGGCTATTCGAGAAAATACATCGAGGAGCGCTATGATGAGATAGTCGAATTCGCCGAGCTCAAAGACTTCATGCATGTCCCGGTCAAGAACTATTCCTCCGGTATGCGTGCGCGTCTTGGCTTCGCGATAGCTACTGCGGTCGATCCGCAGGTGCTTATTCTCGACGAGGTGCTCTCTGTCGGCGACGCCCGTTTCAGAGCCAAGAGCGAGAAACGCGTCATGTCGATGTTTGAAAACAATGTAACGGTGCTCTTCGTCTCGCACTCGACAGAACAGGTGCGCAGACTCTGCAACAAGGCCATAATCCTCGATCACGGCAAGATGATAGCTTCCGGAACGAGCCAGGAGGTCTGTGATATCTACGACCGTATGGTCAAGGGAATAAAATAAGAAAGGGTGTTTTTCAGATGGTCATAGGAGCGATTTTTGCCGGCGGTATCGGCAGCAGAATGGGCAGCGCAGATATGCCCAAGCAGTATCTCCAGCTCGGCTCAAAGCCGATAATAGTCCACACGATAGAGAAGTTTGTCGTCAATCCCGGAATCGACCGCATAATAGTCCTCTGCCCCAAGGCATGGATAGCCCACACGAAGGATCTCGTGAAGAAATATCTCGGCGAGGCTATCGCAGAGAAGATAAATGTCGTTGAGGGCGGCTCGACAAGAAACGGCACGCTCGAAAACGCGCTCAAGTTCATCAACGAGAATTTCGCCATTGACGATGACAGCGTTATTGTTACCCACGACGCAGTCCGTCCGTTTGTCACCCACAGAATAATTGACGAAAATATCGAGGCTGCGAAGAAATACGGCGCGTGCGACACTGTTATTCCCGCAACGGATACAATAGTCCGCAGCGAGGACAGCGAAAATGTCAGCAGCATCCCGACCAGAAGCGAGCTGTATCAGGGCCAGACTCCGCAGTCCTTCAGAATAAAGGAGCTTGAGAGCGTTCTCAACAGCCTCACCGAGGATGAGAAGAACACGCTGACCGATGCGTGCAAGATCTATACAATAAAGAACAAGCCCGTCCGCATCGTTGACGGCGAAGTGTTCAACATCAAGATAACCTACACCTATGATCTCAAAGTTGCAAACGCACTTCTGGGGGTTGTGAACAATGATAAATGAAGTATATCAGCTTATAGCGCCCAAGCTCATTGACACGGCGTACAAAGAGATAGACCTCTCGAAGAACGAGGTCATTCTCCGTCCCGTCAAGATGTCGATATGCAAGGCGGATCAGCGCTACTATCAGGGTCTGCGCAACCGCGCCGTGCTCATGAAGAAGCTGCCCATGGCTCTGATCCATGAGTGCGTCGCCGAAGTAATATATGACCCGAGCGGTGAATTTTCGATCGGAGAGATGCTCATTCCGATACCCAATACACCCACCGAGACCGACCCGGTTATCGCCGAGAACTATCTGCGTTCGAGCCACTTCTGCTCGAGCGGATATGACGGCTTCATGCGCGACTATATCCAGATGCCCCACGACCGCCTTGTCAAGGTGCCCGAGGGCTTCGATATGCGCGTCGCTTCGTTCTCGGAGCTCGTCAGCGTCAGCGTGCAGTCCATCTCGCGTTTCGAGAAGTTCGCGAATTCCAACCGCCGTAGAATCGGTATCTGGGGCGACGGAAATGTCGGATTTATAACCGCACTGATGCTGCACTATCTCTATCCGAACGCCGAGCTCTATATATTCGGCACGGTTGAGGACAAGCTCAATTTCTTCACCTTTGCAAAAGAGACATTCCATGTTGACGCGGTGCCTGAGGGAGTCAGCATCGACCACGCGTTCGAGTGCGTCGGCGGCCCCGGCTCAAGACCCGCGATAAATCAGATGATAGACCTCATTGAGCCCGAGGGCAGCATTTCGCTCATGGGCGTCAGCGAGAACTTCGTCGATATCAACACGAGAATGGTGCTTGAAAAAGGTCTCAATCTCTTCGGCTCTTCGCGCAGCGGCAGGAAAGATTTCCTGCGCACGATGCAGATCTTCGCAGAGCATCCGGAGGTCGGACACTACCTTGAGAATCTTATCGGCGATGAGTTCAAGGTTCGCGATATCCCGGATATCCACAAGGCGTTCAACGCCGACTATATGAGAAACTTCGGCAAGACCGTCATCGATTGGGACAAATAATGAAAAAGCTGTTTTATACTATTTACGCAGTGATATTCAGAATATGCCGCTTTTTCCCTGTCAAAAGGGGAAGGGTGGCTTTGGTATCTCCGCACAACGCGGATTTCAACGATTCGCTCGGCGCGGTTAAGGTGGAGCTTGAGAGGCGCGGGGGCTATGATATAAAGCTCATTACCCGCCGCGACATCGAGCTTTCAAAGAACCCGGCGAAGCTCATAAAAGGCGCATTCAGGTTCTTTTTCGTCAGCTCATATCGCCTTGCAACAGCGCAGTATGTCTTTTTGAACGACAATTTTATGCCCCTCGCCTATATAAATTTCAGCCCGGAGACGAAAGTTGTCCAGCTCTGGCACGCCGAGGGCGTGTTCAAGCGATTCGGGCTCTGCTCGGCGCTTCCGCCGGAGATTGAGGAGCTTGAAAAGAGAGTTGATCAGACTAAGACAAAGCTTAAAGAGCTTAGAGCCAGAAAGGATGATATTGCGACTGCTATTGCGCTTGGCGAGGAGGATATAGCAGCCACAAAGACCTTGCTGCAGGAGAAGTATATTGAGCAGAACACAGCACAGATTTCTGTTGACAGGGCAGACCAGCAAAAGAAGGAGAGTGCGAATGTCTACGAGGATCTGCGCACAGAAAATGCCGGGATTGAAAAACAGCTCGAAGAGATAAATCAGGGCAAGAAGGATATTGCAGCGCAGCTTGAGGCATCAAAGCAGCGTGAAAAGCAGCTTGAGAAGGAAAACAGCTCATACAGTGAGATACTTGAAAAGCAGGGAGTACTTGAGCAGGAGGCTTCACACAAGGCCGCTGCCATTTCACTGGAGCTTGCAAATATCACAAAGACGGCAGAGTTTGCTATAGAAAATATCAATCGTATCAATTCAGAGATAGAGAAATTTGATGAGCAGAAGGAAAGCCTTGTGGAAGGTGCAGCTGCTGCAAAGGATGATATTAAAAAGAAGCAGGCTGATATTGATGCAATCACACAGACCATTCTGGCATCAAAGGACAACAATTCTAAGCTTGACGAGGAGCTTAGGGAGAGCCTTACAAAAAAGGAAAAGATGTCTGAGGATTACAGAGGCTTTTTTGCAAAGCAGGAGGAAGTTTCAAAGAAACAGGCTGATCTGGATAAGGAGCTTTTCAGACTGAACAGCCAGAGAGAGAAGCTTAAGGAGGCTTCAGAGACTCAGACCAACTACATGTGGGATGAATATGAGCTTACTCCGCATGCGGCAGCAGAGCTTAGAAATGATGCATACGATGATCTGCCTTCATTAAAGAAGCTGATTGCAGGCATAAAGGACGAAATCAGACGCCTCGGCGATGTAAATGTCAATGCTATCGAGGAATACAGGGAGATTTCAACGCGTTATGAGTTCTTAAAGGGACAGCATGATGACCTTATCGAGGCTGAAAAGACTCTGGTTGGCATCATTGATGAGCTTGACAGTGGTATGAGAAAGCAGTTTACAGAGAAATTTGCCGAGATTCAGAGAGAGTTTGACAAGTCCTTTAAGCAGCTTTTTGGTGGTGGACATGGTTCCCTGGAGCTTGTGGAGGATGAGGATATACTGGAGTGCGGCATAAGAATCGTCGCACAGCCGCCCGGAAAGAAGCTTCAGAATATGATGCAGATGTCCGGTGGAGAAAAGGCGCTCACCGCTATTGCACTTTTGTTTGCCATTCAGGCACTTAAGCCATCACCGTTTTGTCTGCTTGATGAGATTGAGGCGGCGCTTGATGACTCAAACGTTTCGCGCTATGCAAATTATCTGAACAAGCTTACAAAGAACACACAGTTTATCGTTATCACACACAGACGTGGTACGATGGCGGCTGCGGACAGGCTATATGGTATTACGATGCAGGAAAAGGGTGTTTCCACACTCGTTTCAGTGAATCTTATAGAGAATGATCTGACACAGTAAAATTTTATTTATGGAGAGTTGAAATGGAAGAAAAAGAAAAGAAGCCGGGCTTTTTTAAGAGGCTCGTTTCAGGACTGACAAAGACCAGAGACAATATCGTTTCAGGCATAGATTCACTTTTCAGTGGATTTTCGCATATAGATGATGATTTTTATGAGGAGCTTGAGGAGATTCTCATCATGGGAGATCTCGGGGTGAGAGCCACGGAGAATATCATTGAGGATCTGCAGAGGAAGGTGAAGGAGCAGCACATCAAGGAGCCGGCAGAGTGCAAGGAACTCTTGATTGAGAGCATCAAGGAGCAGATGAAGGTGGAGGAGACAGCCTACAGATTTGAAAATGAAAAATCTGTTGTGCTTGTAATCGGTGTCAACGGAGTAGGAAAGACTACCACTGTCGGAAAGCTTGCAGGAAAGCTCAAGGAACAGGGCAAGAAGGTAGTTATTGCAGGTGCCGATACCTTCAGGGCGGCAGCAGGAGACCAGCTGAAGGAATGGGCAAACCGCGCCGGGGTTGATATGATTGGCGGTGCCGAGGGTGCTGACCCGGGAGCTGTTGTATATGATGCAGTTGCAGCTTCAAAGGCCAGAAACGCAGATGTGCTTCTCGTGGATACAGCCGGAAGACTCCACAACAAAAAGAATCTGATGAATGAGCTTGGAAAGATTAATAAAATCCTGGAGAGTGAGTATCCGGATGCGTACAGAGAGACGCTCGTCGTGCTTGATGCGACTACAGGCCAGAATGCACTTGTTCAGGCGAGAGAGTTTTCTGATGTGGCAAAGATTTCGGGCATCGTGCTTACTAAGATGGATGGTACGGCAAAGGGCGGTATCGCTGTAGCGATACAGTCGGAGCTTTCAGTGCCGGTCAAGTATATCGGAGTCGGTGAGACCATCGATGATTTGCAGAAATTTGATTCGGACGAGTTCGTGAATGCATTGTTTGACACTAAAACGGAATAATTTAAAAATATCTTTGAGCGTATAAGTTATATTGTTTATAATAATCTGATATATCAGTTTATATATATCTGTACGGAATTTTTGGTATAATATAATGAAAAATAACTATTCAGAACCACTGAGAACAATGCATTTTTGCGAATAATATGTGGGTGGGTATGAATAGTTATACCGAAGAAATGAAAGGGAGAACAAATATGCTGACATTAGATAAATTTGAAGAAGCAAGTGAGAAGGTCAAGGAGGTCACCCTTGAGACAAAGCTCATTTACAGTGATTTTTTAAGTGACCAGACAGGCAATAAGGTATATCTGAAGCCTGAAAATATGCAGTTTACCGGAGCTTACAAGGTCAGAGGCGCTTACTACAAGATAAGTACACTCACAGACGAGGAGAGAGCAAAGGGACTCATCACAGCATCTGCAGGAAACCATGCGCAGGGTGTTGCATATGCGGCAAAGTGCTATGGCTGCAAGGCTGTCATCGTGATGCCTACCACCACACCTCTTATCAAGGTAAACCGTACAAAGAGCTACGGCGCTGAGGTAGTGCTTTATGGAGATGTGTATGATGAGGCATGTGCCAAGGCATATGAGCTTGCAGAGAAAGAGGGATATACATTTATCCATCCGTTTGATGATTTAGCTGTCGCAACAGGACAGGGAACTATTGCTATGGAGATATTCAAGGAGCTTCCTCTTGTTGAGTACATCCTCGTTCCAATCGGCGGCGGCGGACTGGCAACAGGTGTATCTACACTTGCAAAGCTCTTAAACCCAAAGATTAAGGTTATCGGAGTGGAGCCGGCCGGCGCTAATTGTATGCAGGAGTCATTTAAGAATGGAAAAGTGACCACTTTACCAAGCGTAAATACTATTGCAGACGGAACAGCGGTAAAGACACCGGGCTCAAATATTTTCCCATACATAAAGAAAAATCTTGATGATATTATCACAGTGGAGGATGACGAGCTTATCGTGGCCTTCCTCGACATGGTTGAGAATCACAAGATGATAGTCGAAAACTCAGGTCTTCTGACTGTAGCTGCGCTTAAGCATCTTGGTGTAAAGGATAAGAGAGTGGTTTCTATCCTAAGTGGCGGCAACATGGATGTTATTACCATGTCATCAGTTGTACAGCAGGGTCTTATTTTCAGAGACAGAATCTTTACTGTTTCAGTGCTTCTGCCGGATAAGCCGGGCGAGCTTGCCAAGGTTTCACAGACTCTTGCCGATGTACAGGGCAATGTAATCAAGCTGGAGCATAACCAGTTTGTCACTACAAACAGAAGTGCGGCTGTCGAGCTTCGCATCACGCTTGAGTGTTTTGGTACAGAGCACAAGGAGCAGATTATAGCTGCGCTCGAGAAGAAGGGCTATAAGCCAAGAATTGTACGCACTATGATATAAAAATAAAAGTATCAAGTATTTTTACTTGACACCGGGCAAACTATGTGTTATTCTACCATAGGTTCGAGGAAAAAAGAGGATACTTGATATGGAAGAAAAACTTGAACAGGCATATTTATATGATTTCTACGGTGAGCTTTTGAATGAGCATCAGCGTCAGGTATATGAGGATTTTGTCTTCAATGATTTGTCACTCGGTGAGATTGCATCCGAGGAGGGGATTTCCCGTCAGGGTGTTGCCGATCTGATTAAGAGATGCAATAAGAAGCTGCTTGACTATGAGGCAAAGCTGCATCTTGTTGAAAAGTTCATGTCCATAAAGAGTGACATACGAAGGATTCATGAGCTGACAAATGATTTTAAGAAATCACATAATGAGCTATTAATGAATGAAATCGAAGCTATTTCGAATCAGATATTAGAGGAGCTGTAATATGGCATTTGACAGTTTATCAGAAAAACTGCAGAACGTTTTCAAAAATCTCCGCAGCAAGGGAAAGCTTACTGAGGATGATGTAAAGGCTGCTCTTAAAGAGGTTAAGATGGCACTCCTTGAGGCCGATGTTAACTTCAAGGTTGTTAAGCAGTTCACAAAGAGTGTTCAGGAGAGAGCAATCGGACAGGATGTCATGAATGGTCTCAATCCCGGACAGATGGTCATCAAAATCGTAAATGAAGAGATGATTAAGCTTATGGGCTCTGAGACAACAGAGATTGCTTTCAGGCCGGGCAAGGAGCTTACCGTTATCATGATGGTAGGTCTTCAGGGAGCCGGTAAGACAACCACCACAGCAAAAATTGCCGGAAAGCTTAAGAGCAAGGGCAAGAAATCACTGCTTGTAGCCTGTGATGTGTATCGTCCGGCTGCGATTGAGCAGTTAAAGATAAATGGTGAAAAGCAGGGCGTTGAGGTTTTCTCAATGGGTGACAAAAACAAGCCTGCCGACATCGCAAAGGCTGCTGTGGAGCACGCTAAGAAAAACGATTTCAATGTTGTTATCATCGATACTGCCGGACGTCTTCATATTGATGAGGATATGATGGCAGAGCTTATTGAGATAAAAGAAGCTACTGATGTTTTCCAGACCATCCTCGTGGTAGATGCCATGACAGGTCAGGATGCGGTAAATGTAGCAGGTACCTTTGATGAAAAGATAGGAATTGACGGAGTTGTCATCACAAAGCTTGATGGTGACACCAGAGGTGGAGCGGCACTTTCAATCAGAGCCGTTACAGGAAAGCCGATACTATACGCAGGTATGGGCGAGAAGCTTTCAGACCTTGAGCAGTTCTATCCGGAGCGTATGGCTTCAAGAATCCTCGGCATGGGCGATGTGCTTTCCATGATTGAGAAGGCGCAGGAGAACATTGATGAGGAACAGGCCAAGAAGCTTGAGCAGAAGATGCGCAAAAATGAGTTTGATTTTGAGATGTACCTTGATTCGATGAGTCAGATGAAGAAGATGGGCGGTCTTTCAAGCGTGATGGGCATGATGCCGGGCATGGGTATCGGTGGAGGCAAGATGCCGGATATTGATACAGATGAAGCTGAAAAGGGCATGGCCCGCACAGAGGCAATCATCTATTCCATGACACCTGAGGAAAGACGAAATCCAAAGCTTCTTAATCCAAGCCGCAAGGCTCGTATTGCAAGAGGAGCAGGCGTGGATGTATCAGAGGTCAACAGACTTGTAAAGCAGTTTGAGCAGACAAAGAAGTTCATGAAGCAGATGCCCGGTATGATGGGCGGCAAGAAGGGACGCCGTGGAGGCGGTGGTCTTGGAGGCTTATTCAAAGGACTTCCGTTTTAATGGATTTCATTAAAGAATTTCATGTTTTGTTAACAAAAGTATTTATTTTACTTTTGATATATATTATTTAATAAACCTATGAGGAGGTGAAACAAAATGGCAGTAAAGATCAGATTAAGAAGAATGGGACAGAAGAAAGCTCCTTTCTATAGAATCGTAGTTGCAGATTCCAGATCCCCAAGAGACGGAAGATGTATCGAAGAGATCGGAACTTATGATCCAACAAAAGATCCAAGCGAATATCATGTAAATGAAGAGTTAGCAAAGAAATGGTTAGCTAACGGAGCTCAGCCAACAGATACAGTAGCTAGAATCTTCAAAAATGCTGGAATCGAAAAATAAGATTAGTGAGGTGGTCTAATGAAAGAATTAGTTGAAGTAATTGCCAAATCACTAGTTGATTACCCGGACGAAGTTGTTGTGACAGAGACCGAGAATGAGAAAGCCATCGTGTTGGAGCTGCGCGTTGCACAGTCTGACATGGGTAAGGTAATCGGCAAACAGGGTAGAATTGCAAAAGCGATCCGAGCCGTTGTGAAGGCAGCAGCCTCAAAAGAAGAAAAAAAAGTTATTGTTGAGATTATGCAGTAACATGATGGGCTATCCCAGTTGTCTGGGATAGCTTTTTCCTTACCATGCTAATTTGGATAGCAGAAGAAAGTTGATAAAGGAGATTACATGGAAGATTTATTACAGGTAGGTGTAATAACAACCACACATGGTGTCAGGGGAGAAGTGAAAGTATTTCCTACGACGGATGATCCGGCAAGATTTAAAAAACTGAAAAACGTTGTTTTGGATACCGGAAAAGAGTTAGTCGACCTTGAAGTTGCCGGTGTGAAATTTTTCAAAAATATGGTTATTGTCAAGTTCAAGGGAATTGACAATATCAATGACGTGGAAAAATATCGCAAAAAGAGTTTGTATGTCACCCGTGAAAATGCGGTAAAATTAAAGAAAAACGAGTACTTTATCGCAGATCTGATCGGTTTGCAGGCAGAGTCGGACGAGGGGGAAGATTTAGGCGAATTGAGCGATGTTCTCCAGACAGGTGCGAATGATGTATATGTTTTAAGCAAAGAGGGAACGGATGATATTTTGCTTCCGGCAATCAAAGAGTGCGTCAAAGAAGTTGATCTGGAAAATGGAAAAATCATCGTGCATTTACTTCCGGGACTTCGTGAGCTGAACGAGAAATAAATTGAATGAATGAAAGAGAGAAGAATGAATTTTCATATATTAACATTATTTCCGGATATGGTCATGCAGGGATTGTCTACCAGCATTATCGGAAGAGCAAAAGACAAAGGACTGCTTTCCATTGAGGCAGTGAATATCAGGGATTATACGCTGGAACGTCATAAAAAAGTGGATGATTATCCTTACGGAGGCGGCGCAGGCATGCTCATGCAGGCACAGCCGGTATATGATGCGTGGAAGTCTGTTGTGGATCGTATTGGATACAAGCCAAGGACGGTTTATCTGACACCGCAGGGACCGACATTCACACAACCGATGGCAAAAGACCTGGCTCAGGCAAAAGATCTGATTTTATTATGCGGTCATTATGAAGGAATCGATGAGCGTGTGTTAGAAGAGATTGTGACAGATTATGTTTCAATTGGTGATTATGTGCTGACAGGAGGGGAACTTCCTGCGATGGTCATGGTGGATGCAATCTCGCGTATGGTACCCGGGGTTCTTACAAATGATGAATCGGGTTCCACGGAATCATTTGAAGGTAATCTGCTGGAATATCCACAGTACAGCCGCCCGGAAGAGTGGATGGGGAAAAAAGTTCCTTCCATCCTGTTGTCCGGTGATCATAAAAAAGTAGATGAATGGCGGAGAGAACAGGCAATCTTGCGGACAATCAAGCGAAGACCGGATCTGCTGAAAAAAGCGGAACTCACGAAAAAAGAGCAGATGAAATATCAGGAGTATCTGTAACTGTTTGCCAGGGCTTTATATTTGCGGTGAAGATCATATGAAAATGTTACGAGAGAAGGAGCGGGTTTTGATATGAATCACTATACAAGATCAATATGGGTATTAACGCTTGGCATGGCAGCACTGGTCATTGCTTTTCTTTCTCCGCTTTTTGGAATTCTCTTTGGAATTGCAGCGATTATTCTGGGGAAGAAGACCATGTCGGAGGCAAAATCTAAAATGGCATATGCCGGATTCTGGATAGGCATTGCTGCGGTTGCAGTTGGAATAGCACTCTGGATCATCAGTGTTATTTATTTGTTGTAAAATGTGAAAAGCGCTTGACTTTTCCGTGAAAGCATGGTAATGTTAACGAGTTGTGAATAAAGGAGATGGTCCTCTGTTACGAATAGGCGTATTAAGAACATCCAAATAATAGGAGGTCACAAAATGAACGCAAGTGAAATTATTAAAAGCATTGAAGCAGAACAGTTAAAAGCTGAAGTACCTGAATTCCGTGTTGGTGATACTGTAAAAGTTTACGGTAAAATCAAAGAAGGAAACCGTGAAAGAATCCAGGTTTTCGAAGGTGTTGTAATTAAGAGACAGGGTGGAAGCAACCGTGAAACATTCACAGTTAGAAAGATTTCTAACGGATGTGGCGTTGAGAAAACCTGGCCTTTACATTCTCCAAACGTTGAAAAAGTAGAAGTTGTTCGTGCTGGTAAAGTAAGAAGAGCTAAATTATTCTACTTAAGAGACCGTGTTGGTAAGAAAGCTAAAGTAAAAGAATTAGTAAAATAGTTCAATGCATGCGTGAGCCATAGAGAGAGCAGCCGCTTTTTCTATGGCTTTTCTTATTCGAAACAGGATTTGTTTTACGAGGAGCAGAAAAAATGAGTACATTGCGGGAAAAGAGGAAAAAAGAACGGAGAGCATTAAGGCGGAGAAAAACAGCCGATTGGACAGTTGTGCTGATACTCTGTGCCATTGCCGTATGCTGTGGAGGCTATCTGATCTATCATCACTGGAGTGTGAAACAGCGGGAGCTGGAGTACGAAAAACTCCGGCAGGAAGAGACGTTAAGTGCTGCAACAGAGACGGTTATCGCAGAGCCGGAGACAGAGGAGAACACAGAAGAAACAGTGATCTACTGTGATCCGGTCTATGATTTCGGACAGCTGCATGAACAGAATGAAGATATTTACGCATGGATCGTTGTGCCGGGAACGCAGGTAGACTATCCGCTGTTACAGTCTGAGACAGACAATTATTATCTGGATTATAACTTAGACCACAGCAAGGGATATCCGGGCTGCATTTACACCAATCAATGTAACCGGAAAGATTTCTCGGATTATAATACGGTACTATATGGACATAACATGAAAAATGGTTCCATGTTTGGAAGTATTCACAGCTTTGAGGATGAAACGTTTTTTGACGGACATCCGTATATTTATGTGTATACGGAAAATGAACGTCTGACTTATGAAATCTACGAGGCGGCGAAGTTTACAGATGTGTACATTCCGTCAGAGTATGTGATCAGCAGTAAGGACGACAGGGATCAGTTTTTGGCGGATGTCAGAGAAAAAGTTTCTGACAATAAATTACACGTCCGGGAGGATATGGAAATCGGAGAGGATGACAGACTTATCACACTTTCCACCTGTGTAAGCGGTGAGCAAAATCATCGTTATCTGGTGATCGGGGTACTTGTTGAGACGGCGCTTTACCGGTAAAGGGGCGGAATAATATATTTATAAAATCTGGAAAATCCGATTCCCGAATTGCACACAAACGTGCTTTGTGGTAATCTATAACGTGTATTTGTATACAGACGATAGGGCAGAGGAAGGCAAAAGTGAGAAGAAGACGGAGTGGATTGAATTTCGGAAGAAAAAAGAAAAAAGTAAACATGACCATTGTAAAGGAGATCTTAAGCTGGACAGCTGAGATCCTGATCACTCTGGTCATTGCTTTTACATTTGTATATTTTATCGGATTGCGGACCAGCGTGGTGGGGCAGTCCATGTCAGAAACATTGCAAAGCGGAGATGAGATTCTGGTAAACCGCTTCATTTATAAGGTGTCTGATCCGAAGCCGAATGACATTATTGTGTTTCTTCCAAACGGGAATGAAAAATCACATTACTATGTAAAGCGTGTGATCGCAGTGCCGGGAGACACGGTGCTGATCCAAAATGGCGCTGTCTATGTGAATGGGGAACTTTTTGATGAGAAAGTAGATGTGTCTGCCATCGAGGAGGCAGGGCTTGCATCGGAGGAACTAAAACTTGAGGATGATGAATATTTTGTCCTTGGAGATAACCGCAATAACAGTGAGGACAGCCGCTATGCCAATATTGGAAATGTGAAAAAAGATTACATTATTGGAAAAGCATGGTTCCGTGTATCTCCGTGGAAAAAATTTGGATTTATATAAGAAAAGTGAGGAAAAAGTATGCAGTTTCAGTGGTATCCGGGACATATGACGAAAGCAAAACGTCAGATGCAGGAAGACATAAAATTAATTGATCTGGTGATCGAGCTTGTGGATGCGAGAATCCCGTTAAGCAGTCGGAACCCGGATATTGATGAGTTGGGAAAAAATAAAGCGCGACTGATCATCATGAACAAATCAGATTTGTCTGATGAGAATCAGAACAAAGAATGGGCAGCCTATTTTAAAAAGATGGGCTACTATGTTGTCGGTCTGGATGCAAGAACCAAGACAGGCATGAAAACAGTTACAAATGTAGTAATGGAAGCCTGTAAGGAAAAGATTGAGCGTGACAGAAGAAGAGGAATCTTAAATCGTCCTGTCCGTGCGATGGTAGTCGGAATTCCAAATGTTGGAAAATCGACGTTTATCAATTCCTATGCGGGAAAGGCATGTGCCAAAACTGGAAATAAACCGGGTGTGACAAAAGGAAAACAGTGGATCAGACTGAACAAAAATCTGGAATTACTGGATACACCGGGAATTTTGTGGCCGAAATTTGAAGATCAGATGGTTGGACTGCGTCTTGCACTGATCGGGGCAATCAAAGATGAAATTTTGAATATTGATGAATTGTCACTGGAGCTGATCAAAGTTCTGGCAAGAGATTATGCCGGAATTTTAACAGACCGCTATGGTGTAGATGAGACACAAACTCCGGTGAAGATTTTAGAGCAGATCGCAGAGAACCGCAAATGTATTTCCAGAGGAAACGAATTAGATTACAGCAAGGCGGCGGCACTTCTGATCGATGAATTCCGGGGTGGCAGGCTTGGAAAGATTACGCTGGAAAAACCTTCCGGTCAGGAAACACAGGAGCAGGGTTAGGCGCTGTGCCTGCTAAGGCGGATAGGATCGGGGATTTGTATATTGTAGAAAAAGGAAATGTGAACAGAATGGCAGAGAAAAAAATCGGTGAGATCAGAGAAGAACTTAAGGCAGTGGACGATGAGAAGCTGCCTTCTTTTATAGAAGCATATGAAAAAGATGAGCGTTCCGGTGTTGTGAAAATCGTGGAGCAGGCAAAGAAACGGATTGAAAAATTAGAGGCAGAGAAGCTCCGCATTGAAAATCTGAAAAAATATGAGCGTGAATATGCAGATTGTGGTTATATCTGTGGGATTGATGAAGTCGGAAGAGGACCGCTTGCCGGTCCGGTGGTAGCTGGGGCAGTTATTTTGCCAAAAGACTGTGATATTTTATATATCAATGATTCCAAGAAGCTTTCTGCGGCAAAGCGGGAAGAATTGTATGATGTGATCATGGAGAAAGCAGTTGCAGTAGGCATTGGAATGGCAAGCCCACAGAGGATTGACGAGATCAATATTTTACAGGCAACTTATGAGGCAATGCGTGAGGCTATAAGCAAATTAAGTGTAAAACCCGATATATTATTAAATGATGCGGTCACGATTCCGGGAGTTTCCATCAGACAGGTGCCAATTATTAAAGGAGATGCAAAAAGTATTTCCATTGGGGCAGCGAGCATTGTTGCGAAGGTTACAAGAGACCGCCTGATGGCAGAGTATGACAAGATTCTGCCACAGTATGGATTCGCATCCAATAAAGGCTATGGTTCGGCGGAACATATCAAGGCATTGCAGGAAGTTGGACCATCTCCGATACATCGTGCCAGCTTTATCAAAAATTTTGTTTAAGGGATATGGACTACCGTATTAGAAATTGCTTCTGATCGCAGGAAAAATTTTACTATAGAGGAAGTTTGTATCAAGTGAGGCGAAACCATGCACATATCCGATATGTTAGGACAATACAACAGAAATATTTCAAGCGGAACAGAAGAGTTGAAGGCAGCTTCCGGTATGCAGAAAGTAGTATCTACACTGGAAGAATTGTCTTCCGGAAGTGTTTTTGAAGGAACGGTCAGTTCTGTGAAAAATGGAAAAGTGACGCTGGCGCTTAGCGATGGACAGACCATCACAGCAAGATTGTCCGGAAAAGTGCCGCTCTCACAGGGGACTCCGATGTTCTTTCAGGTAAAAAGCAACGATGGTGTGACGATTGAGATCAAACCATACACAGGTGCTGGCAGTGGAGGAAATCCAATTCTTACCAATGCGCTGACGGAAGGAACCGTACCTGTGACAGAGCGGAATCTTGCAATGGTCGATGCTATGATGAAAGAACAGATGCCAATTGATAAGCAAAGCCTTTTAAATATGGCAAGGATCGCGAATATGAATCCTGGTGTAGATATTACTACGGTTGTAAATATGACAAAGCTTGGAATTCCGGTTTCGCCGGAGATGGCAGCGCAGTTTGAAAATTACATGACAGATGAGCATGCCATTTTACAGGAGATGGATCAGGCGATGAATGAACTGGCTGATCTTGCTGGCTCTCATGATCTGACACCGGATCAGGCGGTACAGATGAATCAGAAGATTCTCTCAATCCTTCTTCCAGAGCAGACTGCTGCCGGAGAATCGGTCAATACAGAGGGGCAGATAGAAACCGGTGGACAGACAATGGCAGAAGGACAGATCGAGACCGGCGGACAGACAACGGCGGAAGGACAGATTGTGACCGGTGGACAGACAACGGCAGAAGGACAGATTTTGACTGACGGACGGCTAGGCGCAGAGGAACAGACTGTAAACGGAGAGCAGACCACAACAGCAGGACAAGCCATACAGGAAGGAACAGGTGGTCAGGCACTTGGTGACGTTTTATCAGAGCAGCAGTTTTCAAGTCTTGGCAAGTTATTGCAGAATATTCCTTCATTGGTAGAAAGTACAAAACTTTTCCCGGAAGCGATGGAGCAGGATATTTTTATCGACACGTTGGAAGATGAGAGCGTAGCACAGAATCTGATGATAGAGGGCGCTGCATGGGAAGCTGCAGACGGCAAAACGGCATTGGACAAAAATCTGACCGTCTCTGATTTTCTGCGCACAGTGTCACAGATTTTATCTGAAAACAATGGAATGGCATCGCAGAGTATCCAAAAATTATTAGGAAGTGATGCATATAAAAGTCTGCTTCGGAATGTGATGGAACAGCAATGGCTGATACGGCCGGAAGAGTTGAAGCAGGAGAAAAAGATCAGCCAGCTTTACGAAAAATTAGAGCAGCAGATGAAGCAGGTGGAAGATGCGCTGAAAGAAGCAGGCGTTACGAAAAACAGTTTTCTGGATACTGCGGCAGAGGTGCGCGGTAATATTGAATTTATGAATCAGCTCAATCAGGCATATACATATGTACAGGTGCCATTGAAGATGTCCGGTCAGAATGCAAACGGAGAACTTTATGTATACACGAATAAAAAGAATCTGAGAGACCCTGATGCAGAGCTGAGCGCTTTTTTACACCTGGATCTGGAACACCTTGGCTCTACCGATGTCTCGGTGAAAATGCAGCATCGGAATGTCAAAACAAATTTTTATTTGGCTGACGATGCGTCCTATGATCTTGTGGAAAAGTATCTGCCTGTGCTGGAACAAAAGCTGAAAGACAAAGGTTATCAGTGTACCATAACGATGACAAAGGAAGAAAAGAAGGTCAGCTTTGGGGATGATTTCCTGCGGAAAGACATGCCACAGACGGGAACACTGCATCGGTATTCGTTTGATGTGAGAGCCTAGTATATCAGATACAAAACAGAGGTGGTGAGCGGATATGGCATGGGATAATGAAAAGAAAAAAGTAAAAACAGCGGTGGCAGTAGCATATGAGCCGGGAGATAAAGCACCGAAGATCCTTGCCAGCGGCAGGGGCGAAGTGGCGGAAAAGATCATTGCAAAGGCAAAAGAAAATGATGTTCCATTCTATAAAGATAATAAGCTGGCGGAAACGCTGTCGAAATTAGAGATCGGGGATGCGATTCCGCCGGAACTTTATGAAGTAGTGGCAGAAATTCTTGTGTTTGTGGATGACATGGATAAGATGAAGGCGAAATTGCAGCAGGCAGATATGTTATCATAAATGAAGTGGAATGGCAGCAGATGAATGGCATAATCAAATAGTGTGCTGCAGGAAGTGAATAGAATGAGGGACAGCAGGCACAAAAGAAGGATGCTGCTGTAGAAAAGAGGGTTTTATCAATAAGAGAAGTGTGGGAACTGCCTATGAAAAACTGGCAGGTGCGTATTTGGAACAGCAGGGGTATGAGATTTTAGAATATAATTACAGATGCCGCATGGGAGAGATCGATATCGTGGCAAGACAGGGCGGATATCTTGTGTTTGTGGAAGTGAAATACCGTGCGGACAGCACAGTGGGAAATCCATTTGAGGCGGTGACTTCTGCAAAGCAGAGAACGATTTCAAAAGTGGCTTCGTACTACTGCCTGACACATGGTTATGGAACATTTACACCTTGCAGGTTTGATGTGGCGGCAGTTTTGGGAGAGCAGATAAAAGTCATTCAGAATGCATTTGACTATCAGGGGTTCTGAGAGGGTGAAAGAATGCATTTTTATAGGGCTTCTTTTTCACAGGACAAAATCAGGAGAATTGTAAGTGATATGGAACATAAAAGCTGGAAGCGGAAAAACAATACAGGAGTGCCGGAAGAGGTGATACATCATCCTGGGGCTGGCGTGGAAGTGCCGCTTTTACATTTTCCTTTATTGGAGAAAACAGGAATTGTAAAAGAAGGTTTTACCACAAGACTTGGCGGCGTGAGTGAGGGTATTTTTTCCACCATGAATCTGAGTTTTACAAGAGGAGATGAAGAGGAGGCAGTCCGGGAAAATTACAGAAGACTTGCATCAGCGCTTGATGTGGATTATGATAAATTTGTTTTTACGGATCAGACACATACGACAAATGTAAGAAAAGTGACGGCGGAGGATGCAGGAAATGGACTTACGAGAGAACGGGAATTTCATGATACAGATGGACTGATCACGGATGTGCCGGGCTTAGTATTATCAACGTTCTATGCGGACTGTGTTCCGCTGTATTTTGTCGATCCGGTGCATTGCGCCATCGGGTTAAGCCATTCCGGCTGGCGTGGAACAGTAAACCGCATGGGAAAAGCGACTATCGAGGCGATGCGGAGGGAATACGGAAGCAGACCGGAGGAACTGCGCTGTGCGATCGGACCGTCCATCTGTCAGGACTGCTACGAGGTGAGCGGGGATGTTGCGGTGGAGTTTGAGCGGGCATTTGCAGGACATGAGCATGAGATTCTTATCGCAAAAGAAAATGGAAAATATCAGCTCGACCTCTGGAAAGCAAACGAAATTGTACTGCTTGATGCAGGTGTCCTGCCAGAACATATAGAGATCACGGACATTTGCACGTGCTGCAATCCTGACTTACTTTTTTCCCACCGCGCAAGCCATGGTAAGCGTGGAAACCTCGGGGCATTTTTATGTTTAAAATAAGATAATTGCGAAACTCATTCATGAACTGGCGATGTTGTGGAAAATTGACAGATGAAAAAGAAAGTGCTGGGGAGCCGTCGGTACTTAGTGACCGTATTTTGGTCACTTAGTATCCGTTGCGAGCGACACGCAGCGGAAGCGTGCCTTCGTTTCATGTGTCAGTCTCTCGCAATTTCAGAAAATGTGGATGAGTTTTGCAGGTATTAGAATTAACAAATGGGAGGATAACAAAATGGAAACAATGGACGACTACAAAGACGAACTGGAAGCCTCTTTCCGCAGGATCAACGAGGGAGACATCATTTCCGGTACAGTCATTGATGTAAATGAAGAGGAAGTGACTCTGGATTTAAAATATTATGCGCAGGGAATCATCAAAGTTGCTGATCTGAGCAATGATCCTGATTTTAATGTCATGGAACAGGTACACAAGGGAGATGTGATCGAGGCAACTGTGGTACAGACGGACGATGGTGCCGGAAATATCGTACTTTCCAAAAAGGAAGCGAACGATATACTCGCATGGGATAAATTAAAACAGATGATGGAAGATGAGACAACAGTCAAAGTCCGCATCAAAGAGAGCGTACCGAGCGGCGTTGTCACCTATCTGGAAGGCATCCGTGCATTTATCCCGGCATCCCAGATCACACTTGACTATGTGGAAGATACTGACGCGTGGATCGGAAAAGAGATCGAAGTGCGTGTGATCACTGTGGATCCGGAAAAAGAAAAACTGGTTTTATCCGGCAAGGCAGTGGCAAGAGAAGCAGAAGCCGAAGAGCGCAGCCACAAGATCTCCATGATCGTGCCGGGACTGTCATGGAAGGAACTGTTGAGTCACTGATGCCATATGGTGCATTCATAAACCTTGGAAACGGACTGAGTGGTCTGGTACATATTTCACAGATCTGTGAGCGCCGTATCAAAAAGCCGTCCGAAGTGTTAAAAGAGGGACAGAAGGTAAAAGTAAAAGTTGTCAATACCAACGATAATAAAATCAGCCTCAGCATGAAAGCACTGCAGGAAGAGATGGTTGATACCGAAGGTGTTGCAGAGGAAGAATTAGAAAAATATACCGATACAGAATCCACAGGCACCAGCCTAGGCTCGCTGCTGGCAGGATTTCACTTTGACGCGTAAGCAGTAAAAACATCAGAGGCATCAAGAGACAAAAATCTTGACGCCTCTGTTTTTTTGCCCAGAATCTTTGTCATATATTGTTGACAAGGAAACAAACTTGCGCTATATTAAAACAGAAGTAATTGTTGACAAGGAAACAATATTTGCTTTTATGTAAGGGAGTGGATGTATGAAAGAGCAGGAGCTTCTGTTAAAAGAGCTTGCGCTGATGTTAGAGCGGCAGGACATGCTCTCGAAGCTGACCGAGGGGAAATGTCTCGATGAATATGGCTATTCCGAGACGCAC
>ERZ780148.895-NODE-895-length-22547-cov-2.676596_pt1 | contig 22547 bp, 18 predicted proteins | sample MGYA00510984_ERZ780148 | MGnify/ENA primary metagenome ERZ780148 (study PRJEB29588, sample SAMEA2160902) | human gut metagenome | biome: human gut; feature: human-associated habitat; material: faeces | place: Denmark | collected 2008/2010 ...
GCTGCCGAAAGGCGGATACCGTCAATCAAGCTGGCGTGAACAAGTTTGTCGGCAAGTATCAGGGTGTGTGCGTCTGCCACGGCTGGTAAAATGCCTGTATTCAGGTGATAACCGCTGGAGAAGACCAGTGCCCCGTCCCGTCCGAACAAGCAGGCAAGCATCTTTTCCAGTTCGTCGTGGACGGGAAAATTGCCCGTCAGCAAACGCGAGGAGGAAGCCGAGAGCAAGAAATCGCGTTCGGAAAGGCCTTTCATGAATTCATCGCGTAGCGACAAGTCGGAGGCCAGGCCCAGATAATCGTTGGATGACAAGTTCAACATGCCGGTACCGTTTCGTACCATCCATTTGTCCCGGTGCCCGGCTTGTGGCAGGTTTCGCAAGTTGCCTGAACGTTGCAAGGCTTCGAGCATGTCGGTATATGTTTTGTCCGGTGTTTCCATTTTCGGCGTGTGGTTTGTTACGGTTTATAATGACTGCTTTTGTCCGGCGGATATTTCTCCTACGATTTTCAAGAGTCCTCTTGTCAGTTTTGCCAGTTCCTCCGTCCGGATGACAAACGGAGGCATCACGTACACCAACCGTCCGAACGGACGTACCCATATACCCTCTTCCACGAACCGGCGTTGCATCCATGCCATGTCCACGGGATGTTTCATTTCTATCACTCCGATGGCACCCAGTACCCGTATGTCGGCCACCTGAGGCAAGCTGCGGGCCGGAGCCAGTTCCCTGCGGAGTTGGGCTTCGATGCGTAGCACTTTTTCTTTCCATCCGTAAGACAGGAGCAGCCTGACAGAGGCGCAAGACACGGCGCAGGCCAACGGGTTGCCCATAAATGTAGGTCCGTGCATGAAGGTGTGCGGGGCGTGGGACGAAATGCAGGCGGCTACCCGGTCGGTCGTCAGTACGGCGGAAAAAGTCATGTAGCCGCCCGTCAGGGCTTTCCCGATGCACATGATGTCAGGCTCCACTCCGGCATGTTCCCAGGCAAACAGTTTTCCCGTCCGTCCGAAGCCGGTGGCTATTTCGTCAAAAATGAGCAACAGGCCGTATGCCTTGCATAGCTTTGCCGCCTCGCATAAATAACGGGGATGGTAGAAACGCATTCCTCCCGCACCTTGCACTACCGGTTCCAGTATCAGTCCGGCCAGTTCGCTGTGGTGCCGCTTTATGGTCTCGCGTAGCGGAAGGATGTCCTTTTCGTCCCATTCCCCGTCGAACCGGCATTGGGGAGCCGGGACAAAGTGCCGTATGGGGAGTGCGGAACCGAACAGGCTGTGCATGCCCGTAACGGGGTCGCATACCGACATCGCGTTCCACGTGTCGCCGTGGTAACCGGAACGGATGGTCACGAAATTGTTCTTTTCCGGCTTTCCGGCCGCATATTGGTATTGTACGGCCATTTTCAATGCGATTTCCACGGCCACCGAACCGCTGTCGGCATAGAAAATCTTTTGCATGGAAGGAGGGGCTATGTCTAATAGCAGTTTGCCCAGTTCGATGGCCGGTTCGTGTGTCAGCCCGCCGAACATGACATGAGACATGTTCCGCAACTGGTTTTCCACGGCACGATTCAGTACGGGGTGGTTGTAGCCATGCACGGCACACCACCAGGACGACATGCCTTCTACGAGTTCCGTGCCGTCTTCCAACGTAATGATGCAACCTTCCGCCCGTCTCACCTTATAGGTAGGAAGCGGGTCAATCGTAGAGGTATAGGGATGCCACAGGTGCTCCCGGTCGAAGCTGTCGGTAATCAGTTCATAATTCATATCCCGTTTCTTTGATTCGTTCTACATCTTCTTTCACATTTGAACCTATCGTCGTAAGCAAGTCGCCTGCTATGGCCGAATTGATGCCCGTGTACATGGCCCGGCGTATCATCTCATCGCTCAGTTGGGAGCGTCCTCCTGCAAATCTGAGATATGCGGACGGATTCACAAAACGAAACAAGGCGATGGTGCGTAGGATTTCTTCTTCGCCCAAAGGCGGCATGGTTTCGAGAGGTGTCCCTTTGATGGGATGCAGCAGGTTCAGCGGGATGGAAGATATGTCCAGCGATTTAAGCGTGAAGGCCAGTTCCGCACGTTGCCGCATGTTTTCTCCCATGCCGATGATACCTCCGCAGCAAACCTCCATTCCCACCCGGCGTGCGGCGCGCAAAGTTTCTATTTTCTCTGCTTGTGTATGGGTGGAACAGAGCCGGGCGAAGAATGAAGGGGCTGTTTCCAGATTACAATGGTAACGGACTGCCCCTGCCCGGTGTAGTTTGTCCAACTGTCCTTCCGAGGCAAGCCCCAACGAAACACACAGGCTGATGTGGGTGTGCCTGCTTAGGTATGCAAGATGTTCGCACCACGTGTCTACTTCACGGTCTGTGGGCTTTTTTCCACTTGCCACTAAAGAAAAACGCCGTATTCCCGCGTTTTCGTTTATTCGGGCATGACGCAGGCATTCCTCTTTCGAAACGATTCCATATGTTTCTATTCCGGTGGGGTGGTGTGCCGATTGTGCGCACCATTTACAGTTCTCTGAACAACGTCCCGATTTGGCATTGATAATGGAACATAAATCGAATTTACGCGAAGCATGTCTCAACGTAATGCGGTGGGATGCCTCGCAGAGGGCGTCGAGAGGAGCATTTTCCGTAAGTTGGAGCACTTCTTCCGGTGTGAAGGGTTGGCCTTCATGCACTTTTCTTTCCAGTTTTTCTATCATAACGTTCTGTATAAAAAGAGCGGAGTGACGAAGAAAACCGATGGGCATCCGTATGGATGTGGATGAGGTTCCTTCGTCACTCCGCTTTTATGGGTGACAAATAAATGAGAATACGTGGCAGGGGCTTCCAGGATATTCGTAAGTTTTATAGCCGCAGAAGACCCGAATGCCGAAAGGAAAAAAAGGACGGACGATAGTTCCGGACTGCCTTCCGGTGGCCATGCCTCTTCTTCCGTTTGCATCCGAAAATCAACACCTCCGCGTCTGTTTTCAAGGTTCAGTGTGTTTTTGTCCTTTTTCAATGCGGAATCGGCGATGCTTTTGCATACACGCCCAATCGTAACGTGGCGGTGCAGACTTCTGAATATGGCATACCCTTTCCGGTTCCAGCAACGGAAACGGATGGTTCCCCCAGTGTTGTAGATGACAGTCTTGCGCATGCAGAAGTCTTTTAGTCTTTGCAAAAGTATGAAAAAAACGATAAACCTGGAACGAATTGAAATAAAAATAAACTGGTTTTCTTTTGGATGGCGTTGTTCTGCTGATATGAGTTTCGTTTTAAATCTGCCTGCGGTTCATGATGTCGACCCAAGTGTTCATGATGGATTCTGTTTCAAAGCGTTTGAATAAATTCCGTTTGGTGGTTTTGATGGTATTTACCGACTTGCAAATCTGTTTGGCGATTTCCTCCACCGTGTAACCTCTGGCAGACAAAAGCAGGATTTCCTGTTCCGTTTCGTTCAGTCTTTTTATTTCCTTTTTGCCCCAATCGTGGCATAATAAATCGTATTCGTAATACGTACCGTTCGTGTGTAGCATGAGGACGTGTCCGGACTCTTTATGTGCCGAAGGCGATATGGCGCATAAGGCTATCCAAACTTGTCCATTGGAAGTGAACGCGAGAGGAGTGAGTTTGTGGTTTAAGAGTGTTTTTTTCTTGTTTCGGATAAGGTCTATATCATAACATAGTGTGTAGTTTGTCCGTTCGTTGGTAGGGAATGTGTGGAACAAACCAAGGCCTTTTTCGTTGATTTCCGAAAGCATCTTTTGTTCTTCTGTTGGGACATGTTTTAAGTATATTTTATAGTTGAAACGTTTCTTTCCGTCTATTTCTTCTCCACAGAGCCTGACGATTTTATCGGATACGTATAGGAAATCCTTTTTAAGGAAATCGATGATATAGATATATTGGTTGGAACTTCTAACGAATGCCTTGGCAATCTCAATAAGCGGTTTTAAATTTTCGTATTCCTCCTGTGCATAACCTATGAAGTTGGTAGTTGTGAGGGATTGGTTAGTTTTCATTTTATACTTAGGTTAATTGTTTATGGTGTAAAGTTATAAAAAAACTCAATAAGTGTGACTTTTGACGATAAAAAATCACACTTTTGGGTGAAAATAGCCTTTAGAATTGCAGAAATATACTTTTATACTTGGAAAAAGTATGATTTGACATCTATATTTGAGCAAACTTAATCTTAAGGCCATGACAAAACAGGAATGGAAAACAAATCTTCGGGCGTTGGTCGTAGGTGGTGCAGGTTTCGTAGGCAGCCATCTTTGCCGGAGGCTTCTTCAATCAGGTTATGAGGAAGTCATTTGTGTGGATAATTTGCAAACCGGCAGGATAGCCAATGTGGCTGATTTGTTAGGCTCCCCTCATTTCAGTTTCTTTGAGCATGATATAGTAAACGAATGGCCTGTATCCGGGGCATTGCATGAGATTTACCATTTGGCCTGTCCGGCTTCTCCTGTGCAGTATCAAAAATCTCCGATACATACATTCAAGACTTCTGTCCTTGGCAGCATCCATCTTTTGGAACTTGCTAAAGAGAAAGGAGCAAGAATCTTGTTTACTTCCACCAGTGAAGTGTATGGCGATGCGCAAGTCTCGCCTCAAAATGAATCTTATTGGGGCAATGTGAATCCCTTCGGTGTCCGTAGCTGTTATGATGAGGGGAAGCGCGGTGCCGAGACCTTGTTCCACGACTATCATGAAGAATACGGTGTAGATACACGTATCATTCGCATATTCAATACATACGGGCCGCGGATGAGTGCGGAGGATGGCCGTGTGGTATCCAACTTCATTGTGCAGGCACTTCGCGGTGAGCCTTTGACTATCCATGGCGATGGCACCCAGACACGTTCGTTTCAGTATGTGAGTGATTTGATAGAAGCGATTGTCCGCACTATGCAGGACGGAGTACCGCATTGTCCCATCAATATAGGTAACCCTTACGAGATTTCGGTAAACGATTTGGCGGAACGGGTGTTGCACATGACCGGTTCCCGATCGTCTATTGTGTACAAACCTCTTCCCCAGGACGACCCATGTCGGCGGCGGCCAGATATTACATTGGCCGCATCCGTGCTGGGCGGGTGGAAGCCGGTGGTGGGTTTGGATGAAGGACTGTCGCAGACTATAGCCTATTTCCGTCACCTTATAAATAAGGCGGTATGAAGCACGAATACGATTTCCTGGTAGTTGGTGCAGGCTTGTTCGGGGCTACATTTGCCTGTATGGCCAAGCAGCATGGCAAGAAATGTCTGGTCATCGACAAGCGTTCCCATTTGGGCGGTAATGTATATTGCGAAGATGCGGAAGGGATAACCGTACACAAATACGGCCCCCACATATTCCATACCCATGATGAAAAAGTGTGGAACTTTGTCAACCGGTTTGTATCTTTCAACCGGTTTACGTTAAATACCATAGCCAACTATAAAGGGAAGCTTTATAATTTACCATTCAACATGTACACCTTTTACCAAATGTGGGGTGTGACGCAACCCGAAGAGGCGCGGCGCATAATTGAATCGCAACGTAGGGAAGCGGTGATGGAAAATCCGGCTAATTTGGAAGAACAAGCTATATGTCTTGTGGGGCGTGATGTGTATGCGACCCTTATCAAGGGGTATACAGAGAAACAGTGGGGACGTGCGTGTACGGAATTGCCTGCATCGATTATCAAGCGTTTACCCGTGCGGTTTACGTTCGACAACAATTATTTTAACGACAGGTATCAAGGTATACCGGTGGGAGGGTACAATGTACTGATAAAAGGTTTGTTGGATGGCATCGAATGGCGTACAGGCTGCAATTACTTGGATGACAGGGCTTACTTTGACGGATTGGCGGATGAGATTGTTTACACGGGGCCGATAGACGAATATTTTGGATGGAGTTTGGGTTTTCTGGAATACCGTAGCCTGAGATTCGAACAAGAAATGTTACCTGTATCCAACTATCAGGGCAATGCCATTGTAAATTATACTGAGCGCACCGTGCCCTATACTCGTATCGTGGAACACAAGCATTTCGAGCCAGGTAACGGGGCGGTACTGTCTTTGCCTTATACCGTGGTCACTCGGGAATATCCGGCGGATTATACGCCCGGAAGTGAGGCGTATTACCCTGTGGACAACAAGCGGAATAGGGATTTGCATGCGGCTTATCAGGACATGGGGCGATGTAATGTGCCCCATACATGGTTTGCGGGGCGACTCGGCTCATATAAATATGTGGATATGGGGCAGGCCATATCGTCTGCTTTAAAACTTTCAAAGGCTTTATTATGAAAAAAGAGATGGATAAAATCGCGGATTATTTGTTGTTGCGGAGCAGCTATATGCAAGAACTCGGGCTGTTTCATGGCAAAATGGGCGTGGTGGTCGCATTGTATCTGTATGCTGATGCTTATGGAGACGAGGTGATGCGTGAGTACGCATGGGAGTTGTTTCAGCAAGTGTATGATGGAGTGCATACCGATATGCCGGTAGGTTTGGAACGCGGTTTGGCCGGTATCGGTTATGGCACGACACTGCTTTGTAAACGCGGTTTGGTGGAATGTAGCTTGAATGACATCTTGGAAGACATAGACCGTAAGATTATGGAGCGTGATCCACGCAGGCTGACAGACATGTCTGTACGTTCGGGTGTGAGGGGATTGATGCTTTACCTTGACCTGCGCCAGAGCGTGGAGGCTGTGGCGACGTTCGACAGCCGGTATATGATGGAGTTGCAAGATACAGTGGCAAGGAACAATCTGCCTTGCCGGGCATTAGATGTCATGGACGTTTTGAATGAACCTACGTTTCCTGAAACGGAATATATCGAAAGGCCATTAGGTATAGACGGGGGATGTGCTTATTATATATTAAAATCCATACTGGTATGATGCACATATTCATCTTCAATAATGCGAGCCGTGCGGCCAATTATGGTATAGGCACTTATGTACGTTTGTTGTCGGACGGGCTTTTGGGACGTTCCGGTGTGAAAGTATCTTTTGTGGACATGTTTTCGGACGTGAAAGAGTATTCGATTGCGGACGATGAACGCGGATGCCGTCACTATCAGGTTCCGGCTTTGTTTTCGGGTATGGAGAATGAGCCTTATTGCCGCAATGTGTTTTATTTTTTAGCCAGGCATATCAAGGCGGAGGATGATGAACGGTTGGTGTTCCATTTCAACTATTTCCAGCATAAGCCGCTTGCCTCTTTGCTGAAAGGGCAATACTTTGATTGCAGGATTGTTTTTACGGTGCACTATTTGGGGTGGTGTTTTGAGCTGAAAGGCAATAAGACTCGTTTCCGTGAACTGATAGCCGAAGGGTATCAACCGAAAGATGACAAGGAAAGAGGCTTGTTGGCGGGCGTGGAAAACGAAAAAGAGTTTTTGCATTTAGCTGACGAGGTCATTGTCTTGTCAAAAGATACACAACAGATTCTGGCTGAAGGCTATGGTGTTTCTTCGGATAAGATGCACTTGGTTTATAATGGTTTGGGGGATGGTTTATGTTTCGACAAAGATAAAAATGTAGGAAATGGCCGCATAATTCTGTTTGTCGGTCGTTTGGACGAGATTAAAGGGTTGAACTATTTGATTCATGCGTTCAGGCATATTGCAGACAAATATGCGGATATCCGTTTGGTGGTTGCCGGGGACGGGGATTTTCAACTTTATTTGTCGCAGTGCAGGGATTTGCAAGGTCGTGTCTCCTTTTTAGGGAAAGTGTCAAGCAGTGAGGTGGAGGACGTTTATCGGTCTGCATATATCGGCGTAATGCCTCCTTTTCATGAACAATGCAGCTATACGGCCATTGAGATGATGCGTCATAAAATACCTTTGATTGGCACGGATACAACTGGGTTGGCGGAGATGTTGGATGCCACACCGGAGTTGCGCGTATCCATTGATGAAGATAATATGATGGATGAGGAGTTTACGGAGCGTCTTGTGTCCTGTCTGAATTTGTTGTTGTCGGACGAGGATGCATATCAACGGGCGGCGGATGCCGTGGGCAAATTGTATGAAGCCCGTTATAAGGTGTCAGATATGGTGCATGCCACGTGCGGGGTGATGGAAAGTTCATGGGACAGGCCGGATTATACCGTGTCGCCCGATTATCTGAAACATATAGATTCCCGTATGATACAGTTGATAAACCAATGTCCCGACATAGATACGGATTTTTACGGGATGGGAGGAATCGGTGTATATTTATGGAAAAGGGTGTTGGATTTATGTGACAGGAAAGAAGGGGATTTCCAAGCTTCCCTGATACTGGAACATTTGATATACTATATGGATTGGGTACAGGATGTGGTTGGTTCGAGTCCTTTGCCTGTGGAATTGTGGGCCATGATACGAAGTATGGGACAACACGGTTTTTATAAGACGTGTGTGAACGCGTTGCTCGTGCGGCAATCCGGTTCGGATACGCTTTTTCAGATGCCGTCAGATAGAGTTATAATACAAAATGCCTTAAAGATATGCAACTGCAAGATTTAAAATCACAGCTTACTTTAGTCTTTCCGGTACGCATAGATTGTGAAGAAAGACGGGAAAACCTCCGTGTCGTATTGAGGCAGCTCGATGGTTTAGGATGTCGCATGCTTGTATTGGAAGCCGATGCGGTGCCTGCCCTTGGGGAGGAAGCTTGGCCGGATGGGGTGGAGTACACTTTCGTGGAAGATGCTTCGAAGGTTTTTCATCGCACGCGGTATATCAATGAATTGCTGCGTATGGCCGGTACGGAGGTTGTAGGAGTATGGGACACGGATGTGTTGGTCGGTTACGCTCAGATTGGTGAAGCGGTGCAACGGATTCTTGAAGGATGCACCATTGCTTATCCCTATAACGGACAGTTTGTGATGCTTTCGGAACAAATGTCGGTGCATACAAGGAAAAAGCCGGATTTGGAATATTTGCGTAGCATGAGACTAAATTCTTTTTTTGGACGTAGGTTATTCGGAGGAGCTTATTTGGTGCATCGTCAGCGTTATTTCCAATGTGGAGGCGAGAATGAACGGTTTATTGGTTGGAGTCCTGAGGATGCGGAACGGATGCACCGTGTAAGGATACTCGGACACAAGGTGGCATGGACTCAGAGTGGGCAACTCTATCACCTGTATCATCCCCGTGGTGCGAGTTCCAGTTACCAGTCGAAAGACGATGCAGACCGGTTGAGACGGGAACTGGTGAAAATCTGCAGTATGGATAAAGAAACTCTGATAAGTTATCTGTTGAAATGAAAAATATATTGGAATCTTTTCTCGACGCTTTAGAGGTGCGCTATACAAAGCGGTATGTGCGGCGTTTGTACGAAGAACATCCGCATAGAGGCAATATGTACGGGCTGAAGCAGATGTTGGCAGTGTATGGCGTCAGGGCTTTGGGTGTATATATGGAGGACAAGGATTTGCTGAATCTCAGCTATCCCTGTATTTTCCATACGGGAAATGATTTTGTTATCGGTTTGGAGAGCAATGGGAGCCGGATTGTATTCTGGCAACAGGGGAAGAAGAAGACATCCACGCATGAAGCTTTCAAGTCGGATTGGACAGGCAATGTGTTGGTGGTGGAGGATTTGGAAAAGGCCGGTGAGCCGGATTTCAAAAAGCATCGGTGGGAAGATTTGCAGTTCGTGGCTCGATGTTTTTGTCTGCCAACCCTATTGGTGTTTGCTACAGGGATGGGATGCGTAAATAATTGGGGTGAGTTGTCTTTTCTCCATTGGTTTTGCATGTCGTTGGATCTGGTAGGCTTGTGCCTTTGTTTCATGCTTATGCAGAAACAGTTATTGGGCGAAAGCAAATATGGTGATAAGGTATGCTCATTTTTCCATCATGCTGATTGCAACAGCATATTGGAGGGGGCGTATGCCAAGATTTTTGGGGTCAGTTGGAGTGAAATCGGATTCGGTTATTTTATGGCGAATATCCTGTTGCTTTCGCTTTATCCATCAGGTATTGACGTGTTGCGTGTGGTGAATGGGTTGGCCATGTGCTACGGGGTGTGGAGCATCTATTATCAATGGCGTGTGGCTAAGAACTGGTGTGTGCTTTGTGTGTCAGTGCAGGCTGTGGTGTGGTGCACGGGCATCATGGCGGCTTGCCATATTCGGGGCATTTCATTGTCCGTCGAGGCTTGCTTGTGGTCGGCCATGGTTCTGGTGGCTTGTGTGATGCTTGTGCATCAATATGCCTTTTCGTATCAATCGGACAAAGAGCGCATCCGTATGGTACAGCAATACAAGGGATTGAAAGCCAATAGTGTTGTGGCCAAAGCTTTGATAGAAAGCAGTACCTATTACAAGGTTTCGGAAGAGGATTCTTCTGTCTTTTTCGGAAATAAAGAGGCTCACTTGCATATCACGGTTCTCAGCAATCCACATTGCAATCCGTGTGCAAGGTTACATAAAAGGGTAGAGGACATGCTAAAGTGGTATGGCGACGACCTTTGTGTGCAGTACATCTTCACGGCTTTCAGTGAAAAGGCGGAAGACAGTTGCCGATACCTTATTTCGTGTTACGACAAAGACAATCCGGAAGCCACACTCAAGATATATGGCGAATGGTATGCCGGAGGAAAGAATAGATATGAATCCATTGTGAAGGAGCATGCGGACAGTATTCATACGGACGAAGTGGAGCAAGAGGTACAGAAGCATTTCCGGTGGTGCAAGGGACATGGATTTACGGCTACACCTACGGTATTGGTGAATGGTTATCTTTTGCCTCGCGAGTATGACATAGAGGATTTGGTGATGCTAACAAACTGTCAGATAGAATATCCAAGAAAAAATATTGTGCATGATATCAGTGGCCGAAGCACTACGCCATTGGGAGCAGAGTCGCTCTCTGCGGAAGAGTCAGTGTGATTGTTTAACTTTCCAAACAGAAACATGATGAAGAAGCTTAAAAGATTTGCTTTGAATGATGCCAGGATGTTGTCCCGTGAAGAGTTAGCCGCTATTGAGGGTGGTTTGACTATAGATGCAGTAGATAATTGCACTGTCAGTACAAGTGGCCGCCCCTGTGTGTTTTACTCCGATTATAATAGTAGTGACGGACATCAGACGATAGTAATAGGCAAATGTGCTGTTAAGTACGAACAATTTGGAAGTACAGTAATAGCTACTCCTTATTGTATGTAAGATAGGCTTTTGTATTCCATCGGTATCACGGATTTGATACCGATGGAATTAGGCTTTCTTATTGAGAAGAATAGATGAAATGGAGAGTAAAAACTATTAGATATGAAAGGTAATTTACTGGTATATATTTTATTGCTTTTTTGTTGTGTACACACTTCCGCACAGACCGTAGAAATAGTCGGTGAGGTGGAAGACGCTTTTCTGCAGGTCCCTCTCAGTGGAGTGAGGATTTCTATTCTCAATCCGGATAGTACGGTTGTGGTGGATTCCGCAAAGGTAGTGGACTTTATAGACCGTAATGGAAAACTTCTGCAGGTGATGTTCTCTGCCGCAGTTAAGGCTGAAAAAAAGGATTATTTGGTACGTGCTACGAAGACGGGGTATGGTGATGTCTGGCAATCTGTTTCCGTGCCGTCATCACAAATAAGTTCGGTTAAAATCCCTACTATTAAGATGCGCAAGGAGCGTAATATGGCCTTGAACGAGGTCGTTGTAAAAGCTACGAAGGTCAAGATGTATTATAAAGGAGATACGTTGGTATATGATGCCGACGCTTTTAAATTGCCCGATGGTTCGATGCTCGATGCCTTGATACGCCAGTTGCCGGGCGTGACGATGAATGACGGCGGCGAGATATTCGTGAACGGGCGACGGGTGGATGAATTGTTGCTCGGTTCGCGGACTTTCTTCCGTGGAAACAAGAAAGTGTTGATGGAAAACCTACCTTATTATACGGTGAAAAACCTAAAAGTATATGAAAAACAGACGGACAAGAGTGAGGCGTTGGGATACGATGTGGAACCGCGCAAATATGTGATGGACGTAAATTTGAAAAACGAATACAACCAAGGATATATTGCCAATGTGGAGGCTGCGGGCGGAACGGAAGACCGGTGGTTGGGGCGCGGCTTCCTTTTGGGGTTTACCGATCGCTGGCGGTATGCGTTGTTGGGCAATGTGAACAACGTGAATGAAAGCCGCCACATCGGAGAGCATGGCCATTGGTCTCCGGCCACCATGCCCCAGTCGCTTCTCACCACGCGCAGCGTAGCGACCGATTTGGATTACCAATCGAAAGATAAGAATGTGACGAACAATTTCAATGCCGGTTTCACATCGTCCAATACCGAATTGGAGATGCACCAACGCTATGAGCAATTCCTTGAAGGTAGCAAACCCATGTCGCTTACGGAGAACCGTAATGAATCTGACAACTGGCACTTGAAATTGGTCAACCGTTTGAATTTCAAAAAGCCGGCTTACTTTGATTTCACGTCCCATTTTGATTATGAGAAAAGGAATGCTTCAGGTGGATCGCACTTTAACCAATGGGATGACCGGTTGACAGCTTCTATGCGTACTGATGCATTAAGTGAAGGGCGGTCATGGGCTTTTTGTCAGGAAACGGGAGGATCTTTCAATGTGAATAAGGAAAAACGTTGGTATGGCAATTATTACCTTTTTTTCAGGCACAGCGATGATCAGTCGTGGCTTTCCAACCGTTACGATACGTGGCAGGCCACCACACAAGCCGATGATATCCGCCATAATGCCAGTGATGTGTCCCATAAATTGACGAACATGATGTTTAATACCTATTGGACTATTACCGATTTGTTTGGTAAAGTGGATCTTATTATTGGGGACGATTGGAATTATTCCGATAGCCGTATTCATGATTACCTTTATCACCCCGATACGCTCTTACTGGCTTCGCAGCTCGATATGTTGTCAGCTATTACCGACCCTTCCAATTCCTATGATAGCCATCATCGTAATTGGTGTAATACAGCCAGCATTATCTTTTCTCAAAATGGAACTTATAAATTAGGGCTTTATGATATTCAATACGACCGTTGGCGTGTGGCTCTCAATGTGCCGGTTTTTCATCAGTCGCTTGATTACAGGCGAGGAGGTATCGACACTTTGATGCATGGCACGTGGGTGTATTTTAGACCCGATGCATCTTTTCGGCACATGTCGGAAGACGGAAAGCACGATTTTCGTCTCAGTGCCGGTTACCAATGTGCTCCGGTGGATATACTGAACCAAATAGGTTACCGTGACGACAGCCAACCGCTTGTGATTAAGGAGGGAAATCCTGACTTGAAGGGGACGGCCACGACAAGTGCCAATGTCGATTATACCCGGAAATACGGGACGCACGTCAGCCTATGGCATGCGGGCGCGTCGTTCAACTACCGCCACCGTGACGTGGCGCAGTCAGCGAGTTACAATCCGGTGACGGGCGTGTACACTTACAAGCCGATGAATGTGAGCGGAGCTTATTCCGCTACGGCACGGTTCGACATTTCGGCCAACATCGGCGAGAAGCGTTATTGGACATGGCAGATGAATGCAGATGCGAATTATGACCATTCCGTAGACCACGCCATGTTGGCGGGGGAGACGGAAAGCCACGTGAATGCGGTGAACACCACTGTCCTGCACGATGGTACTTATATCCAATATAATAAGGACGCATTCAACATCCGGGCTTCCGGTGACATCCGTTGGCGGCATTCAGAGGGACGGATGCACGATTTCGAGACACTCGATGCCTTGGATTTCAACTACGGACTTTCTGCCCGTTATACCCTACCGCGTATCAAGACCACCTTGTCGGCCGATGCCACAATGTACAGCCGCCGGGGGTATGGCAGTTCGGAACTGAACACGGATGACTTTGTGCTGAATGCCTCGCTCAGCCAACCGTTCTGGAAAGGCAAGCTCATTGCAAGGATTGAAGCGTTCGACCTGTTGCATCAGGTTTCTTCCACACAATATAGTGTCAATGCGCAAGGGCGTACCGAAACATGGTTTCGTTCTCTGCCCCATTACGTGATGTTGCATTTGGTGTTTCACTGGAACAAGAATCCTAAAAAAGGAGGGTGTTCAGGTTCATGTCCCATTTTTTAGTGGATATTTTAGTGTCGTTTAAAAGTGCATCAAAAACGGGAACAGTAAATTGGAAACTCTGAAAAAATATGAATAGGTTGAAACGTTTTCCACACTTCAGACAGAATAATGTGTCGGATTGCGGGCCGACTTGTTTGCGTATGATTGCGCGGTACTACGGTGTAGACTATACAGCGGAGATGTTGCGTCGTCATTGCCATGTTTCACGTCGTGGAGTCAATATGTTGGGCATAAGCGAAGGAGCGGAACATATCGGTTTGGATACGGTGGGGATGAAAATGACATTTAGCCAATTAGCGGAGGAGGGTGTATTTCCCTGTATCCTGTATTGGAACCAGAGTCATTTCGTGGTTTGTTACGGTATAGAAAGAGATAAGGCGGGAAGTTATAAAATCCATATTTCAGACCCTGCCTCGCAACGCCTTACCTATACCCAAGAAGAATTTGAGCGATGTTGGATTGGAAGACGTGCCGAAGATAAAGGGTGCGGTGTGGTTTTGATGTTGGAACCGGGGGATAATTGGGGGAAAGTGGAAGATGAATACCGGAAAAACAGTCGGAGCATTCTTTCGTTTACCCGTTATTTCGTGCCTTACCGCTGCATGATAGGCCAGTTGCTGTTGGCCATGCTTGTCGGGAGTTTGATACAGATGGTGTTGCCTTTCCTTTCGCAAGCGATGGTAGACCAGGGTATCAACGGGCGAAATTTGGATATCATCACCCTGATACTTTTGGCACAGTTGGGTTTCTTTGTGGCCACGCTGAGCATCGACTACATCCGTTCGTGGATTATGCTGCACATGAATTCGCGCATCGATATTGCGTTGATTTCCGATTTCTTGATCAAACTTACGGCTATGCCCTTGCAGTTTTTCGATTCGCGCATGACGGGCGACATCTTGCAACGTATTGGAGACCATGGACGGATAAAAGGCTTCCTATTGGGCAACAGCATGCGTATCGTGTTTTCGATAGTGAATTTCATTGTATATTTGGGCATATTGGCTTATTACAACACGGTGGTGTTGGTCATATTTCTCGTGGGCAATACTTTGTATGTGGCATGGATTTCGTTCTTTATGCGCTATCGGAGGGAACTTGATATCAAGCGGTTCAACCAGTCTGCTTTGGAACAGAGCAAGATGATACAGTTGGTACAGGGCATGCAGGACATCAAGCTCAATAATAGCGAACGCCAGAAGCGTTGGGAGTGGGAGCGGATACAGGTCAAGCTCTTTCAGATTGGCCTGAAAGGGCTTCGCATCGGGCAGGTGCAGCAGTCCGGTTCGGTGTTTTTCACGCAAACCACGCATATACTTATTTATTATATCGCAGCGAAAGCCGTGGTGGACGGTTCGATGACCTTGGGTATGATGATGTCCCTGACCTACATTATCGGGCAGGTGTCGGCTCCGATTGGGGAGTTCATCGGTTTTGCACAGTCGTTCCAAGATGCGAAAATCAGTTTGGAACGTTTGAATGAGATACATTCGCAGGATGACGAAGAGACGGATATTGATAAAAAACTGGCCACGCTTCCTCAAAAAAGGGACATTTGCATTGAGCGCCTTTCGTTCAGTTACACCGGTTCGGAGCGGGATTGGGCATTGAAGGACGTTTCGCTCCATATTCCGGAGCGTCAGGTGACGGCCATTGTGGGCGAAAGCGGATGCGGAAAAACCACACTGATCAAACTGCTTCAGGGATTTTATGAACCGACCCGTGGCAGTATCAAGGTAGGAGGAGTCAATCTCTCGGACATCAACCCTCATACTTGGCGTGCGGCTACAGGTTCGGTGATGCAGGACAGTTTTATCTTTTCCGATACCATAGAGGGGAATATTGCTTTCAATACAGACGAGGCGGATAAAGAACGTATGAAAAGTGCTGCTCGCATGGCGCGGATTGATGATTTTGTGGAGTCTCTTCCTTTGGGCTATGACACCGTCATCGGCATGGAGGGCAAGGGGGTGAGCCAAGGACAGCGGCAACGCATCTTGATAGCCCGTGCCATCTACAAGAATCCGGAGTATATTTTCCTCGACGAGGCGACCAATTCGCTCGATGCCACCAATGAAGCCCACATCATGGACAATCTGCATTGTTTCTACAAAGGACGTACGGTGGTGGTCAGTGCGCATCGCCTGAGTACCGTAAAGGATGCCGACCAAATCATCGTGATGGACAAGGGAAAGATTGTGGAGCGCGGCAACCATCAAAGCTTGTTGGAAAAACGGGGCAGGTATTATGAATTAGTGAAAAATCAAATGAGTGTCATGGCATGAAACAGCAGAAACAACATTGTCCGGAAGTAGAGCGGCTCATGGGGGGACGCTTGCCGTTTGTTACGCGCTACGGCATAACCATCGTGGTCATTGTAATGGCATTGGTGTGTGCCGGATTGCTGTGGTCGGGAGGGCCTTCGCAGCAACTGATGAGGGATATTATGAAACATACAGTCCAACAAATTAAAAACAAAATATAATGAACCATTCCAATTGTGTGATTTCGGCAGTAGGGCGGAGCAGCCTGCACCGTATGTGGCTGAAGGGGGAGTGCAATTTCGACTTGCACTTGGTGGTCTACGATGATTCCATGGAAGAGTTTCGTGGAGACACGGAGTATATTTGCCACATCAAAGGATATAAGTTGAGAGTCGTCTACCGGTATCTTGAAATGTATCCGGAGTTGAAAGAACGGTATAATTATTTCTTCTTTCCGGATGATGACATCCAAATGGATGCCGCGGTCATCAATACCCTGTTCGAGGCCATGCGGCGTTACCGCTTGCAGATTGCACAGCCGGCATTGCGTATGTCTTATTACACGTGGAGCCATACGTTGCAAGACAGGTATTGCAAGTTGCGGTATATCAATTTCGTGGAAATGATGGTGCCGTGTTTCTCACGTGAGGCATTAAACAAAGTGTTGTTCACTTTTAATGAGAACGAGACGGGATGGGGAACGGAAACCCATTGGGCGGAGTTGATTAATGCTTCGCAAAGGGATATGGCCGTCATTGACGAAGTAAGCGTGGTGCATACGCGTCCCATCCAATCGGGACAGGCCATCCATAATAGGGAACTGCTTACTTACGAAAATATAACCTGTCTACCAAGGTGCTTCACTATGATTGCCTGCCTTCTGAAAGTGTGTATTGCTGTGACAGGAATACTTTCAGAGAACTTTGTAAGACGTTGGGGCATTGGATAGGGGAAGAACGTATATCGGCTTTCTCGGCAGGTGAGGACGGGTATTTCGGATATGTGCATTTCCTGTTCCTGTTAGCCCATATTACACAGATGCAGAACTATGCGGACGCGGGTTATGATTTGTTGTGCAAGGCGCAAGACAGTTTGGGGACGGTGATGCACGATATGACTTTCCGGAGCGGCATAAGCGGATGTTGTTGGCTGATAGAATATCTGTCAAAAGAAGGGCTTATAGAGGAGAATCCCGAAGATTTGCTTGAAACGGTGGATGCGTATATCAGGCAAAATATCGGGGAAACGATGTCGGTGGAGGATTTAGCCGGAATAGGGCGTTATTACTTGGCCAAGATGCAGAACCGTCCTACGAAGGAACATCGTGATGACTGCGAGAGGATTGCCGTTTTGTTGCAAGGCCGAATGGGTGAGGAGGCTCCTTCGGTTACGGTAGATGCCCTCACGTTGATGCAGGCTTGCGGAATGGAAACGAGGGAACAACTTCGAGTATTGGAACGCAAAATAGAACGTATGGAGTGTACTCAAGTGGAGCGTGTATATATGCTGTTCCGTCTTTATCTGTTGACGCACGATGGTTATTTTTTAGCAAGGGTGCAAGAGGGGATGAAAAACCTTCGGCCGCAGTTGATGACATTGGAAGATGCGGTAATGTTAGTTGAAATCATGTATCACACTGTAAAATAAGGAGAAGGCTATGAAGACGGCAATATTGTTTGTGACGCATATTTATAATGAGGATATAGAACGGCAAATCATCAAGTTACATGAAGAGACCAAGGACTTTGCCACATTGTATGTCGGCTTTCAGGCAGACAAGGTGCGCATCACGCTGCCGGATGGCATCCGTTCTTTCCCCTTCACCGTCAAGGAACTCAATAGGTTGGGATATCGTTCGTGGGGATGTACTTTGATGGACGGGAATTTCCACTTCGTGATGTTGGACTTTTATCTCAAACATACCGGTTATGACTTTTATTGGCTTATAGAATACGATGTCCGTTTTAATGGGGATTGGAAAAACTATTTCGAGTTCTTTGCGGATAAGGATGACGATTTTATTTCTGCCCATATTGGAGACTTTTCCGGGAATACCCGATGGACAAGATGGAAAGAGATAGAATTGGTCAATATCAAACTGAATCATAAGATGTTGTTACGTTCTTTCAATCCGATATGCCGTTTCTCTGACAGGGCGCTTTCTTTACTGAACGAGCGATGCCTATTGGGCGACAGGGGACACAATGAGGTGTTGATGCCTACATTGTTCAAATGCTTCAATTTGAAAATGTCCGATTTCGGGGGGAATGGCAGATTTATATACACCGGTTGTTCGGGATTGTTTTATACGGATGACCCGAATGATGTTTGCGGGGACAAATGTACCCATCGTTTCCGTCCTGCTCATACGGAGGGTGAAATGGCATTGTCTGGTATGATTTATCATCCGGTGAAGTAATAAACTAAAACAAGTAAGATAGAAGATAATGGAAAATTACAATCATAATTGTTTGGTCTTTGCCACACATAAATTGGACGAAGGCATATTGGATTACTTGGCTTACCTCAAAAAGGAAGTGGAAGGGGTGATGGACCTTTTGGTTTTATACGACCAATCTGCCCATCCGATAAAAGAAGATGATTACCCCGGATTTCGCTTCTGTTTTTTTGAGTCTGTCGGATTGAAAGGTTTTTTCCATCAGAATGAGAGGTTGCTACCCAACACTTTTGTAGCTTTGGCGGAATGTGCGGAACAATATCGTTACGACCATTACCTGCTGATGGAAAATGATATTGTGCTACATGGGGATTTTCGCCGTTTCGTCCAACGGGTCAATGTCGAGGACGCGGTGGATTATATCCATATTGCCACCGATGTGGAGGGCGGTCCGCAAAAACATTGGCCTGTCCGGTATATACAGGACTGTCCTTTTAAACATCTTTATTTCTCTTGGTGTCACATCTTGTATCTCAGTCATGGTTTCTTAACGGACGTGGCAGAGTTCATGGCACGTAATGATTCCATCCATTATGAATTCCTGCTGCCCACTATGGCGTATAACGGCAATTATCTGGTTCGGCAGTTTGAAAATTTCGGCTACAGTTTCCAAGTTTCCTGGGGAGCAGCGGAACTTTACGAAAGCAAGTATATGAACGAACGGATGCCCGATACATTCTATCATCCGGTGAAGGATTTGAGTATCGTGGATTGGGGAGCAGGAGATATGCCCCAAGGGACGTAAAACGGCCGAAAAAATGACCGCCAAATGATTTTCCGTTCTCAGCCGAATGATTTTTCAATCTCAGCCAAGCGATTCTTGAATCGGCTGGTATCGTTTGAGGCATGTATTGAAGGTTTTTCCGTCTTCCACCCCTTTCTATACGAGAATACAAAAAAGGGTTCGCATCCTTCATACTTCCTCAATGACAGCGACTTATGGTGAAGGCTCTGTGCTCTTGGCCTTCACCGTGCCTTCACGCGGATGCGTTTTCGCGGTGTGAAAACATCCTTCACCCTTTTTGCTTTGATACTGTCATTCAACGGCTTATGGTGAAGGATGTGGTGAGAAAGGGGCATTCACCTAAAGCAAGGCCTGAAAATAAAAGCTTTCCGGGAAAAGCCTGCGCATATCTGTTTCTTCCGGTACCGTCCGGAAAAGGCCGAAAACGCTCGAACCTGAACCGCTCATGGAAGCGTATGCCGCTCCCTGGTCGTACAGCCGTGCCTTGATGTCTGCGATTTCGGGATGGAGGGCAAAGACTCCTTCTTCAAAATCGTTCGTCAGGAGGTCTTTCCATTCCTCTACGGGGCGGCGGATGATGTCTGTGATAGGCGTTTCGGGTCTTCGGGGACTGATTCGGGCGTAGGCTTCTTTCGTGGACACGAAGATGTCGGGCTTCACTAAAACGAGATGCCAGTCGGAGAGTGAAAGGCCGATAGGAGTGAAGATATTGCCGATGCCTGTGGCAAATACCGGACGGTTGCGCACGAAGAAAGGACAGTCGGCTCCCAAACCGGTCACGCGTTCTTCAAGTTCGTTGTCGGACAGGCCGAGGTTAAACATTTGGTTGAGGCTTTTCATCGTATGGGCCGCGTCCGACGAACCGCCCCCTAAGCCTGCGCCCGACGGGATTTGCTTATGCAACGATATATAAAGGTGGGGGAGTGCATAATGTTCCCGTATCAGGCGCAGGCCCTTGATGAGCAGGTTCTGTTCCGGCGGGCAGTCGATGTCGATGCCGCCCGACCGGAATGTATAATCTTCCGTGGAGTGTTCTTGCACGGGGATGCCATTGGGGAAAATACCCTCCGGGCGGTGGCTGTCCGTTCCGGCATCCGTACTGAATTGCAACGTGTCGCACAGCGGGATGGGGTAGAACACGGTTTCCAGATTATGGTAACCGTCGGGACGGCGTTCCGTGACGTTCAGTCCTAAATTGATTTTAGCGTTGGGATGGCAAATCATAATATGATGTTTTATGTATGCAAAGGTAAGCAATGTTTGGCAACGGTAGATAAAATGTTCATAAAAGAATGTGGTCCGGAGGCTTTTTTAGGAGGGAAAGGATTATCTTTGCACGTAAAATCAGACTTGATATGGCAGAACCGAGAAAGACAGGGCGGCGCACTTCCGCGCGCGCTAAAGTGAACGTGCCGGAGGAGGATGCCTACGGACATGTACAGCCGCAGGCTCTTGAATTTGAAGAGGCTGTGTTGGGCGCATTGATGATAGAGCAGGATGCCTATTCGCAGGTGAGCGAGATATTGCGTCCCGAGAGTTTTTACGATCATCGCCACCAGCTTATCTATGAGGCCATCCGTACGCTGAACCTCCAGCAGAAGCCGGTGGATATCCTGACGGTGACGGAACACCTGAATACCATGGGCAAACTGGAGGAAGTGGGCGGCCCGTTCTATATCACGCAACTGAGCGGCAAAGTGGCTTCTTCCGCCCATATCGAATACCATGCCCGTATCATCGCGCAGAAATTCCTGGCACGTGAGCTGATTACTTTCACCAGTCTGGTGCAGACGAAAGCTTTCGACGCGACGGTGGATGTGGACGACCTGATGCAGGAGGCCGAGGGAAAGCTCTTCGAGATTTCGCAACAGAACATGAAGAAAGACTATACGCAAATCAATCCCGTGATTCGCGAGGCTTACGACATGTTGCAGAAGGCGGCGGCGCGCAGCGACGGATTGAGCGGGTTGAGCAGCGGCTTCGAAAAGTTGGACAAGATGACTTCCGGTTGGCAAAACTCCGATTTGGTCATCATTGCAGCCCGTCCGGCCATGGGAAAGACGGCTTTCGTGCTCTCCATGGCCAAGAAGATGGCGGTGGACATGAAGATTCCGGTAGCCATGTTCTCGTTGGAAATGAGCAACGTGCAGTTGGTCAACCGTATGATTGTCAACGTGTGCGAGATTCCGGGCGAGAAATTGAAAAGCGGACAGTTGGCGCCTTACGAATGGTCGCAGTTGGATAATAAAATCACCCAACTGTATGATGCCCCGTTTTATGTGGACGATACGCCGTCGCTGTCCGTTTTCGAGTTGCGTACGAAAGCCCGGCGTTTGGTGCGCGAGCATGGGGTCAAGATTATCCTGATAGACTATCTCCAGTTGATGAATGCCAGTGAAATGTCGTTCGGCAGCCGTCAGGAAGAGGTGAGTACGATTTCGCGTTCTTTGAAGGGGTTGGCCAAGGAGTTGAACATTCCCATTATTGCCTTGTCTCAGTTGAACCGTGGTGTAGAGAACCGTGAGGGGGAAGAGGGCAAGCGTCCGCAGTTGAGCGACCTTCGCGAGTCCGGAGCCATCGAGCAGGATGCCGATATGGTGTGCTTTATCCATCGTCCGGAATACTATAAGATTTATCAGGATGATCGTGGTAATGACCTGCGTGGTATGGCGGAGATTGTCATCGCCAAGCATCGTAATGGTGCGGTAGGCGAGGTGTTGCTCCGGTTTAAGGGAGAATTTACCCGTTTCTCCAATCCGGAGGACGATATGGTTATCCCGATGCCGGGTGAGCCTGCCGGGGCTATGTTAGGATCGAAAATGAATACAGGTAATGCAGGTTCCGTACCTCCTCCCGCGCCTGATTTTGCGCCACAGACGGACAATCCGTTCGGAGCACCGGGGGATGGACCTTTGCCGTTCTAGTTGCGTCCCTGTGGTGAAATAACGCGCAATTTTTTATCAACCCTTCTCGGTCAACCGAAAAATCTTATTAACTTT